>X409_Impala__coassemble_352_pt1 | contig 83409 bp, 72 predicted proteins | sample X409_Impala__metabat2_low_PE_002 | metagenome-assembled genome bin X409_Impala
CGCTGCACTTTTTTCGGTATGGACCGCAACACCGAGGGAATCAAAAAAATCTGATAAATATTCAAAAAGAAACCGATACGGGATACCACCGGAATAAACGAACAACAGGCATATACAATCAAAGCCTCTACATTCAAGTTAAAATAAAACATATTTTTCCGGTTGTCTTTTAACGCCGTTTTATAATAAATCAGGGCAAATATCAAAGTCGCAATACATCTGGCTATATTGGTTACGGATGTCTCTCCCGTATCATAAATCGAATTCTCATAAAACGGATAAAAAATAAAAATCAGTTTTCTGTAAAACTGCGGAAACAAAAGCAACGATGCCACCAGTGCTCCCACAACGGGCACATTCCATTTGTTCCATTTCATCAACGCCAGCGGATACGCCAAAAGTACAAACAACACTGCCATATGGAACGGTGCCGCCAACAAAATACAAAGTACAAAATGGGAGTATTTCTTTTTTAGAATAAACTTTACCGAATACACTGCCACTGCCAACACCAGATAATAACGAATGGAATTAAACGTGGACAAATAATATCCGAATGCCATAAAAAGGAAGAATGAATATCCAAAATCTTCCGCCTGGTCACACAATGCTTTTACAAAGAAAATCATGGTAAAAAGGGCGACAATGGCAAAAATCGGAATATAACTGTATCCGTCCGAACCGAAGATAAAATGGCAAATCCGCACCAGCCAGTTAAACCCAAACTCCGTGGAAACATGGCGTTCCTGCTCAATCAAATCAAAAATCGCCGTATATTCCCAATAATCATGTCCGATGGCAATTCTGCAGGCTGAGACTCCAAACAACGCCAGAAAAATCATGGCAACCAGACTTTTATTTTTCATCTGCTGCCTTGTTGCATTCCTAAGTGCATGGCAGGAATTTTCCGATACGGCCACTGCATTCTGCTGTTCTACCATAAAGGCCATAATACAAGTCAAAATTGCAAGAATAATATAAACCGCCATATCGAACCTCCTTTCCTATTGCATCTTCTTTTCTTTTTTCCCCTGTCTGACTCCGTCCGTAATCAACCGGTACGCCTGTTTACGACCGATTTCTCCCAGAAACATTTCTTTCTTTGTTAATACAAAACGAAGTGCCCAAAGCCAAGCCATATTGCCGTAAAGAAAGGCAAACAACACTCCTCTGTCAAAGAAAAATTTCTCGGTATATCCTTTAAACCATGTGGATTCTCTTGGCTCTTCCTTCCCGATTACCACATCCGTTGCATACATACGGATGCCCTTATCCGCACACTGCTTTAAAAATAAACTGTCTTCGCCGTTACTGTATTTGGCACCTCCGCCGAAGAGTTCCGAATACCGGACGCTGCTTTTTGCAAGAGCATTCCTTCGTACCGCTATGCTGTAGGCAGGATAACGTCCGCAATTGTACCATTTTACCCTGCTAAAGCCGTCGTTCCAATAGGTTTTTCGTTCCGGACACACCTCTACGTTGAACAACAGAAGTTCCGCCTCCGGATGTTTCTCAAATTCATTCAGGATATCCCCGGCATATCCCGGGCGGTATATGATATCTTCATCCGAAAAAAGTAAAATATCTTTTTGGGCCGTCTCCAAAGCAAGATTACGGCTTTTTCCCACACCACGCTCATTCCGGTGCAAAACTTTCACCTTATGACCGTCTTTTAGGAAACTCTCGTCAGAATCCTTATCGCATTGATTTACCAACACAACATCGCATTCCGGATTCATTTTATTAACCAATTCTTCAGGTTCCTGATTTACCGAAGAAATCAACATTTCCAACTGCATGTGCCAATCCTCTTAGAAGATATCGTCCAGTTTAAACGTTTCTTCACTCTCTTCTTCCTCTTCCTCTTTTTCGGCTTTGCTGCCAAAAGGCAGGGGTTCGAAATAATACATTTTTAACAGTGCCGCATCCCCGTCATAAAGCAGGGCGCCAAGTACATTACACTGTTGTTTCACCAACAAATCCAATGCACGTTCCACCAACTTACCGTTATGCGCACCCATCTGCACCATAACGATTACCCCGTCCGCATCTGCGCAATCCACTGCCACATCCGCGTCTTCATTGATGGAACCTCTTTTAAGCAGTTCATATTCCGGTGATGTATAAAAAGCATCCTCATCCTTCAAATTGCCCATTGCAATTGCCAATAGTTCATCCTGTTCCAATTTCATTTTGGCATCGCGCAACAATTCAAATGCAAAATCGCCTTTTCCATGTATTGCAGTATCCGTAACGACAATTTTTTTGTGTCCGGACGTCAATACTTTATAATTTAATTTTATGGCCTGGCGTCCCCACAACCGCGTCTTGGCAACACTGCTTTTTTGTCCTACCAGACTTTCTCCCAACAATTCATTCTTTTTTGACTTCAAACAGATACCGATTACGGGCACACCGAATCTTCGTTCAAACTGATTTACCGTATAAACGGAATCGTCAAACACATATTGAAAAATAATCCCAAAAAATGCCAAAAGCGCACCGATTACGGCACCGGTACAAGCCATACGGAACGTTCTGTTATTGACCGTAATTTCTTCTGCGGAATCGGCTTCCGTAAATACCGTTACCGTGTCAATATCCACCATTTCTTCCCCGAGTTTTTTTATGGCAATCTGATAAGCCTGTGCGATCTGTATGGATAATTCCGGATTGTTTGTGGTTACTTTTAATTCAACAAATCGCGCATCCGATACCAGGCCTGCCCACACCGCTTCTTTCAAAAATTCTTCCGTCACCGAAGCATCATCAATGTTTTCCAAAGCACAATCTACGGCTATGTCCGTGCGGATTAAATTTTGCCAGGTATAATCATTGATGTAAACATTTTCCAGACGCACATCATCCGCGTATACCAAATACAATTCACTTCTTGCCACATACTGATGTTCATCTATAAACACAAAGGTTTTTAAATAATACACCGCTGCAAACAACAATGCCCCGAATACGGCAAAATAAACAACAAACCGCATTCGTTTTATAAAATATATGAGCATCAATTTTAAATCAGCCGGCTCATCTTCATATTTACAGGAAAAAATTTTCTTCTTCTCTTCCATAATTGAAGTTTATTCCTTTCGTTTCATTTACATCTCTTCCGCTTCGCTGTCTGCGCCTTCCGTTCCGCCCTGATCACCCTCTGCTTTTTTCTCTGCTTTGTCTGACTTCATGGCAGTCTTCTGGTCCTTATCCACACCTTCCGTACTGTCCGGCGTAATCAATACTTTTAAAGTTAAAAGCATCAGTTTAATATCCAGCCACACCGAATAATTTTCGATATAAGTCAAATCCAACTTCAATTTGTCGTAAGGCGTGGTATTGTATTTTCCGTATACCTGGGCATAACCTGCCAAACCTGCTTTTACTTTGGTACGGAATGCAAATTCCGGCATCTCTTTTATATAATCCTTAATGATTTCAGGTCGTTCCGGTCTGGGACCGATAAAGGACATATCCCCTTTTATAATGTTAAAAAGTTGCGGTAATTCGTCAATTCGTACCGTCCTTATAAAACGACCAAAAGGAGTAATGCGGGGATCCCCTTTGGAAGCCAGTCTGGCCACTCCGTCTTTTTCGGCATCCACTCTCATACTCCTGAATTTTACAATATTGAATTCCCTGTTGTTTATAGTACAACGAACCTGCTTATAAAATACCGGTCCGCCATCCGATAACTTGATGATTAGCGCAGTAATCAGCATAACGGGAGCGGTAATAATGACAAGCAAAATTGCACATACCAAATCAATGGTACGCTTCACAAATCTCTGCTCCACGCGTAAAGCATATTCCCTGGTCAGAAGAATCGGCGTATCAAACAAATGCATTTTCTCGCATCCCATTATGATAACGTCCGGAATCTTGGGCATCATATAAACACGAATGGAATTCTGATAACAGAATTTCATCAACTCGTTACGGTCTGCCGTGGGAATATCCCACAATACCACACCTGCATATCGTTCCAACGCTTCTTTTTGAATCGCTTCGTATCCTTCATCAATGTGCATGCATTTCGCAATCAGATAGCGGTCTTTTCTGGTATTAAATTTAAATAAAATATCCTCGATGGAACGTTCTCCGTGTACCAAAAGAAGTTCTCTCGGCGGAAAAACTCTTTTATAAAATGCATCGCTGACAAATACCCAAATCAGGTTAAAAACCAACTGGGCAGCCGTCATAATCAATATCGGCTGCGGTTCCGCCAGTCCCGCATTCATCAATGACAATATGGCATACGCAAGTACATTGGCCATTAATGTAGAAAACGTCTGGGACAAAAATACATCAAACGGTTTCAGGTAACCGATTTTGGTTCCACCGTAAGTTGAATAGAAAAAGAGCAACAAAATCGCATACAATGCGATAATCAACAAGTCACCTTTTATATAAAAAACAGAACCGATATTGAATTTATAATACTTATACCAAATAAACGCATATGCAATAATTTGTACAACCAAACTGATTGATGTAAGCTGAAGCACCACAATGCGCTTAATAGACTCCATTCTTTTCATGAAAATTCGGGTCCTTTCCCTCAGAACATTCACTCAAAATACCTATACGCAAAACCTGCGGCATTTTAAGTAATTCTTATAATTATAACATTTTTTACCGTTTTGTTCAATCTCTCTTGACAAGAGCTGATTTGCATTACTGCTTTTGAATATGATTGTATACGTACATATTTCGGGAATCGTTGCACAGGATATCGATTTCTTCCACTTTGTACATTGTTTCCAAATCAACCACGTGAAATTCAATTCCGTTAAAATCATAATTAACGGACACATTTAACGCTTCCAAAATATTTCCCAACGGCCGGAATTCATCAATATAGTGCGGATCCATTTCCAAATCCCTTACATACATGGAATAGGTTTTTACGGAACTGTTGCCTTGTTCATCTATATATTCCGCGGTAAAATCTTTAAGATAGCGATAAGGCACCCCGACCATCTGCTCTACATAATGACAAAATGTCAATCCCGCCATGGTATGTAAGCCTACCACCAATGCCTTGGCTTTTTCACGGTGCATATATTCAAAAATCGTTCCCGGACCGAATCCGTCTTTCGGGTCCATATCCGTTAGTTTCTTCTGGTCTTTTCCCCATACCATAAAAGAATAAATCGGGTGTTTGGTACGTTTAAAATCATCCCGTCGAATTGCCGCGTTTCCCAATGCGCCCGTGCGGGATACCGTTTTACGGATATCAAACAATTCGCCCCTACAGAATCCCCAGTTAAAAGTGGGAATCAAAACCGTGCCTTCCGGTCCTACTTTCCGAAGCAGGGTGTCGATAAATAAATTACGGTCAAATTTTTCGCCATTCTCTTTGGTCACCACGCCAAGTTCCAAAATGTCGGAAACGAGGTATACAATGTCACCCTTTTGAATATCATCAATTTGGTCAATGATGTTTTGATAAGAAATATATTCTCCCATACTAGTTTTGGTACCTCTCCACTAATTTTTCAATGGTTTCCACCGAAACAAAATTGTCAGGAACAATGTCACTGCCTTTCATTTCAATATCAAACTGCTCTTCGATTTCTTCTACCAAAGTCACGATATCGAACGAATCCAACAACCCGTCATCGATAAAATTACTCGAATTTGCAAAATCCACGTCATCTCTTACATTTGATAAAATTTCTAAAATACTCATTCTTTTTCTCCTTATTTTCCATACTGTTCTTTTAAAAATACCCTGTCAATCTTACCGTTGGCATTCATCGGCATTGCATCCAATTTATGAATAATGCCGGGCACCATATATTCCGGCACCTTTGTTTTCAGTCCTTCTTTTACATCGGCGGTTTGTACGTCCCCTTCGTAAACCAAAACAATCTGCTGTTTTTTATCATGATACAGGCAACACACTCGCTTCATTCCGCTTATGCTCATAGCCCCGTGCTCGATTTCTCCCAGTTCAATACGATATCCCTGGTGCTTAATCTGAAAATCTTTCCGACAGACATATTCCAATTCACCCAATCGGTTCCATTTTACCAGGTCTCCCGTTCTGTATATAATTTCCCGGTACTTCCGATTAACCGGATTCTGTACAAATACTTCCGCGGTCTTTTCCGGATTGTTGTAATACCCTAAAGCAACACCGGAGCCTTTGATACACAATTCTCCGATTTCTTCCGGGCCGGCAAGTTCATCTTTCTCATTCAAAACCAACACACCGGTATTAACGGCAGGTTTTCCGATGGGTAACGCCTCATCTTTGGAAAACTCACGGTCAATCACATAATAGGTGCTGGCATATGTGGTTTCGGAAGGTCCGTAATAATTCACATATTTGGCATCGGGCACATACTTACGCCACATATTCAACTGTTTGACGGGCATTACCTCGCCACAGAACATAATCTTTTTTAAACAGGTTACATCCACTTCCGGAAGTGCCCTTAAATTCGCCACCAAAATCAATGCGGATGGTACCCAGTAAATGGCGTTTACCTGATGCTGATTGATATATTCCAGTAACTGAATCGGAAAACGGAACATACTGGCCGCAAGAATATGCAAGGTAGCACCGTTTCTCACCGTACAATACAAATCCGGCACGGATGCATCGAAATAAAAAGGTGCCTGATTTGCAAATATTTCCTTCTCACTGAATTCCATTACCTCACTGGCTTCTTCGGTAAAATCAATAATCGCCCGGTGGGGAATGACCACGCCTTTGGGTGTACCTGTGGAACCCGAAGTGCATATAATGTAAGCCGGATCCGTATCAATCATGTTTGTCTGCACCGCTGCAATCCGGGCAAGATTTGCATCCGCTCCGGTCAAAGATTCGTACCGGTATACCAAATCTGCTTCCACATGCAATTCACTTGCCTTGTCCGCAAACACATCATCAATAATCACCGCTGCCGGTTGTACAAAATCAATAATTTTATTAATACGCTCCATGGGGGCAAACGCATCCATGGGAACATATATATTTCCGCTGTACAAAATACCCCAGAACGAAATTACAGCCTCCATACTTTTATCCATCAAAACAACAATGGGCTTGCAATCCGTTCCGGCCTTTGCCATTAAACCCGTTGCAATTTTCTTTGCCGTCATTGCCATCTCTGCGTATGTAATGCTTTTTTCCCGTTCCACCAATGCAACTTTGTCTGCATATTGAACCGCTGCATTGTCCAAATAATGTAATACTGATGTTACCATACTGTTCTCCGTTTTATTTTTCGACTTTTTCTATCAAATCATTGGCCAATAATTTGTCCGCAATGGGAATCAACACATCTGCAGGCTGGTGAATAATATTACTGATTTCCACCAAATCATTGGTACCGTCCGCATACGCAATAAAATCCGTCAGGGCTTTTACCGCATCATAAGAACCTTTTTGGGAAACTGTCGGATATAAGCCGCGTTTTCCGAGTTGCGGCTCACACAGGCACTTAATCCGGTATACTTCGTTATGCTCCATGGCATTTACGAACTTAACCATTACATCCATAGCACCGCCCAAGCCTTCCGGTGAAATATAGTCCAAATTGTCCGCTGACGTGTGATACTCTTTGTATTTTACATACTTGGTCCTGCAGAATGTACATACCGGCAAGTCAATTCCCGGCGCGCAGAACTGACGCTCGTCGGAACCGCGTTCCAAAAATGAATAGGCTTTATATTCCGGATAATGAAAGGATAAAAGATTGTGTAACATTTTATCCGTCAGTGTATTTCCGTATCGGCTCTGCACAAAAGAATAATCATTGTCATCACCCACACAGGATAAATTAATCCCCGATACCACATTACGCTTCAAACTCTCATGATTAAGGCTTAAATACGTAATGGAACCGATTGTTTCCGGTATATAGATAAAACGATAACTGTATTTGCGCTTCGGCAAATTCTTAATGTAATTCAGTAAAAACAGTGACACCGCCGGTCCGGAACACTCATTGTTTGCCATAGACGGATGACACAAATACGTGGAAATCAGAATTTCTTTTTCGCTTTCTCCTTTTATTAAGGCTTCTCCGTAAGTCAGGGAACCCTTAGGATTCAATGAACTTTTGATTACCGCATGATACGTTCCTTCTTTTAACGCATCCAACCGGTTTTTGCTCGTACAGAAAGCAGAGCGTTCCCGGTAGTAAGAAGTCACATAGGGAATCACATCCGGCTGGCCTTCTTCCACAAATACAATCTTTTTCAACTCATCCAACGAAAGCATTTCGTCCATCGGCAAAGAGTACCCTACCACCGACAGATTGGTCTCTTTAAAATCAATCACCCGCTCGCCGGCTTCGTTTTCCACATAAGCATCTTCAATATTCCACTCCGCCGGTACCGTCCAGTCAAACACCTGCGTTCCCGAAGGTACTTCATTTATGATAATTTCCGGTGCGTATTCCCGCATAATATTCAGCGTTTCACGCACTCCGTTTCCCGTGATGCTTCTGCAAATGGGGAATATTCTTTTCACGAATTCATACATTTCATTACCGTACATAATCATTCACCTTGTTTTTTATCAAGTTATTCTCTTAATTCAGTCTATACCCTTCGTTTTACCGCCCGGAACGCCCAGCCCACGAATAAGTACATACTGTAAAACACGTTTAATTTTTCCTGTTTCCGGTACAAGTTCCAAATTCTTCGCATTGCCTCAATTTTATTGGAGGAGAGGGAATTGGCCGGTCTTCTGTAAATAACCAGATTTTCATCCAATCCGTATGCCGTTACCCCATCACGCAGAATGCGGAACCACAATGCCGAATCCTCACTTTTGACATTGGGCATATATAACTTGTCTTTCGCAATCAGACGGGTATCAAACATTACCGTAGTGGTAAAAATCGTAGTATTGCTTAAGGCCTGTCTGTAGTTTAACGTAGCCGGCACCCGCACTACTTTACCGGTACCCACTGCATTTTCATCACCGAATTCATATCCTGTAAACGAAAAAGCCGCCTCTTTCTCTTTCATAAAAGCAATCTGCTTAGACAGTTTGTCCGCACTCCATAAATCATCCGCATCCAGATAACCGACATACGTCCCCGCAGCCTGCCGCATTCCTTCGTTCCTGGCATTGGCAGCACCTGCATTGCCTTCCATCACAATCAGGCGGATCCGCTCATCTTCGAAGCGTCGGATTCTGGCTACACTGTCGTCCGTAGATCCGTTCTCTACCAACAGAAGTTCCCAATTCTCATAATCCTGCGCAAGCACACTTTGAATGGTCTGTTCTATATAATTGGCCGCATTATAAACCGGTACTATAATGCTTACTTTTTCCTGCATACAATAACCTCCGAAGGGCTTTTTGCCCCGATAAAGGATGGCATTCCGATAAAATGTCATAAAAATACACTTTAGTATACCACATTCTGAAAATATCGTCATCCTTTTCTTGCGTTATCCGGCAAAGTTTCACAAAAAATTGCGCGATGACTTTTTATTTACATTTTTCGACAAGTATGCTACGTTGGACATGTAGTGGACAATTCATTCAAAAAAGAAAGGAAACATCCGATATGAACACAGGAATGTCATCCCGTGATTTGGAGCGTTACATTACCCAAGTTATGCTGGACATGGGAATTCCCGCCCATCTCAAAGGATACCACTACTTAAGAGAAGCCATCCTGATATCCGAACAGGATATGAATACATTAACAAGCGTCACCAAACTTTTGTATCCGTCCATTGCCAAACGCTATCATACGACCGAGACCAAAGTCGAACGCGCCATCCGCAATGCCATCGAAGTATCCTGGAAACGCGGCAATATGCAGGCTTTCCACCAAATGTTCGGCTACTCGTTTTTGACCGGGCAGCACCGCCCCACCAACAGCGAATACATTTATCAGTTGGCCGATAAAATACGAACGAACCTGTCAGAATCTTCCTGACAATCCTTTTATTTAAAAAAATACGAACAGCAAAAGACAGCCCCTGCGGTACCGTTGTCACAATGGCAAACCGTTCCTTTCAGGCGCTGTCTTTTTTCATATTTTCTCTTTTATCCAAATTTCTTTTATCCGATACTAATCTGTTTTGCGGTAAACCAGATACAAGTCATCCTGATAAATAACCGAGTACTCTTTTTCCAGCGTTTCTCCGAATTCTTCATAAAATACGGCATAATCCCGCACAATCCATTCCGAACTCTGCTCTGCTGCAGGTGTGACGGAAAAGAATAAATACTCCGCTTCCGCCGGCAAAACACCGTCCTGCATAATAAAATTGACACCCAGTCCCCCCGGCAAAGCACAAATTGCCTTGGGCTCCATGGTATACATTGCCACGGTATTTTCCCACGGGTCATCCGCAGGTACAACCGCAAGAACGTTCTGCAGTTCACTCTCCAAATGCTTCCACTCCGCATTGTCTTCCGCGCTCATATAATGACCGCTCATATAATAATCCATATTCACCGGCAGGAATAACAATCCCACCGCCTGTAATGCAAGGAGCGCCGTATATAACCATTTACCGTCCGTCATCGCCAGCAGATACATAGCAAAAATCACCACAATATAAGTGCCTCGCATAAAGGTAAACGGATCGATGGAATACAGGGTCATATACATGAGAAAAAATACGGACACACTATATATCACAATCAATGCAATCGCCGCATTCCGGGAACATTTCAAAGCGTTTTTCCCGGATTTTTCTTTTCTTTTTACTAAAATTTTCTTCTTGTTTTTTATACAAAACAGCAGAAGCATCCCCGCAGACACGAGCACAAGTACCCCGCTAAAAAGCACGTGGAACGGAATCAGCGGATTGCTGTAAACATACATCCACAGATTGAAAACATCCACCATTCCCTGCTTCATCATGGAAAGAAATGCCATGACCGCACCACTGATATTCATACTTTTTACGGCATTTAACAGAGCTTCTGTTTTATGGATATTGTAGTTGCTGGAAATCAAATGCAGCAGATAATAACTGCCAAATGCCACTACTCCAAGCGCTCCCGCCGAAGCAAGGAGTTTAAGCCATAATTTGCTTTTTTTCATAATGCCGAACACATAAACCGGCACGCAAAACGCAAAGAATACATAAACCTGGGCCGCTCCGATAATCAGCAACGGCGTAATCACGTATTTTACCACTTTCGGACTTTCCCGGAACAGAATCTGATATAAAAGTCCTGCCAGCACAATGGCAATGGCATAACGGAACAGTTCTGACATATTCACAGACAGATACAAGATAAAAACAGCAGATCCCGCCTGGGCAAGTGCCAGTTTAATACACTGTCCGCGGTTGGGTCTGACACAAAAATAAAAAATAACATTCGCCAGCGTAATGTAAAAAAGATTGACAAAATACACAAATCCGTAGGACAAAGGAAATACCTTGGCAAAAATCACATAGGGCCAGATAATGGCAGGACTCCAGGCACCTCCGGTACCTAAAATGGCATGATTCCCGTTAAATCCCCAATACCCCTGCGGTTGCAGGAAATCGGAATATGTCTTAATCAGTTGGTAATACGCTGCCTCATCATTCCATTTCAACCCCGGAATCCAGGACATACCGCCGTTACGCAGGTAATAATAAACCGCCACGATTCCTGCCAGAATCAGCGGCGTTACAATCATCAGCACCGCAAACACATCTGCATGAAATTTCTTTTTTGTTTCTTTTACTTCGGATTTAGCCATTCTGCCAATTCCTTTCATTCCGTTTTTTCTTGCTAAAGTTTACCATAGAACCTCTGATATTTCAAGAAACGCCACCTATACCATTTCTGTACCCCAAAGTCTCCTTACGTTCTTTTTCTATTACACCAACTGTAAAACTCAATTTTCTATATATTGTATTTTTTATCAGTTTTGGGTATAATATTTTTTAGTTGTGTGATATTTTACACACCAAAGGATGAAAATAAGCGAGGCTTTTACATATGACATTTTTGCAGGAACTGGTACACAACGAAATATTGATGTCCGCAGGCTTAAGTTGGGGAATTGCCCAGGTGATTAAAACCATCATCCATTTAATTCTGACCAAAAAGTTTGTAGCGGAACGTTTAATCGGAAGCGGCGGTATGCCCAGTTGTCACTCCGCAACCGTTTGCGCATTGGTCACCTCTGTTATTATTAACGAGGGAATCCGGTCCCCGTTCTTTGCCATTTCAGGCATTCTCGCAATTATTGTAATGTACGATGCAATGGGCGTACGCTACGAAACCGGCGAACAGGCCAAGGTTTTAAATGAAATTATGGACGTTATCGAGAAAATGGGCAGCGATTTAAACTACGACGAAAAGATGAAAGAATTTGTCGGTCACACACCTTTACAGGTGTTTGTCGGTGCAATTCTTGGTATTATCGTCGCTCTCATTTACTGTTTGGTAATTATTGCATAAATTCCGCATGTCATCATATACTGTTTTATATGATTGTTTTCATTCCATATGTTATCGTTTAACGGCAGTTGTTTTATACTGCCGTACATTTTTGCAGATATGCTTCTGCTTTCATCCCGCAGGATGCATCAATGACCGGCTCCGTCCGGTAAACTGCACTCTCAAGCCATTCTTTGCTTTCGGCATAATCACCTTTCTCATAGAAATATATTCCCAGTTCCAAACATATTTCAGCACAGGGCATCGTTGCCACCCCTTTTAATGCGCATTCCAAAAATGCAACATCCTCACCTGTAAGACGCAATGTCCTGCACAAAATGCACAATGCTTCCTGCCATTCCCCTTCACTTCTGCTTTCGTCTTTCATACTTTCTTCGAAAAAATCCCTTGCAGCGACAAAATCTTCCTTTGTTCCGGATAACATGAGTTCTCTTGCGTACATTTTATGTAATTTAGAAGACAGGTGTTGCCCTTTGGCAATGATACCGCGAAAAATCCGAAAATCCCTTTCCGCATGATGATCATGAGGTCTGTGCAGGATTTCAATATCACTGTCAAACACCACAGGTTCCGTCCGCACCGTCTCATGAATCGGATCAATCCATGTAAATTCCCGCAGTCTTTTATACAGTTTCGGACGATATTCTTTATCAAAATTTTCCGTAGTATTGAACTCGGGCGGTGTCACATACCACATCTGCACGATTTCCACCTCCGGAATCAGGGCTTCTTTTAAAATCATAAAACGTCCGCGATTGGTTTCGTCCAGCACTTCGTCGGCATCCGCAGAATAAATATAATCACATTCCGCCTTGGAAAAAGCATAATTTCTTGCCGCACTGAAATCATCAATCCATTGAAAATCATATACCTTGTCCGTAAATTTCCGGGCAATCTCCTTGGTGGAATCCACGGAACCGGTATCCACAATGACCAGTTCGTCCCAAATTCCCTGCAAAGAAGTCAGACACCGTTCCAAAACTTTTTCTTCGTTTTTTACAATCATGCATACACTAATACTTGCCATTTTCATTTCCTTTCCGACACAACCACTGTGATTTTGTCTTTCGCATTGAACGATTTCCAGTAATATCCTGGCCCTTTTCTCCTAATTATACTGGAATTTCCGCTCTGTTTGTTGTAAAATATGTGCAGGATGTTTATTTTTTAATAGAACTGAACAAAATTTATAATCTTCCTGTCGGAAGCGGCAGGTTATTTTTGAAAAATAGGGGGTTTTATGAAACATCTTCACAAATTACTGTTGGCAACCATTTTTATTTTATGTTTCGGTACACTTTTCACCGGTTGCGCCGAACCGGAACTTACGGTTAACTACTATGTAGACGGTACCTTGAACAATACCGCGCCGGACCGGAACTTTTATGATTTCGTTTCCATCGAAAGCGACAACGAGAAATCCGGTGCCACCTGGGATATGAATACCTGGACACTTTCCACGGATACGATTAAAAAAGACACTACCGTTAATGTATATTTCAATACTACCGTATCTCCTTTTAAAATAAACGGAACAGGCTATGCTACGTTACAGGATGCCTTTAATTCCGTAACGGATACCACTCCGGTAGTAATCGAAACCACAGCAGATTTTACGGGCTTTGCAGCCACACCGGTAGGTTCTGACATCACTTTAAACTTAAACGGTTTCACCTTGGACGGAGAAGGATTTGATACCATTACCAACAATGGCAAATTAACCATCAACGGAGACGGATGTATTACCAATACCGTTGCCGGAGAATATTCCAAATCCCTGGTAAACTATGGTCAACTCACCCTGAATAATGTAACGGTAGAAAACACCACAGCCAACGTGGCTGTTTGGAACAGCAACAACGGCGGCAGCGTAATGCATATCAATGACTGCAACATTATTCGCGAAGAATTGGATTGTATCGTAGTCATCAACTCCGGCGAAATGCATTTTAACAGCGGCAGCATCACCGGTGCCGGGGACAAAACACATCCTGTTGTCTATAACAATACAGACATCGCTGTTTTGAACTTAAACGGCGGCATCATTACCAACACAAGCGGCAATTACACAGTATACTGTGATGCCGGCACAGTCGTTCACAATGACACGGTTGCTGAAAACACCTATGGAATCGATACCGCAGAATAACTTTTTACGATAAATACTACGGACTGAAACGGTTTTCCGCTTCAGTCCTTTTTCTATCCAATTCATTTCTTTTATACTACTTCCGTCTCCAAATACTCATAGGCCGATTCACACACCCATGTGGATACCGAACCGCCGTCGACTCTGAAATCGCCCCAGCCTTCACTGTCTACAACCACAGTCTCCGGGCACTTTCCGGTCACATCTTTAAACGCAACCCCTGCAAATCGGGGACCCATTAACATTCGCTTCATACCGCCGGCCCCATCGGAAAGCACCACAGCAATACCGGAATCCGCATGTTCCTCTTCGCCCATACGCACCCAGCCGATAACATTCTCATGGTCAAAATAATCCACCTGTTGTCCGTAAGCATATTTTTCACGGATTTTAATCATCTTCTTCAAATCCGGCATCGGCGGAATGTTTACGGAAGGCAATCCGTAATAATCACCATAAAAGACACAAGGAAGACCTTCCTGTCGGAATAAGATGCAGGCATATGCCAGAGGCTTAAACCACCCCTGTACAAAGGAGCACAGCGCCTGTCCGGGCTGCGTGTCGTGGTTATCCACAAAAGTTACCGCATTGGCACTTCTATGTTCCACAAGGGTATTGTCCAAAAGATAACGCATATCATACGTTCCGCCCTGATTGGAAGCATTATAAAAATTAAAATGCAGCGGCACATCAAACAACGACATACAATTCTCAACGCTATCCAGATATCTTAAAAGCCTGCGCAAATCCGCATGCCAGTATTCCGCCACGGCAAACATATTTTTACCGGTTTTTTCACGAATTTTATCCAGCCATTCCTTGTAAAACGTTGCATTAATGTGTTTTACGGCATCCAGACGAAAACCATCCATGCCAACCGTTTCCTCATACCACATGCCCCATTTCACAAGCTGCGCTCTCACCGCAGCATTCTCCATATCAAGGTCGGCACCCATCAGATAATCAAAGTTGGCTTTTTCTTCGTCGGTCTGTCCGTCCCAGCGTTTCCCCTCAAACAGAAACAAGGCTCTCCGTTTCGTATTCTCATCCCAGTCAACTCCGTTAAAATGACTGCTGTTCCATGTAAAATCAGAATATTTGCCGGCGCGTCCGGGAAAGTCAAAAATCGTCCATGCCGAAATATCTTTCATCCCCTGCACGGTTTGATTCCTGTTATTTTCAGCAACTTCCGTGGCAGAAACCTGTTCGCATCCGTCGGCTCCCATCATATGGTTCAACACAATATCCGCCAAAACTTCAATTCCGCTCTTTTGCAAACTTTTTACTGCAGCAATATATTCATCCCTGGTTCCGTATTTGGTGGCCACCGTACCTTTCTGATCAAATTCACCCAAATCATAGGTATCGTACACACCATATCCCACGTCATGGGCACCATTCATGCCCTTATATGCCGGCGGCAGCCACACCTTGGTAATTCCTGCTTCTTTTAATTTAGGAGCCTGTGCCTTACAACGTTTCCAAAGAAGTCCGTCCGCAGGTAAGTCCCACTCAAAATACTGCATCAACGTTTCATTTTTCATTCTCTCCACCTCATATACCAAGAAATTATACTCTGTTCTCTTTTGTAACCTATTTCTTTCGTATATCCGCAAATATCCTTTTACTTTGCGCAAGGATATTCATTACACAGTAATCTGTAAGGTTCTTCGTCTTCCTCAATCTCCGGGAAACGTCCTACGGGCTCATAAAAGCGGTTATCCGTGTTGTCGTCATTACACATGGAAACTTCACCGATTAAAACATCTCCCGTGCCTTCTACGACGTCGAAATCATGATACTGGTGAGGCCATAACGTAATGCTTTCCCCCGGACGCAATTCCACGCCGGTGCCGGCTTTTACATAATAGGAACGGCCGTCAGCATTTACGCAAACATCCGTATCATCCAATTCGCCGTCTTTTTCATTATATACGTGAATAATCAGCGTACCTCCGCCCCGGTTAATGATATCTTCACTTTTATTCCAATGAAAATGCATCGGCGAATGCTGTCCTTCTTTCAGCATCAGAAGTTTCTCTGCATATACCTTTTTATACTTCGGATTATTCTGATTACCGTTTCGCAGTGTGATTAAAGCAAAACCAACCTTTTCAAAATTGCCAAGGCCGTAATCCGTAATATCCCAGCCCAGCATATTGTCCCGGATTTCATCATATTCACTTCCCTTATCTGCCCAGTCTTCTTTGGTCCAGTTGCAAAACGGCGGCAGGGCAAACCCGTGGGCCTTTGCCAGAGCTTCCATTTCTTTGATTGCTTTGTTAATTTCCGAACGTTTCATACCTTTTACTCCTTTTTGTCTTGAATGATTTCATCGATTTATCACAAGGTTACATACACTGTATTTTTGTCTTTTTACAGGAAAGAGCCCTTATAAAAGGACTCTCTCAATTCTAAAAAGCATCTCTCATATTCTGGATAACTCCCGATGGCTTCTGCTCCAGAATTTTGCGAAGTTTCGCTGCATAATTATATTCTCTTAAAACTTTCTCATATCCGGCATGTGCAATCTGTTTACGTTCTTCCTCATGCTCCAGATAGTACTGTACTTTTTCTACCATTTCTTCCAGGCTCCGATACATTACCAATTCCTTACCATCCTCGAATTCTTTGGCTAAATCCTCCTGGTAATTAACCAGAACAAAGCCCTGACAGGCCATAATTTCCAGCACACGCAAAGGCACACCGCTTCGGATTGCACGGGGTGTTACGTAAATATTAATTTTACTTCCGTTATAAACCAGCGGTGCCTGTTTTGCAAAATCCACCGGACCGCAATTGTTGATTTCAGGAAACTTCTCCGTATTGGATATGGTATATAACTTAAAATCAAACTTCCGGGCCAAAGTGCGGGCCATCAGTTTACGCTCTTCTACCGTAATTTTACGCGCAAGTACGGACTGAATGGCAATTTCCTGCTGGTTGGCAAAGAAGAAATGATCCTTGCCGTACTCTACTTCTTCCAGAAGGAATTCTACCATTTCATCGGTTACTCCTCGATAAAGCACATCTTTCCCGTATGCAAATCTCTTCTCCCGAATCATCTCAAGAATATCTTTGTATACTTCCTTTTCTCTCGCCTTCATCGAAATACGGTTAAAAAGGTTTTTGGAACTTTCATACAACGTCCCCACAAAAGAAACGTCTGCCTTGTACTTCTCCGGCAGTTCAGGAGCGGCATCTGCCAATGCCACAGGTAATAATTCCTTGTCCGCCGCCTGAGACATATACTGCATGCCGTTGACATTAAATTGCCTCATCTCCTGCATTTGCGCCGAATCAAAGGTGATGATGCGGTTATTCGGAAGTTGCGCCGCATAGGAAAACAAACTCCACTGCGGTATATGGTACAACCAGGAATAATATGTAATGTTTAATTTTTTGGCCGCCATAGCAACCGTCTGAAAATAATCCACGGAAAAGAATATATCCGCATGGTATTCATTCGCGTCCTTGGCAATCGCCCAAATCTGTTCGTCCGATGGTTTCTCTTTGTTGTCATCTGCCTGCAATACTTTGACGAAATGCCCCAAATCCCGCAAAGTTTTCTCTATGACAGGCTCATTAAAAGTCCCCCACTCATAAAAAAGTATTCTCATGTTTTTCCCCTATTTCATAAATACTGCTTTTATTTTACCACACTAAAAGACAAAAACCCAGACTGAAATCCGGATTTTTGTCATTTATCTGATTATCTTTTTTTGTCCATTAAGTGAGAATCCATATTCTTTAAATTATTCATTCTCTGGTAATATTCCATAGCACCCTTGGAACCCATTTTAGACTGTTTGATTGCCTGTTTGCTCTCTGCAAAGCGTTGCTCAATTAATGATTTATTACGATGCTCCATCGCCTGAAGTTCCGTACTTTTATCCGTCACTTCTTTAATCATTACCTGCATTGCTGCAATTTCGGTTTTATAGGCCGCCTTATTTACAGACAACTCTTCTTTGATTCTTTCATAAAGCGTCTCAAAGCCATCATCCAGTTTCGCAAGTTCCTCGATGAGATTGCCTTTCGCTTCCACAATGTTATTGAAAGCATCCCAGTCTACCTCGGGAGCAGAAACCACTTCTTTCTGGGTATTGGTCTTATCGATTAATTGTGTTAAAAGTTCTGACTTTTTGACCATACTGTCTGCCAGCATCTGCATATACTCATTTGCCATACCTATTCTTCTCCCTGTTTATTCTTCTTCATGACTTCAATCCAGGTTTCACGCATAGTACGAAGATGTTCTACAACCTCACGCATAATTTCAGCATCTTTTCGGATATTGGCTTCAAATAATCTGGAAGCAAGATACGAATATACATTCTCAAAATCCTGTGCTACAGGATACTTCATATTCAAAGTAGAACGAAACTCCTGAATAATTCTCTGCACTTTGATAATGTTATCATGAGCCTTCTGAATATCTTTTTCTTCGATTGCTTCAATTGCAATGTTGCCAAACTTGATTGCTCCCTCATATAACATTAAAGTAAGTTCCGCAGGGGAAGCCGTAAGTATTTTACTTCTCTGATATTGTGCGTAGGGATTCGGTGCCATATGTATATCTCCTTATTATAAAACTCCCCGCCCTTTCAAGCAGGGAGTTTCGTATTTTATTACATTTGGAATAAACTTGAAATTGCATTCTGGTTGGAAGTCATCTTGGAAAGAGCAACTTCCATATTGGAAAACTTCTTGTAATATCTGTCTTCCGCTTCGGTCAACTTCTTCTCCAGTTCCGTAATCTTCTTGGTATACTCGTTATACTCCGTTTTCATTTCCTTATCATTGTATACCTTATAGATACTTCTGGATTCGGTAGAAGACATCTTTTCCGTTAAGTTATCATACATCTTTGCGGATAATTCTTTGAAAAATTTCTCAACCAGTTCCGGATCTTCCGCAATCTTAGCACTTAAAACGTCTGTTTTCATATTGGATACGGAATCATCCTTATCACCATTGATGTGGTAACTGTAACGCTCATTCTTATCGGCTTCCAAATAACTCTGGGTTTCAATACCAAAATCTGACAGATAGTATTTCTTACCGTCAATTTCAATACCACTGCTCATAATGTCACGCATAGATGACATCAAAGTATTTAATGTGGAATCTTTACGAAGCAGGGAATCTTTAATCTTCTTTTCCCAGTCTTCCACCTGGGACTCTGTCATTGCTTCCTTCTGTTCGTCGGTAAGCGGTTCATATCCTTTGGCAGAATCAGCATTGTATGCTTTTGCCATAGATTCCATCACATCATTGTAATCCTTGAAGAAATTCTTAATCATATCATACATACCACTGGTATCCTTGGATGTAGATACTGTAATCTCTTCATCTGTTAATCCGTTCACGGTGTATGTAGAACCATTGATATTAAACGTATTGGTAGAAGACTTAAATTCAGCCCCGTTTAACTCAAGAACTGCATCTTCACCTTTGATTCTCTTAGAACCGGCACTTGCAGTTAACCCTAACTTATTCAAAGCATCGGTTGTATTATTTCCTGCATCCACAAAGAGGAAGTCATTCGCCTTACCGGTCGCCTTCGCACTTACGAACAGACGCTGATTGCCTTCGTCAAAACTTGCATTCACGCCGGCATTCTGCATCTTCTTTACGAAGTCACCCATTGTCATATCTTCCGTTACTTCAATGGTGTGTGTCATACCATCCACCTGCAATCCAACAGCAGAACCTGCAGCAATGCCAAGATCTGTTAACTTAGTACTGTTGGTAATCTTGCTTCCGTCCTTTGCAGAAATCTCTGCACCGGTTAAGTATCCAGCTTTCGCTACGGACTTAATCTTTGCCGTCTGGATACCTTCGTTAGCACCACTACCTGCTACCACGGTCAAAGCACTGTTGGATGTAGTAGTCTTTAACTTATCATAACTGGAAGACATTCTCATATTGGAAAGTTTATTGGTATATAAACCGTAAATCTTAGTATTTAAATCTTTCCATGCGTCCTGGGTCCAACCTAATTTGGTCTTCTCCTTGACAGCGTCTTCTACTTTGGTTTTATGTCTGGATACCATAGCAGTAATAATACTTTCCGTATCCATACCGGAATTCAATCCTGTTAATCTGAAAATATCTGACATTGTAATCCCTCCTATCTCTTCTCATCCACGAGAATACCTGCAAGTTCCCATGCTTTCGCAATCATATCCAGGGTCTTCTCGGGAGGAAGTTCACGAATTACTTTCTTGGTGTCACGATCTACAATCTTAATGGTAATACGATTGGTTGCTTCATGTACACCGAACTGTACTTCCGAATAACTTGCTTTCTTGTTAATGTCTTCTACGGCTTTGCGAACTTTATCGGGAGACATTTGCTGTTGCTGCATCTGCTGCTCTGCTGCCTGATAATTATCACCCTGTTCACTGACTGCGGCAACTGCAGGAGTCGCTGCATCTACCATAGGCGCACTCTCAATCACGGTTCCTTCCATGGATACTGCTGATTGCGTTACTGTTGTTTGCGGTTTCACTGTAGGCTGTGCCTGATATGACATCACTCCACCTAATGCTTCAATTGCCATTTTAATCACCTCCGTGTGATATCTGCTGCTTGTTTAACGTGTCACTTAAGCGGACTATCCCCGCTTTCTTATTTTTTATATCGGATAAAAAAGAGAAAAGTTTAGGGGGGATTTATAAAAAATCCGTTTATTCATATAAAAATTTTAGCAAAAAATTCATAGTTTCTCAAGATTTTTTCTCGTAATATGCCGGAATCATACTAATGTCTTTCAAATACGTCTCAACCTTCTCTTTTCCTTCTGTATTCAGCAGGTCATAGTATGCCAGCAAACGTTTCTCCTTCTCTGTGATACTCCCCTTATCATTCCGTATCGGTTCAAGGGTCGCCGGATTAATCTGCAACTTATCACATATTGCCGAAAACCTGCTCCATGCCATACCGTCTATACCATTGTTAAGTGCGCTTACAAGAGTTCCGTGAGGAATTCCGACTTCTTTGGCAAACGTACGCAAACTCGGATATTGTTGCAAAATAATTTCTTTTAATTTTTCGGAACGATTGTACATATTTATCCCCTTGTAAAAAGATTTAAAGTGTGTTATTGTAAAACAAAAGAGCGGTACTAAGTAGTGCCCCTCGTTGTAGAATTAAGCAAAATAACTGCTCAGGTTTTCCACGCCAAGGAGCAGTTATTTTTTGTCTTTATGACTTATCTTGTAAACAAGACCTATCAGTGCAATCACAAAAAGCCCCAGTTGAATGAGATTTTCATATGTAACATACTGCATAGGCATCACCCCCTTCTCGAGGGGCATACTGTTCCCGCAATAATAGTATATCATACAGTATTTTATATTTCAAACAATGTTTTATTTTTCATTTATTTATTCAAGTTCAAAGTCTGAACGCTCCAATATTTGTGCAGGAATAATTTTTTCTTTCGGTATATGTAACAACTCCACAATTCGCATTCTCTCTTCTTTTCCTGTATGGTTCATATCAATCAAATAATCATATTTCAAAAACATAATTTCTTCTATGCCAATAACCGGAATGTCATCTATGCCATTGATAAATTTGCCCTCATTAAAAATAATTGCCATCACATAAATATTACCTTTAAGTTCTTCCAATTCGATATATTTCTGATAATAGTCATACTCGATTGTATTTCCCCATAAAATCACATTTTTCATCATTTCTTCCACCTATTGCAAATTCAATATCGGTTCTAACAGGTCCTTCTAAAATCCCTTTCATGACTAAGCAACTTTAACATATCGTATTCTTTGTATTCGACAATATTTTTGCCGGCACTTTTATTTGCATAACTCCATGCTTCATTATTGCAACGCACCATACAAGGATTTCCGCATAAACTAATAACATTTTCATGTTCGTACGGAAGCATGGTAAAACATATTTTATTTTCATAGGGCAATGACAGAAATTTTTCTATTATTTGCACATCGTCAGTCGATATCTCTACCAAAATATTATCGTAATTAATTCTTTTCTTTCTTCTTTCCCAACACGCGCAAGCATCTTCAAAAGTATCATAGTGATTAAAATTTATCTTTATATCCCCCAGTTTTCCAATCGGGTATGATTTATTTGTATTAGCATCTATGCCGGTTCCCACATATTCCAGCGGCAATTCCATATACCGACGCAAATCACACAGTAAAGTCACAAAATCATCTGCGCCGATAAATAAATTAATAAAAGGAGATAAAAATTCCAATCCAAGTGTATTATACAAAAAACCGCCCCAACAATGACTTGCAATAATACTGACATTGCTTTCTTTTACCTTCACCCATCTGTCAAAATCAAAGCATGGTTGCATAAGTATGTGAATCGGAACAACTTCTCTTTTGGTTTTATTTAGTTTATATAAAATCGTCTTGCATATCTCAGAATCAACTCCGTCTGCGTTCATATCAATCAGGTAATCGCACTCTATTTCCTGCAGTTCGCTTAATACCACTATAGGAATCTCATCTGCATTTTCTTTTTTATCAATTTGATTGGTTACAATTGCTTCTAGCTGAATATTACCTTTTAGTACTTCTTTTTCTATACAACGACGATACTTATTATAAAAAGTCATATCGCCCATTAAAATTACTTTGTGTGGTTTCATATTCTCTCCAAAAAACAAGCACAGTTTATATCTTCGCATAACAAACTGTCTCTTCGTCCATCTCTGTACAATGATGTCTCATATAAATCTTATACTCCGGCAATATCTCCTTAATTTTTAAGGGGACTTCCCACAAGTCTTCTTCTAAATGATATGCACAAATAGCCAATTTGGGCTTGCACCCCTTTATTACGTTTCTTGCTCCATCAAGAGCTTTCAGTTCAGAGCCTTCTATATCCATTTTTATAAATGTTACTTTGTCATCAATGCATCCATCAATTGAAGTCACCTCAATTTGCTGCTCCGATACCTTCTCTTCCGAAACAGAAGAACCATGTTGGTTTTCATGAAAATACAGTACACACTCATGACTGTATAATCCTTTTTTTACAACCTCTACATTTTTATCTCTAAAAAGTTCTTCCATTCCTATACAATAACTTCTTTTTGCTTCAAATGCATATATCTTTTCATATCGTCCGCTTACATGATTCGCAAAACCAAGAATGGTATCGCCTTGTGCAGCCCCGCCGTCAATAAAAATTTCATGCTCAGTGAAGTCAAAAATATCATCCAAGAAATATTGCGTAGGAACAAATCTTCTTTCCAGAAATTCAGTTCTTCCGCTTATTCGATACCGCAAAACATCACAAAATGTTTGTCTGGACTCTTCATCTTCCAAAATATTATATGCTTCACTGATACGTCGAATCTTTGCAAGTATGTTTATACTATTATGCATCCTTCTTAATCGTACTTGCTTTTCTTTACAATATATGAAGAAATATAATTCTTCAAACAATTCACACACTTCTTTTTGAATACCCGGAATCTTCCAAATAACGTCATAATAGGTTTCTATTTCCGGAGTACATACAAACACATTTTTAAATCCAGCCAATTCTAATCTTTCTTTTTTCTCATATGACGTTTCAGCATCATCATATACATAAACTTCCGTTTCTTCTCTGTCCATCAAATATAATTCCCGCAATGAAATTACCGGAATTCCGTTATAGTTCTCTTCTGTTTTTTCCGTAGCACAGAAAACACATTCTCTGTCAGGTAATGCATTCTTTAAATACTTATACTCAATAAGCCCCGGCTCTGAACAACCGTATAAAATAATTTTTTTATTCATGACAATTACCATTCTTTCTGATTATCCGATTAATCGGTTGCAATTTATATCTTAAAATTAATTTAATAATTAATATATATCATGTCAATATGTAATTTTTGTTTTAATAGTTTTACTATAAAAACCATATACAACTATATTTTTTTAGATATAATTTTATTTATTAAACACTATTTATATGGAGGAATCATATGAAAATAATATACGGTGCCGGAATGACCGGAAAATCCATTTTAAGGCACATCCCGAAAACGTAATTATTAAAAAGGGATATTTCCCTGAGACTGCCAAAGATGTAGATGATAGTTTTGCTTTTGTAAATCTCGATTTTGATTTATACAAACCAACAATAGATGGATTAAGATTCTTCTGGACACGTATGAATAAAGGTGGCATGATTTTAATTCATGATTATTTCAACGCCCCCGGTATCATTGAAGAAGATCGTTATTTCGGTATCAAAGCAGCCGCAATGGAATTCTGTAAAGAGACCGGCACAGCATTTATTCCCATCAGTGATGAAATGAGCATCGCATTTATCAAACAATAATGAATCAAACTAATCTTAACAGGGGAGGGCTATGATGTTCCCTCCCCTTCTTTTTCCCTATAATATTTTTATACAAGAATCTTATTAAAATTTCCATATTCGCACAAGTTTCTTTTTTATTTCATCCTCCGGCATTGTTTTGATTATTATATCAGGACTACTACCATAGACTATGCAATTATCTGGTATCTTCTCATTAATCAGAAAAGCATTAGCGCCAATAATAACATTATTCCCTATGATACATTCTCCTATCACAGTTGAATTTGCATACATTGTTACGTTATTTCCGATTATGGGCCAAATGCATTCTCCTTCATTAAAATTTGCTCCCACAGTCACCCCTTGATAAATACAAAAATAATCACCATACTGTGCTCGTCCCAAAACTGAACCAAGTGGGTGCTCAACAACAAAATGTTCCGGAAGTTCTATATTCCAATACCATTCAACACCATTTATTATCTTATTCAAATAATATAATTTATCCGCCAATATAGCCCCCCCGGATAGTTTGCCGATTGCAGTCGAAAGATAATGTAAAAAAACTGCATATACATTACTATTATAAACTGAAAAACCCATCTTTAGAAAATATATTCTATTTGACCTTTCATAGCTTTCAACTGTTTTTTTAACTGCATTTTCTATATTTTCCATTAACATATCTTTTTCTCTATTATCAATTGTCCAAAAAGAATTTAATTGTTTACATAAAATTTCATAAGTTTCTGTTATCGTCATTCTCTATCCTCAACTATTTATTTTCCCCAATGATACTCCATAAAGTTAGTTTTATTTTCTACCGCACTTTCTTTCGGACGCCCCAAATCAGTCCTGGCACCCAGCGCAATTTTCACTTCTAAAAAAACAGGCCCTTCCACAGTTCTTATCGTTCTCAATTCCTCTTTTAAGGATTGCATATTACTTATGCACTTTGAATAACAATAACCACATTCCTTTGCTACTTTATAAAAGTCCGTTCCTCTTGCTCCCGTTGGCATACCGCCTACCGATTCGTGAGCATCATTATTAAGACATATGTGAATGTAGTTTTTAGGATTTTGTTTGGCAATAAATGCCAATTCGCCCATATGCATAAGAATTGCCCCATCGCCTTCTATGCAGTACACTCGTTTATCACTCTCATTCGCTATACCAAGCGCAATCATTCCCGCATGACCCATTCCTCCAACAGTTAAAAATGCCTGTTTATGGTGTCCCTTTATTTTATCGCACTGTTCATACACTTCTCTCGATATTTTACCTGTTGTGGATACCAGAATATCCGTTTCCGAAACACTTTTTATAATTTCAGCAATGGCATCTTCACGATTCATTTCATGCATATTATGATACACATTCTTCATCTCTGTTTTTAATGCTTCTTTGGTAACAACAATGGCAAACTGCCTGTTTTCCTTTAATGCTTTTTCAGCCGTCCGAAAAATACAATGTGCCTCTTCTTCGGTAGTTTCCGCTGTAATCACGCCATTCTCAACCTGCATTACATCCAATATTTCTCTGGTAATCTTTCCCATAAAACGATGCTGTGGCTCGTCTTTCTTTTGTGGTTCACCACGCCATCCGATTACAAACAAAGTCGGAATATCATACACTTCCTTATGCGCTAACGAAGTCAGTGGATTAACCGCATTACCAATTCCGCTATTCTGCATATAGACACATGCCGGCCTTCCCGTTGACAAATAACTCCCAATCGCAAGTCCAACTGCGGCACCCTCATTAGACGGAACATAATGTTTAAATACGTGCGCATCACCGTTAAGATAATTACACAATGGTTGTAATGCAGAATCCGGAACCCCTGCAAATGTTTTAATTCCCAATGCTTCTACTTCTTCAATAAATTTTTCTACTCTCATATTAGTTTCTTCACTTTATTTCTTATTCGTTTGCGGAAGAATAATTTCCTCAATAATACATTTGGCCACTTCATCAATTTCTGTAAAATGTACCTTTTTCGGAAGTCTTACTCCCCATACATTTTTTACTTTCTCTAAAAGCAAATCCGTATAAATCAAATAACCATCTCTTACATCTTCAATTCCATCCAATGCAATTGATTGACTGTTGGCTTTTCTCATATCCTCTGTCGAAAAAATGCTTTCATCAATATACGCCTCTAATTTATCCAAAGAGCATTGTATCGCAACAGGATAACCACCTATCTCTCCAAAAGCGCCCGGTGAAAAAACCTTCTCCTTCTTCTTCATTCTTACAGCATCAATCACCCTTGCAATAATATCATAATTACTGGAAGCGTTCATCATATTACGTTTTGTATCTGTCGGCATTGGAATCTTACAACATTTAAAAATCTTACTCTGCTCTATATTAAGTTCTTTTCCCTGATAAAAAACTTTTATCAACTGCGGAACATTTTCTGTATGTCCTTCTTTGCTGATTACAACATCATGAAAATGCGAAGTCGCATACATAACATCTATATTCCAGTAATCCGACACATTTAGCATTTCTGCTACTGCATATTTAATCCGCGGAATTAAATGATTTATATTTCCACTTCCAAAATCAGGATAAGGAAGTCCGGAAGTTTTTAGCCACGGAATTACCGCGTCTGAATAAGAGGTATTAATGACAACACCCTTCATATCCGCTTTATCACATGCCAGCATAATATTTCTGATAAATTTAATCGCCAACGGAGACCACACGCCGTATGCCCGAATATTATTCCATGAAAGACTTCCGTATTTTAAGCCGGAATATACTCTGCTTGTATTAACCAAAAAATCCGGTTCATATTTTTTAATACAATTTTCAATACTATCAATATTGTCAAAATCAATCCCACTCTCTATAACAACCTGCGACCGATTTAAACCACGGATTAACGCTCCTACTCGGACAATGTTTACATCGCTAATCATTTTGTCTTTATTTCGCCCCACAACAACAATTCTCAATGTATCATCATTACGGCTAAGCAAATAATCCAACAAGTAAGTACCTACACTTCCAAGACCTAATATCATTACTGTAATATTATTTTCTTCGATATGTTTTTTCACATATTGTAAACGTTCGTCTAATGATTTCATAAAATTTACAAAAACCTTTCTTTGCGGAATATATGTATCTACAATGCCTTATTCCATTAAAGAATGAACAAATTTTACCATTGTTGTCGAATCAAAAACCGGAAGGTTCGTAGCTGCTTGTATCGCAAATGAATGAGGCGGAAGATCCGTACATTCCAGAAGAATAGCCCCTATATCTTTATGTTCCTCTACTGCTTTTTTTGCCACCGCAACTACTTCTTCTCTTCCTTTCGTAATATCATATTCCCCACAATCCGTAATAATCTTTCCTAATTCAGCCTCATTTATAATATCATAAATATAGCAGTCCTCCTGCACTCTTTTTGAAACTCCGCACGACTCCATCAATCCCTCTGTCAGTTTTGTCTTATTATAACAAATAATGGCTAACTTTTTCCCTTCAGGCATCAGATTAAATATAAATGGTACGAGGCACACCACAGATAAATACGTCGGCATTATATCTTTTTCTGCAATCAATCTTTGATAATGTCCAAAATAACCACAAGATGTTATTACTGCTTTACACCCCATATCCTTTAATTCCATCGTCGCATCTGTTAAAGCAGGCACAATTGTTTGTGAGCCTCCGTGCACAGTCTTATTATCAGTATTATCAATCGGATAATAGTATACCGGGAAATCATAATTTGTTGCACATGAAATATGACCTGGTGGTTTCGGAACCCATGATTTCATTACAAGCGCCCCCACATCATATCCACACATAAATTTATTTCCCATATTATATCACTCCCTCATAAGGCATATGTGCCACAATATTCTTAATCAAATTACAAATTTTTAGACTGTTGTAAACCGGCACTTGAACATTAGCAAGATATCCATGATAATCTTCTCTATCATCCCATATATAAGCACCAATGCACTCATTATGATCAATTTTTTTATCTCTAACATCGTAATATGTTTCTTGCAGCTTATTCGTAAAAATGCAACGTTTTTTTACATCATCATCAATTTTTAAAACTTTCAAAATTTCTCTATTTTCTTCTACTGTAAGTTCATTAATAATACATATTTTTACATTGGATGCAATAGTAGTTGCCACAAACGGCAAAATGGTTAATGGACTGGACACGGTAAGCAAATCGCTTTGATTCAAAATTGGTGTAAACAGTCCCAATTGTCCTCCTGTAGTAACTATAAACCGACATCCTTCTTCTTCCAATATTTTAATCTTTTGCAATATATCTTCTTCTATTTTTTTATAATTATCGCCCGTATAAGAACCAACAAATTTCATTCTAACCGGATAATCATAACTTTTTGCATTTAACATATTTCCTTCTTCATTCAATATCTCTTTTTTATCCGCAATAATACCCAATATATTTCCTGTCATAAATTGACCTTTGGTGATTTTCAAAACACCTATATCTTCATTCTTGTCAAAATATCTCCAATTCTTTACATTCATCTTATATTCCCTCATACAAACTATCCATTCGAGCAAGCTCTTCTATTGTATCAATCTCTATGACATCTGTTTCCTGACACTCTCTAATTACTGATTTGTAGTTATCTTTATATAATTCAAAAGCAACATTACTCCAATATCGTTGCCAACCTTCTCGCTTTTTACAAACAGTCAATATATCCTTACTTAATTGCATTCCATCTTTTATATTCCAATAAAAAATACCGGTATCTTTATAACAATTACGACCGCCCGGACCCAAACGTTCTATAATGCCATTTTCATTTGTCTGTATACACCAATCCTCCGTTTCCTCTACTTTGTATCCTAACACATTAGACGAATACTGATACAAACTAAAAACCTTTGCATTATTAATTATAATATCGGCAGGCATAACATAAGCACCTGCAATCAAATCTCCTGCAAGACATGCAGATAAAATATTGTTTCCCGATTCATAACAAAGGTTATTTAACATATGAACATTCGGATATTTTATCTGTAAAACATCAAACTGTTCAGCCAGATACCCCCTTATTATGTATATATCTTTTATTCCCTGTTCCAACAATGCATCAATAATTGTATCTATAATTCTAACTCCATTGACTTCAATTAGTGGTTTAGGACACCGCTCTGTTAACGGACGCATTCTCTTACCCAATCCTGCCGCCATAATTACAGCTTTTTTAACCTTATACGGCTCCAGCCTTTGCTTATCTTCACTTGTTAATATTTCTTTTCTGGTTAATTCTTGAAATTCTTGAAAAGTCATTTACTATTTCTCCCGATTCTCACTCTACCGGCACTAACGATAAAATTTCTTTAATAGACATACACTGTTCACCGGCTTCCAGACAGCGTTCATTCTCCAACACGGAAGTCACTACACTTTGCATTGCCGGAAATGCTGCGCGCAACATATGATTCGCATAAATCACAACATTTATTTTATGCGCTTTTAATTCTTTTTCGTAAACTTGACCATAAGTTGTTGGTACAACCACTATGGCTGTCTTTGTATCTGTTTCACGAAATCTATCTACAAATTCAAATATTTCATCTGGTGTTTTAGCGCGTGAATGAATCATAATTCCATCAGCTCCGGCGGCAACATATGCTTTTGCGCGTTCCAAGGCATCTTCTATTCCCTGCTCTAAAATCAAACTTTCAATTCTTGCAATCAGCATAAATGCACTTGAAGTCAATGCCCTTTTTCCTTCCGATATTTTTTGACAAAAATGCTCTATGCTGTCTTGATGTTGCTCTACCTCATTCCCTAATAACGAGTTTCTCTTCAACCCTACTTTATCTTCAATAATAACCGCAGATACTCCTATACGTTCCAATGTTTTAATGTTATATACAAAATGCTCAATCAATCCACCTGTATCCGCATCAAAAATAATCGGCTTGGTTGTCACCTCCATAACGTCATTCAGAGAATTCATTCTGGACGTCAAATCTACCAACTCAATATCAGGTTTCCCTTTGGCTGTAGAATCACACAAACTCGATAACCAAAGACCATCAAAAGAACGTCTTTCATTATCTTTATCTACAACTGTTTTTTCAACTAATAACGCACTTATTCCATCATAAGCCACCATAACCTTAACAAGTTCACCGGATGCAATCTTCTGGCGTAACACCTGTCTACGTACTTCCGGCAATCCCCTGCTTTCTTTCATCACGTTATCAAACAGGCTCAAACTATCACTTTTATAGTAGGGAATTTCAATTAGTTCTCCTCCCATTTCCTTTAAAACACGAATAACGCGCTCTCTTACTTCTTTCTGATAACCCACGCGCCAATTATCCCCATGCACTACATAATCAGGTTTTAATTCTTTTAAAATATCATCATAATAAATATCATTCTGTACAACCACATGAGAAACGCCTTTGATATTGCTGATAATTCGCATGCGCTCCTCTAACGGAATAATCGGATAACGCTCATACATCGCAACACATCTGTCGCACAATACACCTACTGTTACCTCACCCAATTCTTGTGCTTTTTCTATGATATTAATATGACCGGTTTGTATAATATCTGTAGAGATACATAAATATACTTTTTTCATACTATATCCCTTTCTTCAATCTTTCCATATAGAAAGAATCTACTTCTTGTGAAAACAATGCGCATTCCTCTTCAACCGCATATTCCACACTTCTCATCTGAATACTCCAAGTATCCGTTTCCAAGATGACATATTGGGCATTCCTATTATGATTCCTCGGTTGTCCGACAGCCCCCGGATTTATAAACATTGTTTTCTTTTTATTTCTATACTCAACATTATCCGCTTCGTAAAAATGTTCATAAAAATGTGGTTGATGCGAATGCCCCGAAAAAACAATATCATAATCGCTATACTCAATATTTGACTCCGTATGTGTAATGCTTTTCCAATAAATATCTGCTAAAGAACCATGTACAGCAAGGCATTTCTTGTCCTGCAGATAAAACTCCTTTACTCCCGCAGACTCCATATTTTTATTTATATATTCTATCGTCTCCGGACGCATATTTTTTTGCGTATAATGCGCGCTCTTTCGCCCACGTTCGCTTGAAAATCGACTATTATCACTATCTATAATAGCCTTCTCGTGATTTCCCCAGATATTTACTAAAATTTTATTTTTAGGTATATTTTTTATCACCTCGACAACCTCATTTGAACGCGGTCCATAATCAATAAGATCACCTAATAAAATAATTCCGTCAATATCATTAATATCTTCTACACACAACACTTGATTTAATGCTGATAAGTTACCGTGTATATCCGACATTATCAATATTTTATTCATTTCTCAACACCTTCTTAACTATGTAAGCAATTTTTTCTATCTCAACATCTTCCAACTCCGGATACAATGGCAACACCAACACATTCGCCGATATTCTACGCGCAATTTCCAAATCCGCATTACAATACTGATCCCCAAAACACTCAGCATCTGCGGTTAACGGATAAAAATACTTTCTCGAGAAGATATTCTCTTCTCGTAACGCACTAAAAACCTTATCTCTAATTGTCTGATTTTCGAAAAATGCCGGTAAATATCCGTAATTACGTTGCAAATCAGAATTTTTATAATCCATAAATTTTATACTTGTATAACCTTCAAATCGGTCTATATAGTACATGGTCCGTTCTCTGCGCGTGGCAATATTATTCTCCACTAACGGCAAATTACACAACCCCATAATTGCACAGAACTCATTCATCTTGGCATTTGCACCTACATCTGCAATCATTTCTTCCCCACGGATTCCAAAATTTTTCAGATTATATAACCTTTCATACATCGCAGAGTCTTTAAAAGTTACTGCGCCGCCCTCAATGGTATTATATACCTTTGTTGCATGAAAACTAAAAATGGATGCATCGCCGAAATTGCCCACACCTACACCCTTATATTTCTCACCAAACGCATGTGCTGCATCATAAATCACTTTCAGACCATATTTGTCGGCAATTTGCTGAATCGCTTCTATATTACAGACATTACCATATACATGCACCGGAACAATAGCAACTGTCTTATCCGTAATCAACGCTTCTATTTTGCTCTCATCTATTGTATAATCGTTTTCCTTGACATCACAAAAAACAGGCTGTAATTCATTACGTACAATGGCATGGGTGGTAGATATGAATGTAAACGGCGTCGTTATCACTTCACTGCCTTTCGGAAAATTAAAACTTTGAATAACCATTTCAAGAGCCATATGACCATTTACCATTAGTGATAAATAAGGCACTTCTAAATATTCTTTTAGTTTCAATTCCAATTCCCTATGATACGTACCCATATTGGTTATCCATTTAGTATCCCAGAGAGGTTTGATTTTCTCTATATACTCCTCATAAGGAGGCATGGACGTTTGTGTAACGGTTATTTTTTTCATCTGCTTCACCTGTATCTTTTACATTCTACATATCAGTTAAATAATCTTTATACGGAATATCTGGTTCAAAAATTGCTCCCGGATGCCATGAAACACGCTGTTCCATATCAGGCAACTTCATATAATCACCATACATAATCCGAAGAATATTATCATATCGGCCCGGAACCAAAACTTTTAACCCTTCAAAATCACATTCCTTACTGTTTTCAAAACAATCTGCATCATATAAATATTTATGCCAATCACTCATTGTCCAGACAGCCAGTGCCCGGTATGGTTTCGGCACATTAAAATGATTCATTGCCAATTTTTGAATCATTTCATAAACAACAATCGGGTCAGACTTTAACAACCGTTCTTTATCTTCATTTTTAATCGTAATTTCAGGATTTGAAAGTTTCATATATTGTGTATTTTGGATTGCCAATTTTTTTACTTTGGTATACCGGTCTTCCATTTCTGCTTCATCAGTATAATCCAAAGGAAATATATCTAAAAATAATCCTTGATTAAACGGTTGATATTGAAACGCCTTGCTCAAAGCCGTTGAATTTGAATTACGCAGTTTAATGTATGAGTAATAATATCCTTCATCTGTATATGGTGTTTGCAAAAAATAAGGTGCTTTAAATTCATCTTTTGCAACCTCCATAAACCGCTCATAATCTTCACGTAACATTGCAACATCTAAATCATCATCCCACGGAATAAATCCATGATGCCGAATCGCACCAATTAATGAACCAAACCACATATAATATTTCAAATTATACTTCTTACATACTCTATCAAACTCACGAAGCAAATCCAGTTCTATTGCCCATATTTTCTTTCGCTTTTCGTCCACAAGAAAATCGCAAATCACTTCTTCCTTAAAAAAATCTTTTCTCAAGAATCCTTTTTGCATTATTCTCTCTGCTTCTGTCATTCGAATTCACCTTCTTTTACAACTGTTTTATCATATACTGGCTGGTATCACTCGCTTCTTCGCTTTTAACGTAACCCTTGCGTGTGTAGAAATGCGTCGCAACTTCATTATCATTATCAACTTCCAATTTAACACTTTGCATTCCGCTTTGCCGCATCATTTCTTCACAAGTCAATAATAATGTTTGTCCAATATGACAATTACGATATTCTTCTTTTACTCCAATTAAAGTAATATACCCAATCCTTAAATCCTGATTATTATCGTAAAAAGCACACAGACCGACAACATTGCCATTTTTTACTGCCACAAGTACTTTTCCAAAACGTACTACCTTTTCTGCATATTGAGGCAGACTGGATATCTTTTCTGTTAAATGCGGAAAGCAATCTTCAAATTCAACAAGAGCACTATGAAACAGCCTCGCATCCCTACACTGCTCTATTCTCATCTTTTACTACTACCTCTACCAATTCCGTAAACTTAGGAATCAATTCAAACATCTCTTCTTCGTTATCAAAACGAAAAACCATAGTGCCCAAAGCCTGTCCGGCATGTTCAAAAGCATATACCGCATCGCCTGCTTTATAATCTGTTTGATACTCAACAAACTTATCTTTCAAAACGTCCGCAATTTTAACTTCCTGCAGGATTCCGCTCTTCATACTATGGACCATATAATTAGACCAGTATCCTTTCGGCGGTGCCATTTGCAAATCCAAGCAATCCTCACCCAACGCGGCCTTAATGGTATACTCAACCATATCAACACCGGTAGCATATTGAATAATCTGCGGTATCAGACTTCCTCCGTTTCTGGCACCCAACTCAAGGATATACACATTATCTTCTTGGTCTAAAATAACCTCAATGTTATAGGCTCCTGTTCGCATTCCCAAAGAGGTAATCAGTCGTTGCAGTTCGCCTCTGATTTTAGATAAAAGTGCTTCGTCCAATACACTCGGCCAGCATTCACCCAAAGGCACATAATCTTTGCCTGCTGCCGCACTGTAATACTCATTGCCGAGACAACAGAATACCAATTTACCATCTACCGTAAATCCATCACCGGAAATCTGATAACCTTTTTTGTGAATAAACTCTTCCACTATCACTTTTTTACATCGGGAATATTTCATTGCATCTGCAAAGGCTTCCTGCAATTCTTCCGGACGTGCTATTTTATTTACGCCTTTGCTACCGGAACTATCCACCGGTTTTACCATAACAGGGAATTTAAACCGACTTACATTTTCCAACGCCTCTTCAACGGTTTCAAAGCCCATCGCCTGCGGAACGCAGAACCCATTATCCCTGAGATATTCACGAAACAAATGTTTATTTGACAATATACGAACTGATTCGTACGGATTGGTGGGTAAGCCCAAATGCTCACACACATAAGCTGCAGTCTCTGCCGCCGGATCCGAAGCATAACACACTACCGCATCCAAATCCAAGGTTTTAGCCAATTCCAAAACCTTCTCTTTGTCTGTGGTACTTACCAAATAAAATTCATCCGCTACATATTGCCCGGGGTTATCACTAAGGTAATCACAAATAATAACATAATACCCCATCTCCTTCGCCTTTTTAATTGCACATACTTGCGAAGTAGAACCTCCAAGCATCAATATCTTTTTCATATTTCCAATTACAAATCCGCCACAAACGAACGAATTCTCTCCAATCCTTCTTTAATTCTTTCTTCTTTCATCGTAAATGCAATACGCACAAAAGAGTCATAATTCTCTCCATACGTCACTCCGGGTACTACTGCGACATGAACTTCATCCAATAATTTGTTTGCAAACTCAATACTTCCCATTCCGGTTTCTGCAATATTAACAAACACATAGAAAGTTCCCTTAGGACAGTTACAATGTAACTTATCAATACTGTTAATGCCCGCAACCATCACATTTCTTCTACATTCAAATTCCTTACGCATTGCTTCTGCCGCTTCATCTGCCCGACCGGAAAATGCCTCAATTGCCGCATATTGTGTCGGTACATTGGCACAAGCAGCCACATTCTCCTGTAATTTGGTCATACAGGCAACCAATTCTTTCGGCGCAGATGCATAACCCAAGCGCCACCCTGTCATAGCAAACTTTTTGGAACAACTGTTAATGACAACCGCACGTTCCTTAATGCCTTCCACATTAAGTAACGAATAAAAATCCTGTTCATTGTATGTAATGTTTTTATAACATTCATCCCACAAAATCATAAGGTCGTACTTCTCAGCCAATTTGCAGAGTTCTTTTACTGTTTTTTCATCATAAATGGCTCCGGTGGGATTATTGGGGGAATTAATAATCATCGCCTTCGTCTTAGAGGTAATCGCCTTCTCCACATCATCTGCAGTTACTACAAACTCATTAGATTCCTTCGCTTCTACAATAACCGATTTACCGCCACACATTTTTACCATCTGATCGTAATTAATCCAATATGGTGCAGGAATAATTACCTCATCATCCATATCAATCAAACAGCACAATGCAAGGTACAATGCTTCCATTGCACCGACAGTGACAATAATCTCACTATCAGCCGCATAAATTACACCGGTTTCTTTCTGTATTTGTCTTGCGATTTCTTTACGCAACTCAATAATTCCGGCATTGGCGGAATAATGTGTTTTTCCGTTTTTAATAGCCTCATATGCTGCGTTACATATATTTTCCGGCGTGGCACAATCCGGATCACCCAATGTAAAATCTACCACATCATCATATTGTTTTGCTTTATCAAAAAGCGACCTCACTAATGAAGGCTGTATACAGTTTGCCATTCTTGATAGTTTCATATTCTTTTACAGCGATACGCAATTCTACGTATCATATCCCCTCTCACTTCACTATTATTGTAAAAAGTATTGTGCAACACCTCTATTGACAATATCTTTCTTGACCTGTATATGCGTATATTGATAATTCTCTCTTAAACAGGTTTGAATTTCATTAAAATTGTCATATAAATATGTAAATGCACTGCTTTGAATAAAAGGATTCTTATTATTTAATAATGCAAAATATTTCTCGCATTTAATCTCTACATCAGAATCTGCATTGGGATTTATCATAACATCCGCAAATACCTTCTGAAAGAACTCCTTTTCCATATCACGGATAACATGAATCCATGTAGCCCCCTCTTCTACTCCGCCTCTTATCTTGGTTTCTTCTGAAATCATACTTACATTAGATACTTTCTTTTTGGTGTATCTTCTCATTTTAATGAGCACTTTAGGCATTACATAAAAATCACATGATTGAATCAAATCTATCCACCAGAAGAAATCCGGTAATTGCCAGCAAGCCGCGCCATATCTTGGCTTTCTGATTCGCAACTCTCTCTTCAACAAAGCCGAAGGCGTGCACAAGGCATTTCCATTATTCCAAAAATACTTCATCCATTCTACTGATGAACGATTCTTTTGATAAAAAATTTTATCCGGAAGTATATCCAGTTCTTCTGTCACGTAGTCACACCATGTAAAACAGGCTCCGCACTCCGGATGTTCTTCCATATAAGCAACCTGCATTTCTATTTTTTGCAAATCCCAAATATCATCTGAATTCATAGTTGCCACATACTTACCTGTAGTCTGCGCAATTAATGTAGTAAATCTTCCACCGGCATTGTAGTCATAATAAAATGCTTTCGCGAAATGCTTCGAATACCTTTTCATTATTTCAGCCGTATTATCTGTTGAAAAATCATCCGCAACAATGAACTCAATATTCTTATACGTTTGATTAATTACGCTTTCAATCGCTTCAGCAACAAATTCCCCATGGTTATAAGCAGACATAACGACACTAACCAACGGACCGTTTTGACACAAATCTTCGTCATGCGCATACTCGCATTCCACTTTACCTTCCACAGCACCACACTTAGGACACGAATACCCTTGCGGAAGTATTTTATGTACGGTTTCAATCCCACAAGCAGGGCATACTTTTATCGACTTGTCATATTCATTTATCAGAAGACTCATGCACTCAACAAACAGTTCTAAAGATTCATCCAGATTCTCTACATTTGTTATCAAAAAATTAATATCACTGCACTGTGTACAAAAATCACAGAAAGAAGAATAAAATTCATCAAACTGTGCATAAATCGATTCTTGAACTAAATTCTTTAATGTACTGATTACTTGCGAAAATGCTGCAACTCTTCCTTGAATTTCTTCGGCAGTATTATTACCACCTCTCAACATTCCAAGCAATGTTTCTCCGCAATCCTTAATTTCACCCATTAATTTCAATACGTCGTTTTTCATATTGTTGCCCTTTAATCCTTCTCTGTATATGCGTATAATCGCTTATTTATCTTGTATCTTCTTTCTTTTTTATGTTAAAATTAATTACAATCTCACAAATACAATTATACACCAAAGCACTCTTGCAAACAAGCAAAGTACCCCAACATATACATATATCGGAGAATTATTTTATGAATATTATAGTACTAGCCAACACCAGCAAATTCCCTTATCATACAAAAGTAGCAAAAGCGCTGGAAACCATTATTTCCTCCAATGGTCCCAACGCTCAAATCATTGATATTACGACTAAAACTTCTTTATCCGATTTAAGTATACAGTTATCCGCCCTGTCTCCGGAGACTGTCATTACATTAGATTTAGCAGGCTTTGAATTCCGCACTCTGACCGGAGAATGTTTCTTAAATACACTGCCTTGCAAAATCTGCAATATCATTTGGGGAGATAAAACGGAATACAAGGATTATTTATCCGGCAAACTAAGTCTATCTATGCTTTTTTATGATGCAACCGCTAATGACAATCAATTATCTGTTAAATATCCTTATTTGCGCTATTATTACCCTACTATTCGTGCCATCCCTACTATATGCAGCAACAATAACGACCCCCTGCCACAAACTTACGAAACACTACAAGACGTTTGGATGCACTTTATCAGAGAAGTTCTGCCATAGCCAAAATCTCTTTCAACCTATTTTCATACCCAAACAATGCCTTTACTTTTTCTCTACCATTGCGAGCAATTGTAAGACGTTCTTCTTCATGGCTTAGGTAGTACTCACACTTTGCTAAAGCATCTTCCAGACTGTAATACATAACCAAATCTTCACCGTCTGTAAAATATTCCGCCAATTCCGGCTGATAGTTAGACAATAAAAATCCACCCGAAGCCAGAATGTCCAAAGCACGCAAAGGAATACCGGACTGAATACATTTCAATGAAATATTCAGATTTATTTTAGATAATTTAAAAATCTTAGGCATCTCATCAAAATAACCTGCCGATCCTTTCCATTTTACATTCTCGCTTAATTGACCTTTATTCGACGAATACAAATGCAGTTTATGCCCAACCGACATTTCATCCAGCAAAATACTGCGTTCCAAATTTGTTACTTCTTTCGCTATATGTACGCGAAGAGCATCTGTCTCCAACCGAATCGGATTACCCGGAATTGTATCGAACGCTTTGTTCATTCGCTCCGTCAGTTCATCTGTCACAACCTCGTCAAACAGATAACATCCATATAACTTTAATTGAGCCTCTATCAAAGCACTGATATAACCCTTGGAATATTCATCAGCAAAACTTAACAAATCCGGCAACACAGATTCATACAATTGCCCTACCATAGACATATCACACGCATATTTTTTTTCATCGTCTGCTGTAATCTGCACCGCATCCAAACGGTCTACATTTGCTGCCAACGGCAGATGATATACATTTTGATACCCTTTACAATTCCACTTCCTGCACTCTTCCCTATCAAATAAAAAGACATAATTATAGGGCAATCCAATCGTATCTTCCAAATCCTTTTCGCGCAAAGGACTGTCGTAACTCCATGCAATATATTTTATCTTCATATCATTGCAAAGTCGTGCAAGTACAGGAAAATAGTTCACACTAAAAACCGCATCAAAGCAATCATTTTTTATAATTTCCCTAATACGTTTCTCAAAGTAACCATCACTTTGTATATCCTTTAATTTGTATAATACACTTTCATAAGCGACACCCATTCTGTCCAATGCAAACATAATATCATTCTGGGTAAACGCTCCCATATCATATAAAAGAAGTTTCACATTATTCTCCCGAAATCTTTATTCATCCGATAGTAAAAACATCTATCCTACTCTATTCCTCACCAACAGCATCAATATATGCAATCAAACATTGCTTCTCTTTCTGCGAACCATGATAGCCTTTATTTACCGACTCGCGAACATTGTTTAAATACATTTCCCAACTTTCATTTTTTCTCGCGTCCATAAATTCACGATACTCTTTCAAAAACAACTTCCGCTCGCCCTCATAATTCGTAAAATTAATCGCTCCGCAATCATGAATATACCAATCCGTTTCCTGTCCCGGTACCACTACCTTATATCCGGCCCTTATAAATTCAAAACTTTGCGAAACATCATAGAAATCCCACTTTTTAAATATATCTTCACGCCAGGGAACATCATATTGCGTAGCAATCAACAGGCCATCTACAGCTTCTACTTCCACATAACCTTCTTTGATTGGATAAAAGCGATGAACAATATCTTTTTCTAAATATTCTTCTAATTTATAAAATCCACCGTATCTCACTCCATGCCACATACTTCCTCTTTTACACAAATACGGTGTTCCTACCAATCCAATCATTCCAATTTGAGCGTCTGATTGAAATATACCTAACATATCGGAAATAAAATTTCTATTTTTGATAAATACATCCTGATGCATATATACTTTATATTTTGCATCCGATTGACTCATACCATAATTACATCCGGACGTCATGAATGAAGCGCCTTTTACCTCTATAATATCCATCTCATATCCGTCCGGCACAATTAACTCATTCAAATAAAAGCGGCACTCACTCATATAGAATTCATCATTTGTACAAATAATAAAACTTATTTTTTTATCGTCCATAACCATCTCCTATTTGCTTCCCAAAACTTCAGATAATTCAGCAATAATATCACATATTTCATCATTTGGTTCATGAATCATTCTCAAAGTATCCAACGCTTCTTGAAAACACTGTAATTCCAATAAATAATTTGCTTTATACAAAAGCAAATCTCCGTCTTCAGGAAAATCGAAAAGTCCATACGTTATTATTTCAAGTGCCTGCATCGGTTTGACGTTCCATACATACTCACTTAATTTTAAATATACCTCTTTACGTTCAGTTAGTTTTGCCTTAATTAACCAAGCAAAAAATGCACTGGAAATATCTTGATCCACTAATTCCTTTATACCCTCTTGGCACGCTTCAAAAGCACAATCATTCTCAATTCTCCATAAAATATGTCTGGTTCTAAGATATCGTCTTTGTGCTTCTTCTACAGTATGAACATTATTGAACACATTTCCGGATTTGATTGATTGTTCCTGCTCCCATACAAACAACATTTCCTTAACAAAGCCCAAATCGCTTTCTTCCAAAATCGCAAGTTGATAAACAGGATCCTTATATAATAAACATAACGACTTAATATCCTCTTTAAGTCCGCTTTTCAAAGCATCATTCGTCTTTAATGCTAGATATTTACGCTGTTTTGACAAATAACTTTCTTTGCGATTTTTTTCCAACTCATATACCGTTTCAATTATCTTATCTAATTTCACATAAAAACTATGGTAGGTCATTACCTTGCGTTGACCATTACGTGCAATTTCCTCCCGTTCATCCTCATGATGCAAATAATAATCAACCAACTGTAACAGTTCTTCTTCGTTATGAAATAATACAATTTCTTTCCCCGGCACAAACAATTCTTCCAATTCTTTTTGATAATTACTCATCAAAAAGCCACCGGCGGCCATTACCTCAAAAATACGTAAACAAGCCCCACTTTCGATACAATGCAAAGTAATATTCAAATTAATCTTACTATCTCTATATACACAGGAAACGCCGCTATCATATAAAACACCCGGTTGAACATTTACATTTTTATTCAACACTTCTGAATTTTTATCAAAAGTGTAAAATGTCATATTATGTTTATCCGCAAGCATATTTAAAATATGTACACGTTCCCGAAAAGCCAACATTCGACTTAGCACCGCTGCTTCAAAATAGAATTCTTTGGTCATATAGGGATACTTCTCTTCAATCGGCCGCATCTCCAACTTATCAAAATATTCAGCACTTTCCGTAGCCATAATACCATGTACCGATGTATTATCGTTCCACTTCATAAAACAATCATCGATACACTTCTGAATATCCGCTTTTACTCCTTCCGGTGCATTCTGCACAATATATTCCATACCTGTCTGACAGTATAACTGCCCAACAAATGCAATATCATTTTGCTTTTGAGCAGGCTTCATCTGTAACTCTCTTTTGATTCGCTCCGGATGAATTGCCAACGGCATAAAAAAAACATTTTGAATTCCTATATCTTTTAACCTTTTCTGCTGCATCTTGTCAAAAACAAAAATATAATTACAAGGATACATCGCATAGGATGTATATAATTCCTTCTGCGGCGCATCATATACCCAGGATATATAAGGTACATCTGCTTCCATACAAGCCTGTGCAATATTTTCAGAAAAATCATAACTTATAACACATTCAATATCAAATTCCAGAATAGCATTTTTAATCTTGTCGCTATCCTCTTTGTGATATCCCATTGCTCTGGTTCCAATATCTGCCTTATATACGCTATATCCCAATTCATCTAACGCTCTGGGAATATCAAGCACCTTAATATAGTCCGTAACCACATGTAAAATTCGCAATCCCTTACTTTTTCTCATGCCGTGTACATCTCCTGCCCTTTATTTTCAAAAAAAGAGAGTCGGTAAAACCGACTCTCTTGATAGTTTCAGCGAACTCTTTACTGTAATAAGGAAAGTACTCCCTGATTAGCCTGATTAGCCTGAGCCAACATAGCGGTTCCTGCCTGGGTAAGGATGTTATTGTTGGAGAACTTAACCATTTCTTTCGCCATATCTGTGTCACGAATCTGTGCCTCAGCTGCTGTAGTATTTTCAACTACGTTGTCGAGGTTATTGATTGTGTGCTCTAATCTGTTCTGAACTGCACCGAGATCAGAACGGAAACTAGATACCTTCTGAATAGCTGCATCAATTGCATTAATTGTACCAGCTGCACTAATTGTAAGACCACTAACTTTTAATCCGTCATTACCAGCAGCCATCTTAGAAAGATTCAATGTGATGGTCTGATTTTCATCTGCACCAACCTGAAGTTTAACAGAAGTATTGCTACCATCAAGAAGACCCATCTTGTTGAACTTGGTATCGTTAGATGTTCTGTCAATTTCTTCTGCCAACTGATTGTATTCAGCCTGAATGTAACCAACATCTTCTGACTGTAATGTACCGTTAGCTGCCTTAACTGCTAATTCGTTCATACGCTGTAACATGTCGTGAACTTCGTTCAACGCACCTTCAGCTGTCTGTACACAAGAGATACCATCCTGTGCATTTGCAGAAGCCTGTGTAAGACCTCTGATCTGACGTCTCATCTTCTCTGAAATAGAGAGACCAGCTGCATCATCTGCTGCACGGTTAATCTTGTAACCTGAAGATAATTTCTCTGTAGATTTGGACTGTGTTGCTGAGTTAACGCCTAACATTCTGTTAGAGTTCATTGCTCTTAAGTTGTGCTGTACTATCATTGCCATAATGTTACCTCCTTGTTTTGACCCGGCCGCATCCTTGCGACTCGGTTGGTTAAATTAATAGTTTCTTGTAACTTTCTTGCCTCCCAGGCTGGCTTTCAAGTTACCGTGGAGTGATATCAGTTTCTTTATCTCTCCCTTGATGTTATATATATCGGAGCCTTTCAAAAAAACTTTATACCTTTTTTGAAAAAATTTTAATTTTTTTCTATTTTTTATTTTTATGCGAAAATACGTTGTTTTTGCCGTATATCGCCTGTTATATTTTGTATTTTTGATACATCTGTTCCAGAAATTCCTCTTCCTGAAGTCGATGTATCAATTGCATCTCCCCATTTTGTTCCATACATTTTAATAACATAAGAATCCGAACGCGCCCTTCTTCGCGCCCTTCTTCGCGCCCGGCCATCAGGCCATCTTCATAGCCTTCTTCCCGTTCAAGTCTCATATGTTTCTCTGCATCATATTCAAATATACTCATCGCAACAACCTCCGCACGGTGTTTTGTTAAAAATTCCACAAGAATTCCTTCTTTAATACATACTTCCACCGCTTTATTAATTGCATTTTCGAGATTCATAGTTTTATGATTCTCCCGTATTTGATTTGTAAACATTACATACTCTTTCAGTTTATGACATTCTTCCAGCAACGTTTCATTCATTCCCGGATTGATATTATAAACCGTTACAATCAATTCCAGTTCCGGTTTCTCCAGTTGCTTCTGGAACAAATCAGAAAGCCTGTACTCTAACCGCTCCGGCATTTCCCGATTACCATTATAAAACACGGCAAACCTTGGTGTCGGAATCCGCACTTTCCTGCTACTGTATAGATTTTTCTCCGAAACCATTGTCTGAAGTTGCTGCGCCACGTAAAACAGGTCCCGAAGCGGCATATTAGGATTTACCGTTGATTGGTGTTCGTAAAGACTTAACTCAAACGCAAATACGCAGGATACATCATTCTTCATTCCCATATATATCGCATTATCCAGCGTGGCAATCTCCAGTTCGTCCGCATTCGTAAAATGCGTCTCATTGACAGCATTATACAAACTTAACAACGATTCTTTTTCCCGAAACAACATCCTGAAAACCGTATCCTTGTAATTACGCCGCACCGACAATATTTTTTCACTCCCTGCCGCCAACATTCCAGCAGTTTTTTCTTGTGTAGTGCTTAAATGCTTGGTGTACTCCATACACACTACCTCCTCATTCTGCAGAGCCCCCAATCCCTGCTCAAATTAAAAAATTGTAAAATTTCAAAAAGCATGGATTTTCAAAAACTCTTTATGAATAAAGATAAGACGGCAAATGCCATGATTTGTACGGAGACGTAGTTGTTTATACACTACTCTTCCATAAAAGAAAATATGCTTTGTATCTGCATTGTACAACCAACCTGCAGTACAGCACAATTGGCAAATATGACTAAAATTATCATACGCTTGTTTTTACTGAACAAACAACAAAATAAGCCCTCTAAATGAGAGCTTATTTTAAGCATTTTTATGGTTATAAAAATATTTTTACTGCAACTTGCACAAATCCTTCATACAAATTGAATTTTATACTTCTTCCTTCATCGGCACAATTTTTTCTTCAATCATCGCCAACATATGCGGCACCACCTCAGGATCAAACTGCGTACCGCTGCACTGTTTCAATTCCTCGATAATCACGTCCTCCGGCAATGCCTTTCGATAACAACGATCACTGGCCATGGCATCATAGGAATCCGCCACTCCGATAATACGTGCCACTCTCGGAATCTCTTCCTTGGACAGGCCCATACAATAGCCTTTCCCGTCATAACGCTCATGATGATACTTTGCGCCATCGGAAATACCGTTTAGTGCCGTAAAATCTTTCAGAATTTCTCCACCCATTTTTACATGACTGCGAATAACATCCATCTCTTCTTCCGTAAGTTTACCGGGTTTATTCAAAATGCTGTCCGGAACACCGATTTTACCGATATCATGCATCAGCGCAATATAATAGATACGTTCCTGTTCATCCTTACTCATACCCATACGTTTGGCAAGTTCCTCGGAATATGCCGCAACACGCGCCGAATGACCATTCGTATACTTATCTTTTGCATCTATGGTCTTTGCAAAGGTTCTGAGAGACTGGTCCAAAATCGCCTTATACTCCTGCTGCCTGCGATGAATGCGTCGTACTCTGGCATTGACTGTAATCAGAACGATTCCTGCCACCAACGCAGCCCCTGCAAGTCCTATCGCGACCCAAAACAGAGGATTCTCGTATAATTGACGCTCCTTGGTTAACTGAAGCACATATTCCTGCTTATTTTCCTCGTCGCCTAATTTATACACCCAGACACGGAAAGTATACTCTCCGCCGGGAAGATTGGTATAACTGACGCTTCCTCTTTTATCATTTAAAACCACAGGTTGCTTATCAAAACCTTCCAGACAATATGCCACACGCATCTCCAGCGTATCCGCAAACGACAATGCCGCAAAATCAATGGTAATACGTTGTGCGCTGCCTTCCATTTGGATTTCGGAAGGATGTTCATAGGTCTGCCCGTCCACGTTTACATTTTCAATGATTACTTTCGGCAAATCATTGCTCACAGTTTCAAATCCGAAAACACTGATACCGCTTCGGGTCGGCATATACAAACTGCCGTCCGATGCCTCATAATTCCATGTGTTCGCATTCAAAGACCCCGTTAATCCATGGTCAAAATCGTGGCGGACCACCTCAGTCTCTTCGCCGCTTAACAGACGTTCTTTGTCAAGTTCCAGAATTCCGTTATTCTGTAAAAGCCACAGTTTACCGCCTCTTTCATAAAACTCAAACACGCTTCCGGCATCTTTTCTAAAATTGGTCACCTGCCAAAAACTTTTATCCTGCTGCCAGTAATAGAGACTGCTGCCGGCGCTGATAAACCAACCGCCGTGTTCGTTATCGCGAAGCATCCTTAATACAACGCCTTCAGCCAGCCCCTGTTCAAATCCGTAATGTTCTACTTTATTGTTCTGAATAACATAAATACCGTTACCGTCACTGCCGGCCACAATTTCGCCGTTATCACCTTCATAAATACACAAAATGGTAGGATTATCCAGACCGTCCTCATGGGTATAACTTTCCGTCACTTCACCGTTTCTAATAACATCAATACCGTTTTGCGTCCCCACAACAATTCTGCCGTCGGAAAATTCCGCTACCACACGTCCTTTTTCACCGCTGATACCGTTTTCGGTACGAAACTCCTGTATACTGCCGTCTTCCGAATGATAACAAAGCAGCGGAAACTCAGAGTAACTTGCAATCCATACATTTCCCTTGCTGTCAGCCTGAATACAACGGATTCGGACATTGGCATATTTTGCAATCAGTTCGTTCTCCACCCGGTTCCAATTCGCATCACATACAATCAATCCGGTATCACTACCGATATACCATAAGCCCTGCTGATACGCCACCGTATTCACCACAACATCCCCCAGCCCTGCAACCGCGTTCGGGCTTGAGATACAACCTTGGGAATATTTCACAACTCCGTAAGCCGAAGATGCCAGCCATATATCATTTTCATAATCGGTAACCGCTGCGTTTACGGAAACCGCATGTTCTTCCTCTCCAAATTCGATCAACCTGCCCTCTTTGGAAATAAGCGCCAAGCCGTTATTGCCGCTTACTAAAATATCACCGTGTTCACATACATTAACCGCATTGTGTACCGATACATTTCCGGTGCTGTAATATTTTATATTAAAACCGTCTTTATCCAATACTTCCGAATCAAAAGCAATCCGCGCAACACGATTTCCGGAGCCTCCGATTACAATATTTCCTTCCGCATCGGAATCAATACTGTATACATCTTCTTTATCAAAAAATACATCCGATTCCAAAACAACCGGCTGTGCATCCTCTTTTATCACAACGCACTTCCCGTCATTGGCCGCGCCCCAAACTCTTCCGTAGGTGTCGATTGCAACAGAATAAACCGTATTCCCCCGCAATGCCTGCGCTTCATAAGGAACAATAACACCGTCGGTGATTTTGGCCAAACCGGAGTTCGATGCCACATATATGGTTCCGTCCGCTCCTTCCTTAAAATCCCGGATACAAAGGAACGACCGGTCTTCCGGCATGGGAATCTTCGTAAAAACGTCGCCTTCCATTACAATCACACCGGCATCATTGGTTCCGATCCACAAACGCCCCATCGAATCTTCAAACAACGCACGGATGGAACTGGAACTGATTTTACGTTCCACGCTGTAATTGCGGAATTCCGTACCGTCATATCGAATCAGACCGCCATAACTTCCAATCCAAATATATCCGTCTGAAGTCTGCAGAATGGCATTTGCTTCACCCGTAGGCAAACCGTTTCTTTCATTATACAGCGTTGCAACATAGGGCGCCCCTTTTCCGTGGGCATAAGCCTGCATTACGGGCATCATGCAAATTACCAACGTAAGCGCAACCATTGCAAGTACTCGCGCCACTCCTTTTCTTAAGTTCTTTACTGATTTTTCTTTCATAAACAGTATCCTTTTAGTAAAAATATATCTTATCCGGTTCACTTTAAAAACTTACACATATAATTATGTTATCAAACAAAGCATTCCCTTTGCAAGCCTTTTTCATAAAATAAAAGCACTCCCGGCCCAATCTGCCGGGAGCACTTCGCACAACACTATATTTACTTAAAATAACTTGTTCAAAGCCTCTGTCGAAGCAACATTCATGGCTTCCTTATTTGCTTCCTGAATCTGCACATATACTTCCTTACGATACACCGGAACCTCTTTCGGTGCAGAAATACCAAGTTTTACCTGGTCGCCTTTGATTTCGAGCACTGTAATTTCTACATTATTGTTAATTACAATGGCTTCGTTTTTCTTTCTGGATAATGCTAACATCTTACTCACCCTCCTTTTTCATCTTCTGAAGGATGTCGTAAATGGGGAACTTAATTTCATATCCGTCTACGATAACCTGACATGCTTTTCTGGTTGCAACGTTAATTACAAAAGGAGCCATCAGATTCACTGTCATCTTGGTCAAATCCGAAGGAACCGTAATTGTAACAAGAACGAGTAATTCATCCGGATTAATCTCACCGATAGTGCTTAACAATTCATCATCCGCTTCCGGATTATAATCTGTTTTTACACGTAACGGATCAATTACAGGCATCGCAAAATTAGGCTCCTGCACAGACTGTAACCAGTGAATACTTCCTTCCTTACCGTCTTCCGAATCATGAATCAATGCAAAATCCTTCATGTCGGGAAATCCTACGATTCCTCCCGGAAAATAAATCATCTTGTTATCATCAATTGTTACTTCCCCAAATAATCTAGTATTAATTACCATACCAATACCACCTTCCCTTTTTATTAAATATAATTCATAAGTGATGTCTGTAAAAGTTTGCCGGTCGCTGCCAACGATGCATTATAAGTCAATTCCGCACTGCTTAACTGCACTGCCAAATCGGCGATATCCGCATCTTCGTTTTCAGAAGTAAGAGTTTCAAAAGCAGTCTGCTGATTGCCCAATCGGTTTTCAATCAAGGTAAGTCTCAATGAACGGTTACCGATAGTGGTATACGCCATATTCACCTTATCCAGATAACCCTGCATTTCGGTAATGCCGCTTTCAAAGGTTCTCTGTACCGTATCTTCCATATAAGTCTGCGCCTTCTTTGCCGCAGCCAGTTTGGCTTCTACCTGTTCCTGGTCATAATTTTCATTACCAACCATACCTTCCAATTTAGCCACTACCGCATCGATTTTATCCAGGCGGTCCAAAAGATCCAAGGCTTCATCCACCGCTCTGCCGATGCCGTGAAGATATACTTCATCCGCAGTTGTATTTACCTGCAGTTGCTGGTTAAATCCTACGTCATATTCAATGACCTGTTTCTGGGTCTTTCCTACTCTGGTCAGATATTCCGCATTATAATCAACGCCTTCGGAAGAACATGCAAAGTAGTGTTCCGGTCTCAAATCATTGTCAGCCCACTTACTCTTCTGATAAGTAATTTTAATTTCCTGAGCAGGGTCTAATTTCTGTATGTCGCTGTATATTTTGGAACCAAGGAGCAATTCCCCCGTTTCCGGGACGAAAAAGATTGCTTCTTCATTTCCCGCTTCCGAAATCGCCTTATAGGGGTCTGTTGTACCGTTCGCAGACATCGTCGTTACCGTTCCGAGACTTGAATACAACGTCTTACCGTTCTCATCAAAACCGATTGCCTGATTGATGGTCGGCACCATGCCGTCATCCAGATTCTCGTATGCAAGGCGGATTCTGTGAATCTCATACCGGTCCACTTCCTGTTCGCTTGTCATATCCGTGCTACTGAAGTTGCTTTCATTCAAGGTGGTAAGTTTTCCCATATCCACATAGGTCTGAGTATCCAAATCCCCGTTGGTAATCTGCTCGTTAATGACATATTCCTTTGTAGTCTCTGACGTAAAAGATAACTTTGTATCGGTTCTGTAACCGGTAAAAATCGTTCTGCCCGCAAAATCCGAATCGCCGGTAGCATACACTTCATCGCGAAGTTGTTCCAGACTCTCTAAAATAATCGCGCGGTCCGAAGTCTGAAGATTGCTCTTAGAGCCTCTCTGGAATTCGGTAATCATACCGGTTATAACGTCTACCGTTGATTGTACTGCAGACTCCGTCAATTCCAACCATTGCTCTGCATCGGGAATATTCTTCTCGTTATACTGGCTTACCTGGCTCAAATTACTTCTCAAACGCAGGGAACGAATTGCCACAACCGGATCATCGGAAGGCTTAGTAACCTTCTTTTTGGTCGTAATCTGGGTATTCAATTTATCCTGCAAAATTTTATTCTGGTTAATGTTGTACAGGGTGTTATTCTGCATAATCTTATTTGTAATTCTCATAACGCCCTCCTTCTTATTATTGATAAAAGTTGATCAGTTACTCTTCTTTTTAAACCTTTTATACTCCGGTTTCCAGAATCAGTCTGTCATAAATCTCAGTCAACACCTGAATCATTTTAGAAGAAAGATTGTAAGCATTCTGATATTTTACAAGGCTTACCGCTTCTTCATCGTTATCAACGCCGGATATGGAAGTTCTCTGATTGTCCACCTTCGTCGCCATAACCTGTGCGTTATTATAAAAGGTTTCGGCACGTTCCGCGTTCAATGCAACATCGCCGAGAATCCATTCCAACAATTCTTCTGCCGTACCGCCTCGGAACGTCATTACGTTGGCATCAGACTTCATTTCGTATAATTCTTCCAGCAAATCGTATTTGTCCTGACCTGCCGCTGCATCCGTGTGTGTTGCAAGTCTGTCAGCATTCTCTAAAATATCTTCATTGATGCCGAAGTTCGCTGCCGTCAACATTCTGTAGCAATCACTGGATGAAGTGATTTCACCGTTGATACCGCCTTCGTGACGGAAGGATAATTGTCTGTCCACCGCCAGATTTCCGGTAAAAAGATTTCGTCCCGGGTCACCGTATACATCGCTGCTGCCTTCCTGCGTAAGAATACCGTTAAATGCCTTGGCAAACAATCTTACCCATTCGTTTAACTGCTCCTGGTAATAAGGGATACCTTTGTATTCCACCGGCTGATTGACAGAAGCCTCACGATGCAACTTAGAATAGGGAACTTCCGAAGTATTGTCTTCTTTATTGATTTTAAACGTATAAGAACCCGTCTCTGAATTAAAAGTCCATTCACTGTAATGATACAATGTATTACCGATATTAATGGTTCCCGAATCCGGCAAGGTACTCTTCGTCATATCCAAAAGATAATCTGCCGTAACCTTAATGGTTGCCAATGCATTGCCGTTGGCATCTTTCTTTAAATCGGTAAACTCACCGTTAAAATATTCACCGTTGTTACCGTCTCTCATCTGTAAAAGGCCTGCAAGTTCACCGCCCATAGATGCATTATACATACCAAATGGTGCGTTATTGCTCCAATAAATATCATACATACCCTGTACATCAGACTGATATGCTTTATTATCGGTTTCTCTTGCTCTGCATTCCAAACCGTTATAATCGCTTCCGTCTACCAGTACCTGTCCCGCTGCAATGGTTACGATACAACGGTGTGCTCCGGTAAAACGTTCCGGATTGTAGGTATCGTAAATCGGTGTTTCGGTTACTTCTACGTCTACAATTGCGGATAACTGATCAATCAAAACCGTTCTCTGGTCACGTAACTCATTGGCTGTTACTCCGGTCAATTCAATGACATTAATCTGCTTATTCAAAGAAGCGATTTCTTCTGCCAAAGAATTCAGTTCGTCCGTTTTTACCTTAATTTCCGAGTTAATGTCTTCCTGTACTTTTGAGAGGTTGGAAGCCATTTCATTAAAATAGGTAGTTAAGTTATTTGCATAACCTACAAACTGATTTTTTACCACGCTGTCACCGGAACTCTTCATCAGTTCCTGCATGGAATTGAACATTTCATCAAAAATTGTTTTAAAACCTTTTACGGTATCATCATCGATAAAATACTGCTGAATCTGGGTAGTATAATAATTCTTTTTATCATACTCACCTTTGATTTGATTATTTCCCCAATATTTTACATCATAAAACTCATCACGCAGTCTCTCAATGGAGTTCACATCAACACCGGAACCGGAACAACCGAAAGTGGTATAAGTCCTTAATGCATCGGCTGCTGTCTGGTTTACAACCTGCTTGCTGTATCCCTTGGTCTCAATATTGGAAATGTTATTTGAAGTAGTATTCAGAGCTGCATTGGATGCAAGCAATCCTGTATACGCGATATTCAAACCATAAAATTGTGATGCCATGCCGCTCCCTCCTTACTTAATTACTTTGATCATCGGCAAATTATATTTTAAAATTATGATAATTTGCCTTTTACTTTTATTTTATCAGCCCAGTGACGTAAGCAAATGCTCCAGCATCTGGCTTACCACGTTGATATAACGGCTGGATGCATTGTATGCGTTCTGGAAACGAATCATATTGGACAATTCTTCATCCGTGGATACGCCTACAATCTGCTGTCTTGCGCTTTCCGTTGAATCTACGGTAATCTGTTCATTATCCCTGATACTCTTAAAAACGGCACCGTCGTTTGCCACATGTGCAACGATGGAAGAATAAAAACTTGCAATATTCATGCCGTTGGTTGTTTCGGGATTTAATGTATGCTCTGCCTTTTCAAAGGCTTCTTTTAATAATTCTGCCGTTTCATAATCAATACTGTCATCCGGTCGCTTAAAACCGAGTTTACCGGGCGTCTGCATTAATTCCTGATTGATAATCAAATTCGCCGTGGTAAAAATCGTTTCATCATCCAAAATATTTTCAGGCGTTCCCGGGTCTGTGGTACTTCTCTGAAAAATCTCCAACGCGTGTCCGTTTCCGTCCGACATATAATTGCCGTCACCTTTTTGGAATGCCTGCTCCAAAGCACCATTGATCGCGGTTACCGTCGCGTGAATCAGTTTATCAAATTCCGCCTGAGCCGTCATAATGACTGAGTTGGAAATCTTTGCATAATTTTCTTTGTCGGTGGCGATGATTTCACCATTTTCGTTATAGGTATTTTCCATATCAGTAAAGTTGGCTCTGTGGTCACCTCTGCTGATAATCAGGGCTTTTAACTCGCCGATATCGGTATCTAATTCCGGCGATAATTCCTGGGATAAATCAAACAACAACGCACCTTTCGTTTCATAAATGGTGTCGCCCGCTTCGTTTACCCGGAACTTTGCATCGTCCTTCCAGAACACATCATAAAATGTTGTGGTTTCATCGATCTGCAAACCGATTTCATTTACCCTGTCCGGTGTTACAAACATATGTCCCTCAATTTTAACAAGGACATTGCCCATTGCATCGTCATAATAATCTATATTTGCCATGCTGCTCAATTCATCAAGCAGTTGGTTTCTTGCATCTTTTAAATCGTTGGCTTTTTCAATGCCTGCAGTTTCAATTTTACGAATCTGGTCGTTCAAATCTTTGATTTTAGCGCCATATTCGTTCATCTGCTCTACCATATCCTTGATGTCACGGTTCAGATTATCCTGGTATGAACACAGACCTTGGTATACTGACTGTGCATCCGTCATAAAAGTATAGGCTCTCTGCATCAAAAGGCCCTGTGTTACGGAACTTCCGGGATCCTTGGCAAGTTCCTGCACTGCCGTCCAAAGTTCAGAGATGGAATCCTGAAACGACGCACCGTCCAATTCGCCAAGAAGGGTTTCCACTTCTTCCGTTGCATTATAAAATGTAGAGTACATTCCTAAACGACCGCTTTCTTCACGATAAGTCTGGTCTAAAAATACATCTCTTACCTGTCTGATTTGGGAATATTCTACGCCGAGACCCAATTGCTTGTTGGCAATGGATGTGGCGTCGATAGATATGGTGTTGTATTGACGGTCACCAAGCATAGTCTGCTGTCTGACATACCCTACGGTGTCAGCATTGGTAATGTTGTGACCTGTTGTATTAAGAGCATTCTGACTGGTCTGCAGTCCGGATGTTCCTACATATAAGCTACCCATTAACGGCATAACCTACCGCCTCCATTTCAACAAGAATTACTGTTTCGTATCAAAGCGTCCCGCAAAACTACCCATCGTACTTCCGGTATTGTATGCACCTCTGTTATAATTGGCAGTCTCGGGTGCCTTACGCATTGACTGTATCAGGTTCATGTCAAACGCTATCATCTCCAAAGAATTTTCCAGCAGTTCTTTATTCTGCTCGTTCACTTTCTTCATACGCAAAGCCACACTTCGCAGTTTATCATGAAGATCCGTTAGCGCCTTATATTCTTCCGGTCTTTGTGATAACATTTGAGCCAAATCGATTAATTTTAATGTTTCAACATCCTTGTTGATTACGTTAGCGATATCCTTCATCACTTCGGTTCTTTCCGCCTCATAGTGATTCACGATGCCAACAACGCGTTGCTCCTCATCCGTGATTTGCTGCAATTTCTCAAGGTCTCCTTCTACAATGATTGTAGTCTTGCGACAAGACAGTTCCAAAAGGTTCTCATACTCCTCATATTGTTTGTTCAATACGCTGATTAGATTTTCAACTAAACTTGCCACGTAGGATACCTCACTTTTTTGTACATATGTGATTTGATTTACCGGTTGTAAATCAAAAGGTGTTTGCCTCGCAATAGGCAAACACCTCGCTTAATTTATATCATATGAAAATTAAGCGAGTGTCTGACTATACTTTTCCAATAACTTATCGGCAAAAGACGCACCGCTTACTTCGTACGTTCCGTCCTGGATTGCTGCCTTAATATCAGCGATTTTGCCTTCTCTGATATCAGGAATATTTGCCAACGCAGATTTCGCTGTCTGGATATCCTTTCCCATAGTCGAAATCTGGAGTTTATCGGAGAAGCTGGTCTGTGCGGACTTCTGAGTCCTATTCGGTTTTTGCGTGTTGTACAGTTGCTGTACCTGAATATAAGACTGTATACGCATATCAGATTCCTCCCTCCTTGGAATATTCATCTGATATAAATATCGGAGTTTTTCCTCAATACTTTAGACTTTTTTATAAAAAAATCCCTCTATCCGAATCTTTTATCCGAATAGAGGGAAATCATTTTTATAAAATCATGTTATGCACGTTTTCTCTTGATGAATACATACACACCTGCAGCAAGTGCAATCACGCCTGCAAAACCTGCGAAAAGATAACCCATCTTTACTTCGCCTGTCTTAGCAGAATCCATAGAATTGCTTCCCGTTACTGCTGAATTGTTTGCATTAGCACCGTCAGTTGCATTGTCAGAGCCTGCACCGTCAGTTGCTGTATTTCCGCCGTCGTTGCTTGAACCGCTGTTGCTTGAGCCGGAAGAAGGCTTCTTGTTGGTGTCACTATCGCTTTCGCCTTCAGCGCCGCTGCCCCCAACCGGAGTGCTTTCGCTCGGGTCCTCAACGGAAGTCTCAGGTGCTTTTACCAAAAGATCAGTAAAAGGATCGTCAACCCAATTCTGCTTGTCGGTAGAGTACTGTGCATTACCGTTGCCGTCAAATTTTACATAATACTTATCTTTTGACTGGTCTGTGTAACCGCTGCCGTTTCCTGAAACTTCAATATAATATTCATGACCTCTGTCTAATTTGTCGGTTGTAACGTTAGAATCTACGATTACTTCATAAATTCCGTCCTGATTGCTGTCAGTTGCCTGAATCGGAGTATCTGTTACCTTGTTACCGGTTGTTGCATCATAAATATCATATGAAACATTGCTGTTTACGTTTCCGCTGGTATCGCCTTCCAACTTCACGTTCAACTGAACTTCTTCGTTCTTGATTAAGAGGTCGGTAGGAACGGTTGTGGAATAATTTCCGTTTGCATCCTTATACAATGCTTCACCGGTTGTTTCGTCAAATTTTACAACGTAAACATCCTTCGCTACATCCTTATAACCGCTGCCGTTGCCGGAAACTGCGATATAGTAATCTTTGCCTTTTTCCAATGCACTTGTAATACCTGTGTCAAATACAACCTTATGACCGCTGTCTGTCTTCACTGCTTCTCTGTCACTGGTATCTACGGGATTTGAAGGTACGCCGTTTTCATACTTAGTGAAAATCTGATAAATTACATTGCTGTTATCTGCAGGAGCAGTCCCTGTAGGTCCATTGAACTGAACATTCAGTTCTGCACTTCCGTTAGGAACAAAAGGTGCTTTTACCAATAAATCTTCCAAAGGTCCTTTTACATAAGAACCGGTAAAGGTACCGTTATTACTTTCACGATATTCTACCGAACCGTCGGTCTGAATATGTACTTCATAAACATTCTCATTTGTATTGTAACCCAATGTTACGGGTTCTACTTTTTTAAGGTATGTAATGGTATGTGTTGCTAAAGAACTTGTTAACTTTCCATCGCCATTATCGCTGTCGATTACTACCTTAAACGTATTATCCGTTGCATCCCAAACTGCTTCTACAGGTTCCTTGGTCAAAGGAGTTCCCGTACCTTCTTTGTCTGTATACAAGTGATACTTTGTACCGCTCTTATCGCCATCAGCGTAAGTTTCTTCATCACCCTCTAAATCAAGGTTTAATCTGATGTCTTCAATTGCTGCAGGCGTTGCTGTTTTAATCAAAACATCCGTTAACACGCTGTGTTCCAATGTAGTAGTCTGCTGACCGGTAGACTGTTTTACTTCCGCATATTTTACGGTACCGTCCGTTCCGATTACTACCTTATATGCAAAACCGTTATCCACATATGTTCCGGGCTCATTATTTCTTACCAGATAGTACTCACCTGCGGAAAGAGTTCCGTTATTAACCGCTTCATTTACTTTATCACTGCTAATGATTACTTCATATTTCTGTTCATCTACATTCCATGTTGCCACAAGATGATTAAATTCCGGTTGATTGGGTACTGCTTCCGCTGTACCGTTATAATCTTTGCATAAGGAATAATAGGTATCGCTTGATTGACCCTTGGTTGTTCCGGGATCTTCTGTCAGCGTAAGCAACAAACGGATTTCGTCATATTCTACTTTCTCTGTTGCAACACTACCATCTGCCTTAGAGAAAAGAGGTACAATATCAAGTCTGTGAGACTCCTGTCCATCATGCGTAATCTTATACGCCATAACGTTACCATTCAATGCACCCATTGTTACATCTGCACCGGGTGCGAGAATATTACCAAAGGCAGTACCCATAAATGTAATCTTGCCGGTATATGCAAAATTATCCGCTGTATTAGTACTATCATAAAAATTGTAAACAATACGGCAACCGCCAAATGCAGCAGAAGTATGCTCTGTATTGCTATACGCATTTCCTTCCGTATCGTATACCTTCATATCGTTACATGTCATAACAGCATCGGTCTGACCGGCCAAATCAATGTTAATAACAACATAACCCGTATTATTAACATTACTGTCAATGCCTTTAATCTGAATATAATTACTGGTTTTTGACCAATCAGAATAAGGAATATTAATATATACGTTTGTATTTTCACGACCTTTCTGAGCCGCATCAATTACACGATCATTCTGATCTGTTACCAAATCAAAAGTTGCCACCGTATCCTGAGGCTGGGTTGCCCAAGTTTTGCTTAATGTCTTCAACTGATTCAATGTGCCGTCTATATCTACAGCATCTACACCGGCCATAGAATAAACACCACCGGATACCGTAAACGGATTTGCCGTCGAATTATCTTTATTCGTAATAGTTCCGTCATTTGTGCCATTTGTTCCGCTATAAGTCATTTCCTCACCGATAATAAGAGGATTCCAAATTTTAACTTGCGGCAACTTAACAATGTCTCCTGCGTAAGAATATTCAACATAATCCGACGGATATGCGATTTTACCGTCACGCATACCAATCTCTCCCATATCAGCCACTTCCGCCATAACATTACCATGGGTGTGTACAGTGGTCTTTACTTCATGTCCAAACAAATGAACATGCGTAGCAGCACCAAACACATCATTCGGATTGAATGTATATAAGCCGCTTGTTTCATCATATCCGGGATAGATAATACCATCCTTTTCAAGTGCACTTGCTTCCATCACATTCAAACTTCCCGCCACCAACATTGCGGCAAGTCCGAGCGCCATGGTTCGCATAAATTTTTTCATGCCAAACAATCTCTTTGTTCGCATTTTTACTCCTCCTTTGTTTTATATGTATTTTAATTTTTATAAAACTCTCTTTGCTCCGACGATATATCGCATATCGTTTCCGGTACAGGTGGACAACACCAGGACTTCGTCCTCTTTTGTCACTGCATCGGTTTGTACATAACTTCCTTTGGCATTGTACCCTGCCATATCTTCCACAAAATGCAGTCCCTCATCACCTGCGAATCCTGCAAACGTGTACGAACCGTCTTCTTCCTCATCAAAGCGGTCGCTTAACAAATGTTCATTGGTATACCTTGTCGCTACAACAATCTCGTATACCCTGACTTCCTCCGGCAAATATACAATCACATAGGGATGTTCCTGCCGATACTCTTCTTTTTTGTACTGGTCCAAATCGCCAAACATACTGTTGTTTCGCATATTATGACCGTATAAAATCGTCAACGGGTCATCCAGCGTTGCCGCATTGTAATTCTCCGCATAAATACATCCGGGATATCCGCTGCTGCCATCGATGTTATGCTTCAGATAGTAATTATTATCTTCCGACTGTAAAATAGGATACGATACTTTCGTTCCCGGAATGATAATATATCCGATGACATCTTCGTTATATTCACGCAGTACATCAAAATCCATCGCCGTTGCAGACAAATACTCACCGCACAACTCCCGGTTATTTCCCTGCGCAAGAAAACGTTCTATAGGCGTAGGCTCTGTCACTTCTGTTTCTTCCGAATCCGAATCCGCATCCGGCACCACCACCGCACTGGCATTGGCCCAAATCTGTTCATAGGATGTCTGCTGTCTGGCATTATTTGTTTCATAAACCAGTTCATAAACTCCGTATCCTGCGGCTCCAATCAGAAACACGATCAGAAGAATCATAATGAACCGATTTTCCTTCAAATATGTTTTTACTTTTGTAATCATTGCTTCTTTTACACCATAGATATCCCAGTTTGCGTACATCATAACATACGTTTACATAAAAAGGAATACCTCACACTTGTTTTTTGTTAACTATGCACAATTTGATATGTTTCTTTTTGGTCGTTTTAGCCTATCAATTTACATAAAATATGTTTTTTTCCTTTTTTTACAAATAATTTACATAATTTTTACATGTGTAATTCTTTTTTAAATATTACAAAACCATATAAAACAATGGTCAATTTCGGAAAAATATTCTATAATGGATACGGATTTTTCCGTGGAGGTTTTTAAAATGTCAGTTTCCGTACAGAAGAAAAAATATGTAATCTTTCCCTTCCTCATTGTACTTGCTCTCATTATAATTGCAGGGGTACTGTTTACCGTATTTTTTTCCGACAAAGTGCAGTACACCATGAGTTTGAGTGAAAACTCCTACGACAGTCTCTTCGTCTCCATGTATTCCATCGAAAACTATACCGCCGAGGACTTCCAAACATTCCGCGGCTTGAATACCCTAATCAATCCCCATCCGGTCAAAAGCAGCAAAGAACTTATTTCCTATTTGGACTCTGCATTTGCTTCCGGCAATGTGATTGATACCGTATACATCGGCTTGGATCCTTATAAAATGTATCAATCCGGCGCAACTTCCGAAGCCGCAATGGCAGAAACCCTGACCGGATTGTTTGCGTATATGCGCGACTATCCCGATGTAACCTTCGAGATTCTTTTGCCCGCGCCGCAGATTGATTACTGGCTTGCGCTTAACGAAACCCAACGCGAGGAAGCACTTTTATCTTATCGTTATCTGATATCCTGCATGTCGCCTCATTCCAATGCCATATGCTTTTTCCACGGCAGCGAAGAATGGCTGATTGCAAATCCCAATAACTATACCGGTCCGTTTTCGCCTAACCCGTTGGTTTCGCAGAAATTACTGCTGTTTTCTTTTTGCGACCGCGAATATCAGGCGACCGTCGCAAACGCGGACCTTTTGTTGGACAAACTCCGTTCTGTCATTGAAAAGCAGACAGGTGCAAAATATCCTGATTTGTCCGGCAAAACCATTGTATTTTTCGGTGACAGTATTCTCGGACTGGATTACGGAAGTTATTCCATTCCGGGCATTATCAACGGACTAACCGGAGCAGATGTTTACAATTATGCCATCGGCGGAACCACCGGTTGTGACTTTAATACCGATACCGACAGTGATAACTCCTTCCGCGATCAGGTGGACAAGTTTGTTAACCGTGCCGATTTTTATACCGGCGACAACACCCGATTTCCTTACGACAACATCAATTCGGAAAATATGGTATTTGTCATTAATTACGGTTTTAACGACTTTTTATTTTCTTTTGAACCCGAGGATTTTTATCAGGCGCTGCAGAACGAAATCACCCTGCTTCAAAATGAATATCCGGAAGCACAGATAATGATTATGGTGCCGCATGAAAATGTATATGCCGGCAGTGGCAAAGTGGCTCCAAACGAGCAAGGTATATTTCTTACGGAATATGCCGACGCAGTAAAAAAACTTGCTGCCGAACAAAATTTGACATTACTGGATGTGCCTGCGCTGGTAACAGTAGATGAAGATACCCACAAAGAATACTTCCGGGATGGTTGCCATTATAACGAGCAGGGACGTTTTTATATGGCTGAATATATCATTGATGCAATCCCTTAAAACGTCAAAAGAGGAGCAATGCTCCTCTTCATACTCTTTCACGATTTCATGGACGCCTGCATCATACAGTTCCATCAAGGCCAACATTGTGTCAGCCTGAGGGTATCCTGCGCCGGCTTCGTACTTGTACACTGCCTGTACGGAGCCCAAGCAAAGATACTCTCTCACCTGCTCAACGGAGAGATGTTTCTTTTCTCGTAAGCGTCTCAAGTTTCTTCCGATAACTTTCATATCATATTCAGTTCTGCAAAACATTACGGCCTCCTTCTGTGTTTGTTGCGCAAACACTCGCAGTAAAGATTAACAGTGATTGGTTTTGCCCACCTTATGTATGGGCGAATATTATAATATAGCACTCCTTTCTCAATAATGCAAGCACTTTTTTACTTTTCTTTATATTTATTTTTCATGGAACAAATATTCCTTTTTCAATCACATCACTTTTATCAGACCGTTTCCGTAAAACAGCACCTGTAACCGAACTTCAGTACCACCGCCAAAGGCGGAAGTTTTTTGCAAATCGTATTTTTTGAATTATTACCCACTCATCATATCAACTCTACACACTGACATATAACGGAATAACACAAAAACCAAGAACCTGCACCATACACATTCTTTATAACATCCTTTTTCGCATCTGTTATATACGAACTATGATACGATTTGCACGGTAAAAATCTTTTAGATATCCACTTCAAACTCGAAAGTCTGATTATACTTGTCCAAAGCAATCTGCATTTCTGCGATTTCCTTGTCGATACGTTCATAATCAGCCTTCACGGTTTCCAAATCATAATTAATGTAACGGTACTCAGGCGCTGTTTTTCTTACCGAATATCCCACTGAGCCGATACGCACCTTAGGCTGCTGCTTACGCATATTATCCAAAGTGATTTTTCTGCGGTTTAACTGGACCATCCTTACCAGAATCTGGTCCACCGTCATTGTCTTATCTCCTACCGTCAGGCAGTTGTTAAGATTCGCGAGATTAACAGCATGTTTGATTTTTACAATCTTCTCATCAATTTCCTCGATGATGGCCATTACCTCCGAATAATTATACTCCGGAATTACCGGTTCCTCATCCAAAGCCGCCACGTAAAAAGCCCCCTCCTGTTCCTTATTGCGCCAGTAATTTTTATCATCATCTAACTTTCTCAAAACCTTGCTTGCATAAGCTGATGTCATCTTTGTCATAACGTTTCCTCCCTTTTATATACTCTTGTTTTCGTTCACTGTTTATAGTCTATACCCTCCTTGCGTTTTTGTCATTCAACGCATGGTTGAACCGTTAAAATAACTGGAAATAAAAAGAAGTTTCTTGCATACTGTCGCGTCGTGTAGTAAACTGTTACTAGTTAAATTTTAACACTACAGAGAAAGGATACTCTTAAAATGAAGAAAAAAATTTTTGCGCTTCTTCTTTCTACCGTTCTGGCAGTCGGTATGTTTGCCGGATGTAAAGGAGACGAAGAAGTAATAAACAGCGAAGAACCTTCCAGCGAACTGGTAAGCATCGAAATTGAATCGGAAGAACCCAGTTTTGAAGAAGTAATTCCCGAAAACAGTTACCGCAGTGAGTTGACCAATGAATGGATTAGTTTAGACATCCAGAATCAGCGTCCCATTGCCGTAATGGTAGACAACGAAAAGACAGCATTGGACCACTACGGTTTAACACAGGCAGACATCGTTTATGAAATGATGAACAGTACCGCCAATGATGAAGTAACCCGTTTTATGGCAATTGTAAAAGACTGGGGCAGCATTACACGTTTCGGAAGTATCCGTAGTGTACGTCCCACCAACTTTATGATTGCTCCGGAGTACAATGCAGTTCTTGTACATGACGGCGGTCCCTTTTATATCGATCCTTATTTAAGAAACCCTTGGATTGATAACTTAAGCGGCGGTTTTGCCCGTATCGAAAACGGTAAGCCCCGTGAGTTTACGGAGTATGTAACAGAAGGTGAAATTGCAGCAAGACTGGAAGCAGCCAATTACGATTCGGAATACAATGAATATTATCCGGGTCCTCACTGGAAGTTCGCAACTCCCGCAGAACCTGTTGATTTGTCCGAAACATATAATTCCAAAGATTGTACATTGATTGATTTGCCCTTCCCTCACAACGGTTCCGAGTTGGAATATGATGAGGAAACCGGCAAATACTTATACTTTGAATACGGTATGGCTCACATCGATCCCGAAAATGATAATGCACAATTATCCTTTACCAATGTAATTCTTCAGTGCGCGGATGTAAATCAGTTCGATGCCAACGGATATATGCAGTTTAACTTATTTAACGAAAGCGGTAGCGGCTACTATATTACCGGCGGCAAGGCAATCCCCATCACCTGGGAAAAAGGTATGGATTTGGATCTTACCAAATTTTACAATTCCGACGGCGAAGAAATTACATTAAATACCGGTAAAACATACATCGGTTTGGTTTCTTCCACAAGATGGAGCGAATTGGTAATTAAATAATATAGCAATCAAAAAAGTTGTCCGAATTTAAAATCGGACAACTTTTTTATTTGTTCACCGCTTCTGCAAATGCACAACCTCTTCCGCTTAAATTGCAATGTGATAGGTCTTGGCATCCGCCTCCCGGTTCATAATTTCTTTAAAGGCTTTTACATAGGCTTTCATCTGTTCCTTATATTCCTCATCCAGTTCACTGCCGTCTGCATTGGTTTTATAATCAAGAATATGCCACTCGCCGTTTGTTGCATAGATTACATCCATTACACCATGCCATACAACCGAAGTTTCCGCATCTTTATAACAGAACGGCACTTCCGTATGTACTTCATCCGCAGAGAGCAGGGTTTTTAAAACATCCGCCTGCACACCATTGGTCTGTTCGTATCCGCCGTTACGCATTTTCTGTGCAACCTGCAACAACGCGCCCCGGAATTCATTTGCATAAGGTTCACTCACCGGCGTTAAATATTCTCTTAAAATATCCTCCACCGTACGTTCCGCCTGCATCATATTTTTCCCCGAAACCAGCATCTCCATCAAACGGTGTACCATGGTTCCCAAAAGTGCAGGATGCTTGTGAATATTCGGGAAGGCTGATTGCATCTGCCCCTCATCCTCTGTCTGTTCGGAATTCATTTCATTGCAGGCATTCTCATCCCGGAAGGAATCCCCTAATACCGCTCCTTCCGCCTCCACAGGCTCAGTCTCATCTCCTGCCAGTTTTGATGCTACTTTTACATGACTTGGCAATTCCACACGATATGTTTGTTCCTCTGCACCGCGGTCACGCAACGCACTTTCCGCCACCGCTTTTTCGTATAACTCCTGTGCACGGAACAAACGTGCCTGCATTTTACTTTGACCGGAATCCGTTTCGTTTTGTATACCGGCATTCTGATAACCCTGCGCCGGTCTGCCGCATTTTGCATAAAAATCCGGCACATCCGTCTTGTCCAACAATGTGCGCCAGCCGCACTTCACAAAGCCGTCATCTTCCGCGCCGCGGAATACCTCTTTGTTTTTTATGACTTTTATCAAACCGTTATCACAAAGAATCAGTGCGTTTCTTGCCCTGGTTGCTGCCACATAAACCAGACGCTCATGCTCGTCTTTGGCGTCCGTCTTTTCTTTTTCGCTTTCTTTTTGGTAGTCGTGCGTCGAGAAATATTTCAGAGACGTAAAACCAACCTTCTCACCGCTGTCCAATGCAAACAGGTATCCTTCCGTGCCGTTATTCTCATACTGAATACGTGAATCCGGCTCTCTGTCGGGACCCGGCCACCAGTAGGATAAAATCACAACCGGCGCTTCCAAACCTTTTACCTTATGCAGATTAGCAAGTTTTACACATTGCTTGTTTTGCTGAAGGCTTAAACATCTCTCTTCTTCCGCATTTCCGCTCAACAAAGTATCCAGATAAGCCACCGCATCCGTTGCGGTACAAACCGTTCCTGCTTTCTCTGCATTTCGCAAAAGTTCCAATGCATAGCACAACACTTCCATATTTTTCACTTCTGCGTGGTTATAAACAAAAACACGATCCATCACATAGGAAAACAATGCCGCAGGAGAAGAATTTGCGCTCTCTGCATACAATTCTGCCAATCTGATCAGTGCCGCATAAACAGGATTATCATCCGTTACAATATCCTGTTCTTCTTCCGCCCGGCAAAAAATGCTCAGTTTGCCGCCGTGTTCCGTATATTTAAAAATATCTCCGTCAGTAATACCCAAAACTTTGCCGGTTAACGCACCGTACAAAGCAATTTTATCTTTGGGATTGGCCATTACCCTGTAAATCTTAACCACTTCCCGCAATGCCTCATTATCGCCGAACAATACCTTACCTTCCACTTCGGTTGGAATCCCCAGCGAATTCAAATGCTGCATAATCGGTACAAGACTGTCTTTTCTATGCTCAATGACCATAATGTCTTTGTATTGAATCGGGCGCATGCATTCCGATTCTTCATCATAAATACGGTAGACATCATTGTTGACCAGAATATCAATGATATTGGCAATCTGCACTTCATTCATATAATCCGGATATTGTAACCTTCTTGTGGGAGAACAGGTCTGATAACGGAAAATACCTTCAAACTCCTGATGTCTGTCCTCCACAATCGGAATAGCCGAGAAAAGTTCCTGCTCGTCCGGTCCTTTTAAAACCGAATCAAATCTGCGGTTAAAATACTCGCACAATATCTTACGCGAACGGAAGTTACGGAACAGATACAGCACCTCGCCGCAAGAAGAATTTGTAAAAAGTTCTTTTACATTTAAGTACGACGCCACATCCGCACTTCTAAAACGGTAAATGGACTGTTTAGGATCCCCCACGATAAACAACGAACCCGGTTTTGGTATGCACCGATGCCATTCTTTTACCGGATTTACCGCAGTCAGATAAAAGAACACTTCCGCCTGCATGGGATTGGTATCCTGAAACTCATCAATCAAAAAGTAACTGTGCCGCTCATAAATATAGCGAATTAACTTTCCTTCCGCGGCGGCATCATCCCTTAACATATTACGAAGATAATACAGATAATCGAAATACGTCATACGTCCGTTTTCACGCAACGTTTTTTCCACGTACCGAACACAATCCTTCAAAAAAGTCATCGACACGTGATACCGGATATTTCTCACATCGTTAATGAATTTCTCCATTGCCGTTTGATGAAAACAGCAATCCAAAGAAGTCACCTTTTTAAAATAATCATCTTCTAAAGCACCCTTCTGTAAAATATCATCCGAAAAACGCAATGACGCTGCTTTTTCCAATGCCCCGAGCACGTAATACAAGCGATTTCCCCACTCCGCGCTTTTTAAGGTTCTCACGGCACTCATCAGACGTCCGGTTCCGTCTTCTTTTCTCCCCCGGTTGTTCAAATAGGAGATATTTACTTCGTCGGTATGATTACAAGCCACAGAAAGCACCTTTTGTATGGTAGCCTTAATATCCTTGTATTTAACATCAATATTTGTCACGGTATACGTTGGCACATAGTTGATATGTGCACTCCGGTTATTCATAAAGAACTGCATCCCTTTGACAAAAACATTCTCCGCCTTGGGATTCAACCTGCGAAAATGTTCCGACAAATCGGCAAGTTTCCGGCCGTATGCGCCCTCACATATTTTAACGTACTCCTGTTTATAAATGGCCTCCATTTCCGCATCCGACGTAATCACCGCATCCGAAGGAATCCCTGCCTCCGAAGGATGTTCCAAAAGAATCATATTGCAAAAGGAATCAATGGTTCCCATAAAACATAAGTCAATGTTTTGCAAGGCTTGCGCACAGCGTTTACGCGTTTCATCCGTAGGCGGCGGAAGTTGCCCCGCACGTCCGGTGTCTTTGTATTGGTAATTCGGATTGCTGCGTTCTACCAGAATTTTCTGAAAACGCTCATAAAATTCATTGGCCGCTGCCTTGGTAAAAGTAATGGCACAGATTTTTCGGATATCTTTCCCCTGCTCAATCATAGCCACCATACGGTTTACCAACATCGTTGTTTTTCCCGAACCGGCACCGGCTTCCACAAAAAAATTGTAATCCGTTTCCGCTACAATCCTGTTGCGGGAAGTTGTATCAATCTGTATATTTTGTGTTTGTTCCGTCATTTTCACTCTCCCTACTGCTTACCGCATATGCTTCCGTATTTACAATACTTACAAACCGCCGGCTCATCTCCGCCATTTTCCCTTTTTACGCATTGGAAACAGGCATTCTCCACATTCTCTTTAAATACCGCCAGTTTATCAGCCAATTTCTGCTTCATTTCCGCATTATATACGCATTTGACGGTTTCATCCAAACGAAGATACCGGAACTCTCCTTCTGCAACATTCAGCCCTTTTGATTCCATCAGGTATGCATACACCACAATCTGAAAACAGGTATCGATATCGTTTTCTTTATGCGTCACACTTCTTCCGGTTTTGTAATCAATAATACGGTATCTGTTGTTTCCGATTTCTTCCACGCAATCCGGAATTCCTTTTAAAATCACTCCGCTCTCATGGCGGAATACCTCTTCTTTTTCCTGGGATACCACTCTTCCCGTGGGCCTCATATCATAGGCATTTTTCATCATCTCAAGAAATTCTTCTTTTTCGCGCTTCACATTTGCCGTAATCACAGGCGGATTCTGTGCCATAAAACGCTCAAAGTGCTCTTGCGCCATTTCACAAAATGCTTCTTTGTCCATATTCGAACCGGCCAGAAGTTCCATCAGGGAATGTGTTAATGTCCCGGTTTCTGCCGCCGAAATCACTTCAAACAAGTCCGCCTCATCGGGCTCAGGTATATTCAAAACATATTTAAACATATACTTACGCGGACATTCAAAAAACGTATTTAACGCTGTGGGGGAGTATTCACCGTCTGCCTTTAATGCGATGGGCTTCGGCGCTTCTTCCGAAACCGCCTGCCCGGTCACCTTTTGGTTACGGTTATATGCCTTGCCAATTTCCCTTGCCGGCGAAATCGCAGGCTCAAAATAACCGACCACTTCCACTTTTTCTTCCAAATCCCTAATGGTGACATCCCTGCCGATTTCTTCCCGGTACAGTTCAAATACAAGTGACGATGCGTTATCTTTCTTCAAATCCGATACGTTAAGCCCCGCGTATGAAACATAAATTTTACTGTGCAGCGCGGAGGCAAGACGCACCAGGTGCATTAACAGTTCTCTTTTACGCAGAATTCTTCCTTCAGAAGTCTGCGCATTTGCTCCTTCCCCGAAATGATGCAAATCATCATCCAAAAGAAGATAATTCTCCCTGGGCGAGCCGGGATATTTGGTTGCCGAGAGTCCCACAATATATACATGCTCTCTTATACAACTCAGCGCTCTTCCGATTTCGGTTATATGAAGCGCACCTTCGCAACTGCTTTGCCGGCATACGCTTCTGCCCAAAACGGACTGGATAATATCGCCTGCCGCTTGCGACATACCAGCCGCACGGACAACACTCAGTTCTTCATAAATCGCCACCACAGCTGCCATATCCAGTTTCATGAGCATAGATTCCGTATGGGTGGCACTTCCCTTACGGATATACGCATATTTTGCAATAAATTCTTCCGCCGGCAACTCCAATTCCTTCGCCAGCAATTCCACGTACGGAAGACAACTTTGCTTTTGAAGAACCTTTGCCTTTTCATCTTCTGCGGCCTCTTTCACTTCCTTTGCCAAAGCATTTTTCAATGCCTCAAAACGAATTTGATTGACTTCCGACTGATTGGTAAGACGTATGCATTTTAAAATCCCATAAAAACTTTGCCAAGGAAGTTCCTCCCGTGAAATTCCAAAAGTTTCATATAACTTTGATGAATCAAACAACTTACTTTGTAACATGGTACATAGCGCGTTTCCGTCAAAATATTGTTCCGTCATCCAGGCATTATATTCCTTCAGCAATTTCGCCGGATTGGAATTTATAATCGGGATTCCGCAACCGAACGTAACGGGAATATCATACAAAAGTGCATAGTCAAAAAAGGACTGACTGTAGGTGGCTGCATCCGTCAATGCCACCACGCACCGGTCCATTGCCTTTTTTTCATAGATACTTTGCAACACCGTTTCGACTTCATTGGGTACGCCGTAACAGTTTTTATAACTGCTGATTTGCACTTTATCCGGACTGATTTGATACAAATCCGTCAATTTGCAGCATTGCAGTTTGCCGCCGGACACTTTCTGCGCAAGTGCCTCCTCTATGGGATTCAGCGGGTATTCCTCCAACACAATGATATCCGCATCCATCGGCCCGCACTCCGCTACGGCCTTTTTGATAAAAGCAATGCGGTCCAGTGCATTTCGCTGTTGTAATAATTGCATATAATTGCAATATACGTTAAAAAGTGCCTTGTTCTTTTCTTCAAACAGACCTTTGGACAGATTGCCCTTTAGCACAGCCGCTTCATCGTCCGCCGTCACAAGGCTTCGCATCCGGCGAATAGCCGCCGCAACTTCCTGCACATCGGAATATTTCACTTCGCCAAAATAACTCTCACCTTCCAATGCTTTGGCAATAAGCGCATTCTCTTCCCTATATGTAATCATCTCCTGCCCCGGCGAAATGCCGCTGCACATAAACGCTTCGCCTGCCAATTCGCTTGCGCCGCAAAATCTTTCATTGATGCAGTTCACACCTTGAAGTGCAAGATTTCTCAAAATTTCCGTCCCGTTTAACCCCGGTGCCAATATCATTCTCTTTCGCATATCGTTCCCCTTATTTTTCTTTTATTTTCGTATAAGAAAGTTGCCGTTGAGACACATACGCATAAGAAAACGTATCACTTGCCCGCATTACATTTTCCACGCTTTTCTTTGCGGTATCCGTTCTCTCTCCTGCCAACCTTCCGATAGGCTCTACAGGTTCAACCGGCAACGGCGGCAGTTCCATGGCATCCGCCACAAATTTAAAATACGCTTCTGTTTTGTTCCGGTCTTTTGTCCGCAAAAGGTCGGAGCACTCACCATCCGCTCTTTTGCAACCCAATTCCTTCAGTTTCGCACCCACTTTCGTTTCTGCAGTTTTTCTCTCTGCATATTCCTTTTTAGCAATGGTAAAAAGTGCCTCTGTATTATGACCGCCCAAGGCAATCAGCCAATCTGCCCAATCCTTACAATTATCTGTATATTGGACAGTATTTCCAATCACACGATCTGCCCTGAATATCAAATCAGCAAGTTCAAAATCCCCAATTTTCTTTGCCGGGTTTATTTTATACGAAGAATCGATGATTCCCATATTTTCCAAAACAGCCAAAACAAAATGCACCGTTCCGAACGGATACTTCGCCGTATATTCACCGCCTGCGCCCTTTTTCCAAAATACCCTTTCCCGCATCACATTGGGATTTGCTTTGTTTCCGTCTGCTTTATATGCATCAACCGCCGCCTTGTCATAGGACACAAAATGCTGATCAACCACCGCATACCCCGGAATGCTAACCGGTAAATCAACAAATACGCAGTCTTTTAAATCCAAATTTTTATCTGTAAGCCATAATTCATCGTTTTTGGCTCCGCTACACGAACTAAAGCCCACAACTTCCCAATTCAAAAAATGCTGCAGAAACATTCCTGCTAAAATTCCGTCAATGTCTGTATTAATAATGCATTTACGGTTCTTCACAAATATTTTTTTGATATCATCCGATAATTTTATTTTACTCATTCTTTTTCTCCTAAAGTCGGGCTGTTTCCGTACTTTTACATTGTAGCACATTTTTACCTCACCGTCGACAACCCACTCCGCGAATATGCCTCTATCATATTTTATTTCCGTTGATAAAAATACACAATCAACCAATAGTTCAATTGCTTCGTTTTGTTCTCGCTTTATTGCTCACATTTTTACACAAATCAAATCGCAATTGGTGTAATTTTTGGTGTAAAACAATCAAAAAGGCTCTCCAAAAAACTCGGAAAGCCTTGTAAAATAGGTATTTTTATTTGTCTAAAGACTTCATCGTCGGGACTGCGTCGGAATGGTTTCCTTTTTCGTTCCGTGGTCTTCCGTATGGCTTCATATTCCTCCATTTCGGAATTCCATATTTGTCCGTCTCGTTGAAAAGTCGCTTCGTACTCGTTTCGTCAGGTGCAAAAACTGCTACCGTGACGTTACTCTACGTCGTCTTCATCATCATATGCGATAGCTTCGTTAATCGACATATCGCTCCTATTAATTATAATCTTGCCTGCCATTTTCGTCAACGACTTCTTTTTCATGTCCGGATGTACTTCGGCGTAGATATTCATGGTGGTGTTAATATCGGAATGCCCCATGATATCCTGAATCTCCTTGATGGATAAATCCGTCATACAGAGTCTAGTACAGAAGGTGTGCCTTAAATGGTGGGCTGAAAAATGCGGAAGAATCACAGGCTCCCGCCTTTCCCTTCTTGCACTGATTTCTTCCTCTTCATTGTGTGCGGTGATAATACGCTCAATCGCACGGTTGATCGCCTCCGGATTGTAGACCGTTCCTTTTGCCTGGGTAAATACAAAGTCCGTAACACCATCTACGGTCTGCGTTTTGTAATTACCGAAAGCGAGCTGTATCTCGCGTTCATCTAATAACGCTTCTCTTACCTCGTCAATCATCGGTATACTTCTCACACCGTTCTTGGTCTTGGTGGATGAAATAGTATACACTGACTTTCCCTGCTCATCTGGTCTGTAAAGAAGTGCCTTGTTTACATGAATCAGACTATTTTCAAAATCGATATCCTGCCATGTCATACCAAGTGCCTCACCGATACGGCAACCAGTCCCAAGCAGAAAGGTCATAATATTTGCCCAGCCGCTCAAGTCCTTGTGGTTGGTATAGCAATCCGAAAATGCAATCTGCTGTTCCATGGTCAGAGCATGACGTTTACGAACCTTACCATCCCATTCCTCGCTCTTCTTGATATCCGTCATGGCTCCTGAGGATGGATTGGTGGGGATATATCGAAGTCTCACCGCGTACTGAAGTGCCGGATGAATCTGAGTATGTATACTCTCAAGCGTTGTCGCCAACACTCTATCCTGCTCTAACATCGCATTGTAGAAATTCTGTACATCCATAAAGGTAATTCTACCGATTCGTTTCTTACCGAAACCGTCTCGCACGAACTTGTTGTAGGTGTAGATATAATTTCTTCTGGTGGAAACCTTGATACCACGCTTCGCATGCATGTACATATCGTACATCTCATTTAGCGTCAGCAGCTGTCCCTTGGATGCATCCAAGCCCTGATCAATCTCATAACGGATACGATTTTCTTCCTTTCGCAAATCCACCAGTTTCTTGGCATAGATGGAATGCATCTTGCCATCCATTCCCTTGTACTTGAATTCGTATCTGCCCTCGCTTCTTTGGTACTCTCCCGGGCGAAGTGAATACCCGTGACTATCTTTTCTTGTTTTTGTCAATGTTCTTGCCATTATGTTGCCTCCTTCTAAAGTGGAGGAACAACCCACAGCGTTTTACTCATCCATTATATCGCGGATGTGCGGATTATGGAAGATAGGAAGTGAGTTGTGCCTCGTAGTGTGTTATGCTTTATGAATTTAAGTCTTCTAAGTACTGGTACACCTTATTCATTCTAACTAAGACGATGCCCTTATAGCGTTCCTTCGCCTCAGCTTCCTCCGCCAAAGTCATAAAGGAATGAATCCCCATAGATAAAAGTGCTGCACCTTCGTCATAGCGGACTCTGTCGTGACCGGCAGATAATCTTTTTACTAATGCGTCCATGTCTATTTTTTCTCTTGAATATGCCATAATCTTATTTCCTCCCGTTTACTAATTCTTTGATTTCTTTAGCTGCGAAATATGCTCTTTTAGTTTCTTTTGCATATTGTTAAAATCAGCTACCGGCACTAACTCGTAGTCACACATCTGACCACAAAAGTCTTGTCGAATGTGCCACTTGTGCTCCAATAGCTCCTGTGTAAAGGTCCACCGCATCCGATACTCACTATCATCCTTCGCCAGCTGCAACGCCTCCCAGAATTTCTCCTTCGTCTTTTTGCTGATGTGATAATCCTCTAAAAGCTGAATGGTGAAATCAGCATGAATGCCTGCTTCCTGGGCAAGATGAATCAGTTCCTTCTGCTCCGGACTAAAATTGTCTCTGCAAAGAAGATATAACGCATACTTTTCTGTGCTGGTTTTATCCGTCATCTGTAATAATTTTTCTACAGTAATCATGTGCTTATGAGGCCAGTACCGATGCGCCCACGTTTTAAATGGTCCCATTCTTTCCCACATAGCATCAATCACCTTACCGGAAAAGAAGCCGTCCACAATACGCCAACGCCAGTTATGAAGATTCAGTTCGCAATGTACTTTCTTCGTATCGCCATTAAATGACTTTGCCACATAGGTATCCATCAATCGTTTGGTTTCATCTACCGTCGGATGCCTATCCGACATCGAATACATCGTATCCTGATAAAAGCCAACCTGCTCCGGATTCACTCCCAAAGGTGTCAGCAGCAATGTCTTCTGAGAACACTGCAAATCCATATTTTGACTCTGCAGGAGCGCCACCTGCTTTTCTAAGGTCGCCACCTGCGCCTGGTGCTTTTTCTTAAGCGTTTCCATCTGTTCTTGGTGTTGCTCCTCCTGTTTAGAAAGTTCCTCCTTGTATTGCAGCTCCTTCTGGTTCCATTCAGTTTCTTTTTTCTTTAGTGTACCCTTTTGTCTATTCTCTTTTCTCTCCGTCTCCCGGATTTTTTCCTTTAACTCCTCCATCTCCGTGTGCCGCGAATCCTTAAAGTTCCACTCAAAGATGTATTCCAAAATTTCTTCCAGTTTCAAACCGGCATCATCATCCAGCATCACATAGCCATCCGTTATCTTAAATAAGGGACTATCCTTTATTGCCGATATATTCCCTCTGGCGGTAGACTCCGGCTTGTGACATTGCTCAATCAAATAACTTTTGATGTCTTCCATTGATGCTATCCCGTTTTCTGATACGTACTGGTAAACCTCCCAGTACTGCGACATATGTTTTAATACACTTTGTATATCCATGATTGCCTCCTTTCTCTCCTGTTCATGTCATACGATTTCTAAAAAGATTACTTGCAAGATTTTCTTTTCAATTAGTACATAGGGTTCGAAAAAGCTAGTTGCAAAAAATCCGGAAACTTTTTTCAAAAAATAATTCCTGCAAGCCATCTTTTCATTTAGTACTTAGGGTTCGAAAATGACGATTGCAAAAAAACACCGAATTTTTTAACAAATATTTTTTGTCCTCTATTATGTACTTAGGGTCAAAAAAAGCTGATTGCAAATTCTGCAGTAACTTTTTTTGTTCCTCTGATATTTACTTGGAGTCAAAAAAAGCTGATTGCAAAAAATCTAGAAAATATTTTTAAAAAAGTGCATAGAAAAAGAGCAACCTTCCAAAAAAGATTGCTCTCTATCACTCCGCGAATCGCTCGCAAATGTATTTAATTTCTATTAGCAGGCTGTCCAACCCCACTGAAAATCATATTTTTACTGTTTTTCCGTAACCGCTCTGTTCAGACCACTTTGCACACAGAAATCCCATAAAATCAAGCCTTGCAGACTTTCTGCAAATCTGTCCGCCGACTGGTCGCCAAAACTGATACAACAAAATAAAAGATAACAGGATACGCACATAGTTGCATTAGCAACTTGCGCAGAAACACCGCACTCCCAGGGAGATGCGCACTAGGAGGACCTAGGACCCGGCAACTCAACATGACAAGTTAAGATATTCTTTCCTTCTCTAAATATTTTAATTCCTGTCACATAAAAAATCCGTCTGTATCGAAAATATGATCCAATTCATCATTTGTCATGGCACGAGACACTTTATCTCGAACTGTACTCTTCGCCATATCTAATCGTTTGAATCTATCATGACCTGTAGCATCTTTTCCTTTTCGAATAAGTTGTATTCTTCCTACGCCTGGATTCTGGCGAGCATATTCAGCGAAACCTTTTGCTTTTCCAAGGTTATCTATTCTTGTTGGATCGTGAGGTTCCAAAATATCAATAATGAACTCTTCATCTCCATCCTTTCGAATAATGATAAAATCCGGATATGCCGGTTTCTGTTCCCCTCCCATTTCATATGGAATGCAAAGAGACCAAGGCTTTCTTGGCGGATTTCTAAGCCAGCACACATAGTCCGTCTGTGCCTGTTCTTCCTTAAGGACTCCCTCTTCCCAATTATTCAAATTGATTCTTGCAACACCAGAGCCATCTACAAACAAATGATCTGTATAATCTTTTCCATTTATCTCTCTAGGCTGAGTAATGGTTTCCGGCAATCTAAAGTTGTGTTTTGAAACAATATCTCCATCTGAAACAATGGTGTTATACTGCTTTATAAACCGTTCCTCAAGTCCAACAATTTTACGACGGTAGTCATCATTCATCTTGTGGAATGCTCTCTCAGCATAAGCCATAAGTCTTCCAATACAATCATCATCAGAAGCATATAAAATAACATCTATCTTAAATGCATTTGGATCATCCGGATCATAGAAATACTTACCATACTTATTTCCTACTCCTTCGTTTCCAAGTTTGTTCTCTGCACGTCTGTACTGTCTGTCTATATCTGTATCTGTTGTAGACATGAAATGATAAAGAATACTATTATCTTTAACATTCTCACCGAAAGCATCAAACACCTGAGATTCCATCTCAAATTCCATAATATGATGGGCCATCTCATCATATTTTCCATCTCGCTTCAGACTAGTCACATACTCTCTTATCATCTTTACAATTTCTTCGAGTACATCATCAATGGCATCAGAATATTTTCCAGACTGTGTAAGCAAACGTGCAAGACTATATAATGAGTTCAGATAATTATTAATTCTTACTGTTCTGACATCATACGAAAGCAACCCTGAATCATTAATTGCTTTCATGATTGCTTCTCTATCCAATGAATCTTCCGGTTCCTCTGTATCAGCACATTGAGCCTGCACAGACTGAGACGTTTGTTCTTCGGTAACTGTAACAGAAATGGCAGGATTCATCTGAGAGGAATCCGATGTATTAGTAGCTGTTGTCGTTGTACCAGAAGTTGACGAAATCTGTTGCGTTAAGCTATTAGTAGCTTGCGTTCCTTCCTGCGACACATTCGGAGTACCTGCGTTTCCATTTACCGTGTATGGTACAGAATCTTCTCCTACTACATTAACATATGTATTTCCACCATTCGCCGCATTATCAAATAGAGACATCTGTCCTGGCATATTATACTCACGATGCTGTGTTGTTGCCGTTGTTCTTGGTCTTACAGTAAGTGTTTCCATTACCCTTGATTCAAGAGACTCACCGTAAATATCTGTAGGCAATTCACCACCTTCTGCATTCTGCAATTCTTTCACAACATCACTAACTGTGTCAGCATTAAAATATGGTAAATACAAATGAACATCATTCAATGTATCATCTACTTGAATATGCATCTGCATTGGAGTTCTTATCATTCTTCCAAGAAGCTGTGCAATATAAGTTGCATCTGTGGCATGACGGAATGACATCATTGTCTCCGCCCGTGGGCAATCCCATCCGGTTGATAAACTTTCTTTAAAGAAGACAACTTTTATCTTCTTGTTTTCAGCAATAGCTGATGGTTCGACATAAGGAACATTGAGTCCATTGATTGTAAGTACAGAATTAGTTTGTCCAAATGTATGAACCACTTCTCCCTCTTGAAACTTAATTCCACATCGTTCCTCAACTTTAGCCACACAATCATCCAAATCTGTAGCTGAAATCTGAGAACCGGTACCATTCTGCACCTGAATTACCAAAATGGGATTTACATAGGCATAATGCTGCTCATAGCAATATTGATACCAGTGTTCCCACTTATCTTTCCATTCATCAGCTGCAGCCTGAAGAACTGCCATATCCTTGTTACCATTATTCTCTTCTGGATAAGAAATAACAATTCTATCTTTCAATAATCCGGAAGCTCTTACTTCATCCGTGGTTACAATAACATACTGTGTTGTGGATGTAGTTCCCTGCACAAGAGCATTAAATCTTGCTGAAGTTGCAGACATACCAATAACAACAGGCATCGCATCCAGACCATCTTCTGGACTTCCTTTAAGGAATTTCTGCATAATAGTAGTTGCTCGGCCAGCTTCTCTTCCTTGCATTCCACGATGCGCTTCATCAATGATAACATAGAGATGGTCACTTTTTGCTCTTGCGGTATTTGCTAGAGTTTCCCAGATTGTATACTGTCTATCATCGCTATGTTTCGTTAAATTGGAGCTTTTACCTAGCTTTTGGGTATTCAAAAAATAAATATGTCCATCGTCCAATATTTCTTGGTCAAACGAATCCTCACTAATAGTTATACATTGCCCTAAACGAATTCTATCGGCCTTTAAATCAATTTTTATTTTAGACTGTTCATTTAGCTGTGGAGAATCCGAAAGCCAAATAAAAATAGCCTCCGGCTGTTCCTGATAATCAACATCGCCAAAATAAACACTTTCAATAAGAGATGCCATAATAATTGTTTTTCCCGCACCTGTCGGTGCTGTAAAAGAAATAACTTGGTTTGAATGCGTTCTTTGATATCCACCTATCGCTTCACCTATTTTCAACCGCAAATCAGCCAAGGCTCTTTTTTGAAATGTGAATAATTCAACTTTCATGATTTACCTCCCTGTATTTATCCTAAAATTATATAAATAATCTTTGTAAAGCTGATATGTTTGCTTGTCTGGATATCGTGAAATCATCTCTCTGTAACCTGCATCAGAGTCTGTAACAAAATATAAAGTCTGAATTTCCGAATATTTATCTACTTCAATAGAAAACTCTTGATATAACTTCTCATCTATTAATACTGCAAATTTATTTTCAGGCACAACTACCATAGAAGCCTTGTCGCTCTGTAATTGAGGACACGGCCCATATGCCCCAGCTTTCATCCAAAGAACTGGGAATAATTCTGCTAACTGACGGCCCAAAGCAACAGATATTTTATCTAAAAAGCCAAGCTTAAAAAAGATAGCATTTGCATTAAATCCACTCGACATCGGAATATTACACCCAAGATAATTACCTTCTAATGGTTTCCCGTATATATCATGCCCCTTTATACTGCAAACAGTACGAGGCCATGTTACATGACGTGCAATTCCCAACATTTCCCATTCCTTGTCCCCTGGTTTATATCCTTTTTCAGATAATGTCTTTGCCTCTGCCTCGGACACCTCATTGTTTGTCACCATAATACACCGTCGATTTCCGTTATCTTTTCTATTCAACAAATTAACCGCGTGAAGTGTTGTCCCTGAACCCGCAAAAAAATCCAATATTAGTGCATTTGGCTTATTTGAAACAAAAAATCGGAGCGCATCCTCGACCGCATAAAGAGATTTTGGGAAAGTAAAACGCTTTTCTCCAAGTACTTTTTTAAGCAAATTCGTTCCTCCTTGCTCTGCATTGTGTGACTTAATTCGCCACTGCGTACCCGGAATAAACATGGGTATATATGAATCATCGTCGGTCACAATAGACCCATCTTGACGATGACCAACTATATTAAATGCTCCATTTGCTATTTTATTTCTTTCTCCTTTTGCAAGATATGTAATAGATGTATCTGAGCCTCTCCATCTACCCAATTTCGCAAAACCTTTCTTGATAGAATCACGTAAATTTTCATTACTAATTTGCCAGTTTCCTTCCGAGTTATCAGCACGAATTGGCCACACTGCCACACACCCTTCGGGTGCCATAACAGATTTCCAATCATCTCCATAATAGGATTCTCCTACAGAATGAAAAATAGGTCCTTTTTCTGTATTGGTAATGAATACAGGATAAAACTGATTTGGACTATCTGAACGAGCTGTATTAGAACCAGATCTCAATAACTCTTTCCACCTTAACCGAGATGCTCTTTTATCTTCCGATATTTTCCATTCGTTACTTAACGGTAGCGCTTGTGGACTTGACGCCCCAAATTGAACAAAAAACAAGTATTCATCTGTTCTACCAAATTGCTGGTGCCTAGCAGCTCCTTTAGGATTAATAACACTGCTCACCATTTGAATTTGTGCATTAGGAAACAATTCTTCCAATAAACAACCGAGATGTAGATATTCTTTCTCATCAATCGTCACAATAAGAACGGAATCCTGAGGATTCAGTAACTTTTTCGCGAGTTCAAGTCGTCTCTTCATAAAAGAAAGCCATTTACTATGTCTGTACGCATCCGCTCCATCAACATAATTATTATTATATTTCCAATCTTTAGCTCCCGTATTATAAGGAGGATCAATATAAATACAATCAATCTTACCTGCATAAAGATATTCTAATAGTTGAAGTGCATGATAGTTATCCGCTTCAATCACTGTATGCCACAGGCTATTATCTGGAGCATTGCATACACTTTCAATCGGTTTCAAATATGGATATATCGGCTCTCCAAATTGTGCAACAGTAACAAGGTCTTTTACTGATATCTGTTCTACTACCTTACTAACCTTATTTATACAAGTAGCAATATCCTCCCGAATCTGTACTACTTCATACACATCACCGAGCCAGCCATTCTTTTTTGCCACAGAACTCCCTTTCTTCACAGTAACATCATAAAGCGGAGTACATTCCGGTAAATGTTCTTCAAATACCAATCCGAACTTCTTTGTTTTTGACAATCTATCAACTTCTTTTTCTATTCGTTCTCTTAATGCTTGATCTTGCACCTGAGCAAGCAAATCATGTATTGCAGCCATCTGACTTCCTCCTAGATTTCAAATATATCTACCCCGGGACAATACTATCCTCTCAAATTAACCATCACAAAATCCGGACTTATTCCGGTGTAATCGTCTTCTCTTTAATATGGTAAGCAATCTTTCTTTCCTCACAGAACTTAATCACTGTTGCAGCACACTTGTTGTAAAACTTCTTGTGCTGCTTATATACACTAATTTCTTTACTATAATTTGTTCTTCCAAATATAATCTTATCTACAAAACTGACTGTTTCTAATATCTCCATTAAATTTTGATCAATAAGATTCGGTGTAGGATACGGTTCTATGCTTACCCATGTTTTACATCCGTGATTATGTAACCACTTTAATGCTGCCAACCTCTCAGATAATGGTGCCGCACCTGGTTCCATCTTTTGGCGAAAATTTTCATTCAATGAAATTAATGTTATCCCGTACTCATTTTCTCTTGAGCATTTAGCTAGTTCCTGCGGTAACACACCTTTTGTAAGAACCGTACATTTTATTCCTGCTACATTTAACTTCTTAATTGAATCTATAGCCATCTGCTCTATTTCAGGATATCCATACATGAACGGATCTGTTGTAAAACATAACTGAACCGATTTTATTTTTTCCTTCAGCCTCGGAATCTCTTTATCAAGTAATTCCAGTGTATTGGTCACCAGATATGGCTTTAACCAATCATCATATGTTTTTACTTGTCCAAACCTTTTCTTTAGTGAGAAGGCATAACAGGGATACTTACATCCATGAGCACACCCTTGGACGAAGTTAATCGTATAATCACCATACTCTACACCTGTTTTATAAAGCATGGATTTTCTTTGTATATAGCCTTCTACTTCTGGCATATTAATTAACTCCTATCTGTGTTATTTACTCTTTAAAATATGGTCTGCAATTCTTAATGCTAATCCCTGGGCTTTAGGACTCTGATTGGATATAGCAAAACAGAACAGAAACATTGGTGAATTATTTCCATTCTTAAAAACTCTCGGATTTTTTGATACACATGGAAAGATAGTTTTTAGCCTGGTCAAAATGTATTCTTTAATGTGTTCTGGTGTTGCATCTTTTATTTTTCTATCGTTCTCTCCTCCTTCAAGAAGCTCAAACAATGTCATCTGGGGATCCTTTTTATAAAATTCGGTTCGCCAGCCACCATCACCTAACAACCTATCGATGCACGTTTCCCACGATTCATATTTCCCATTTCTCGGAAGCATTCGATTAAGTGCAGAAAAAGGGAATAAATACCAAACATCTATCGAATGTGTTCCTGCCACTACTTCCAATGTTGACCAATTAACCTGTGTTGCATATGGATCCAAAAACAACAATCCTCTATTGTAACGCCAATCCGTTTTATCAATTATTTCTGCAATCTTTTCATTGGCATCGCCATTGAGAACCTTTGTTTTATTTCTCATTGTCGGAAATTCTGTATTAATTGTATTTTGCAGTTCTGAAGCTTTGTCTGTATCCCATTCAATAAAATAATAAAAATCAAATTTTCTCTGTGACAACAGCGCTCTTTTTGCAGAACCAATCAGGCATTGCTCCCCATCTCGCGTTTCAATTTCACCGGTTCCTGCGAAAGCATCTATGTATATTTTTTTAAATTTCTGATTCTGAAGTGCAATCAGGTACGCATCCAAATAACTGGTAAATATATTTAGTTTTTCCTCAGTCCAGTTACCGCCAAATTTCTGAAGGGAAGTTTCTTTTTCCATTTTTATCCCCCATTCCTATTATCCCCTAAAAACTCATTGTACTTCGTGTTGTTTTAACACCAAACTCATTTTTCAAAACATCTTTTATTTTATTTTTATAATTCAGCACCGGAAAAATAGGATGCTCACTTAGGTATTCCCATATTTCGTCGTTTGGTACATCCTTTTTACCTTGAAATTTTTTGTAAACATATCTAGCTACATCCTGCAGATTGTAACAGGATTCATCCGCCTCTACTTCAAATATCATCTCGCCGGTATCATTAATTCTGAAACTCATTTGATTACTCTTATTGTGTGTTTTCTTCATAGAAGATTTATCACCAAAAGTCTTCCATGCAGTAGATTTGAATAAATCAAATCCTTTTTTGTGCCCAGTACAATGTATCAAGTTATATACAACCGTATTAGTACTGATAAAAAACGGAAAAGAGGCAATATAATATTTTCCTTCTCTTCTCCTACTTCCCTCTAATATTAGTTTCTCTATTTGTTTTTCAAAAGCATTACGATCGCTTCCAATATCAATAAGCTCATCTAGAGATAATTGATATGTTTCTTCGTACTTTTCAATCACTTCTGGTTTTTTTGCAGTTCTAGCTGCTCTAATAGTGTCAGAGACCATGTGATTTATGATGATTTCTCCCCAGTTCTGAAGAAATGGATTCAATGCATCCCACTCAATATGCGCATCGTAAGGGTCATACACTAGTAAAAAATGCATATCTTTCATCATATCCGCGAACTGGTCTCCGATAATCCTAAGCATTTTATTTGCATCCATCACTTCCGTGTAAATATGAAAATTTCCCGTCTGCTTAGGCAGTCTTGTATTAAGTAAATCAATCTTCTTCTCGCTTAAATCATTAAAGTAAAGATAAGCCTGTTTATTCGGGTATGTTTGCATCGCATCAGCAACAATTTCTGAAACCAATAAAGGAGTTCCTTTTATTTCCTCTCCGTCATCGTTTTTATAAACACCGCTGTTTGACATACAATCTATATATACAATGCCTCTGCATTTAGGATTCAGCATTAGAATCTGAATCCACGCCTTCACATATTCGGAAATCAGTTCAAACTTCTTAATACTATGCGGAGGTGCAACACTAATTACATCATTTTTCTTCGAACTCGCCATAATTGTCCTCTACTGATTGTCTTTATTTTCCTCAGGAATCAAATCCATAATATCTCCGATGTTACATTCCAATGTTTTGCATATTTTCATCAATACTTCCATGCTTACAGTCTCGCCCTTGGAAAGCTTGGTAACAGAGGCCCAGCTTATTCCTGCAGCGGACTGTAAATCTTTTTTCTTCATATCTTTATCGATGAGAACTTTCCATAATTTTTTATAACTTACTTCCATCGTTCAATACCTTTCAGCAAAATTAGAAATATACACTATGTCAAGGTAAAGTATATCATCATTCCGCCGAAATCTCAACACAAAAATCTTCACAAATACACGAATTTTCTCTGCATTATGGTCAAATTATCTCCGCATTGCTCTTAATTTTTAAATTTTAGCTGAATTGCACGCCCAGATGCAACTTTGTAATTCAAAATGCAGTTTTGTAAAT
>X409_Impala__coassemble_354_pt1 | contig 55153 bp, 48 predicted proteins | sample X409_Impala__metabat2_low_PE_002 | metagenome-assembled genome bin X409_Impala
TCGCTAAGGTGTGTCACTGGAATTATTTCCGTACCTAAGCTACGCTACGACGCAAAATACTCACCCTATTTGATTTCAGGCAAATGGGTAACATCAATCATAAACTGGTCCATACAAACACGACCCAAAATAGGACATCGTTTGCCGGCCACAATTACACTGCCGCAATTGGACAATCCTCTCGGATAACCGTCACCGTAACCCACGGGTACGGTTGCAACTCTGGTTTCTTCCGTCGTCACAAAAGTTCCGCCATAACTGATTTTGGCTCCTGCCGGAAGTGTCTTAATATATACAATTTTACTGTATAACGATAACGCAGGCTGCAATGTCATGGAATCCTTCTTCATTTCATCCGACGGCCAAACGCCGTACATGGAAATACCGACGCGTCCCACATTAAATGCATCTTCTTTCATTTCCATAAGTCCGGCACTGTTAAAACAATGTCTTACAGGAAATGTATAACCAAGTTTTTCTTCCACACTGTTTATGAGTGTTTTAAACAATTTCACCTGAGAATAGGCATCACTTTTATCTTCCGCATCCCCGTTGGCAAGATGGGTGAAAATACCTTCTGCCTGAATTCCGGGCAAAGCAAGCAATTCTTTGATAAAAGAAAGCCCCTCTTCGTCGGGACGAATCCCGATCCTGTGCATTCCGGTATCCACCTTAACGTGTACCTTGGCGATTTTACCCAATTTCACAGCCAAAGCCGAAATCTCTTCCGCCATATCTTTACGAAATACCGTAAAAGTAATATTCTCATTGATTAAATCTTCATAAGCATAAGGGAATGTATAGCCAAGAATCATAATCGGCTTAACAATACCGCATCTTCTTAGAATCAGTGCTTCTTCCGCGGTTGCGGTTGCAAAACCGTAAATATAATCTTTCGCTTCCAGACATCTTGCAATAGGTAATGCGCCATGTCCGTAACCGTCTGATTTTACTACCGCCATAATTTGCACGGCATCTCCCTGTTTGCTGTGAATTTGTTCCACATTGTTGATGATGGCATCCAAATTAACCGATGCACATACTCTTTCATAATGATTCACGGTGTTCCTCCTTCAGAATCCGTTTATTCTTTTATTACTTCCGCCAAAGCACCGGCAATGTCGCCTGCAATAAGCGAATACGCATTGGAACGTTCCAAAGCCTTATCTCCGGCCTTTCCGTGCAAAAATACACCTTTCCACGCCGCATCAAACGGCGCTTCTTTCTGCGCACACAAGGCACCTATGATTCCGCTTAAAACATCGCCGCTGCCTGCAGTTGCCATACCGCAATTGCCGGTTTGATTGATATACACATATTCTCCGTCGCTGACAAGGGTTCCTGCATCTTTCCCTACTACAATACAACCATATTCTCTCGCAAAACTTTTGACGGTCTCAATATAATCCTTTTTTAACTCCGCAATCGTTTTTCCCGTCAGGCGTGAAAGTTCTCCGGGGTGCGGGGTGATAATTACATTGCCCTTCTTTTGCAATTTTAAAAGTTCTTTTAAATCATTCTCTTTTGCAATGCAGTTCAGGGCATCCGCGTCTGCAACAATCGTTTTGTCGCAATGCTTTAAAACATATTTTGTCAAAAAGCATGCCGTATCATCCGTAGAAAGTCCCGGACCGATTACGATACAGTCAGACGCATTGACAAGTTTACATAATTCATCTTTGATTTCTTTTGACGGTTCTGCTGATTCATTTGTGCATCCCATATACAGCATTCCGCCCGTATCCGCATAATAGGTATGCAGAATGGCTTCCGGCAACATTGTCTGAATCGCCGTACGATTCATCTCATGGGTAAAAACATTTACCAGGCCCGCGCCGGTCCGTAACGCTGCCAACGCAGATAAATAGCAGGCTCCGTACATGGAAGCACTTCCCGCAATCACAAGAACCCTGCCAAAAGTACCTTTGTTTCCGTTTCTGGGCCGTTCCTTCAAAATAATACGGGAATCAGCATCCGCTGTAAAATAGTTAGCGTGCATTCCGGAAACAAATTGTGTATTAATACCGATATCTTCCACCAAAACTTTGCCGCAATACTCCGCACCGGGATATAACAAATGTCCCGGTTTATAATAGGCAAACGCCACCGTTTCCGTTGCTTTCACTGCTGTTCCCATCACAGCACCCGTATCGGTATGAATTCCCGACGGGATATCTGCCGCAATTACTCTTATTCCTGAATCAAACGCATTATTAATTGCACCTACAGCCTCTGCAAATGCACCCTCTACATTGCGGGTCAAACCAACGCCGAAGATACCGTCTACTATCATATCATATTCCGCAAAATCCAAGGTGGTAATTGTCTTACCGCCCACTTTTACAAAAATATCATACTGTTTTTTTACGGACAGTTTTTGTTTTTCAACCGCACCGCACAAAAAAACATCCGCACGTATTCCCTGCATCAAAAGAATTCTTGCCACTGCCAAAGCATCTCCGCCGTTATTCCCGATGCCGCATACACAAAGCACATATTCCGGCTTATAATGCAACACACGCGAAACCACGGCAAGTGCAGCCCGTTCCATCAAAACGTCCTGACAGATTCCCACCGCTTCAATTGTTACCCTGTCTGCGGCCTGCATTTCACAAGCCGGCAAAACATATTTTTTATTCATACTTTAGGAATCCTTTTTATCCACGCCGAATTTCATATCAAACAATTCAATCACATCCGCTCCGAAAATATCATGCATATATGCATATAAATCCTGATTACGCCTCTGCATTTCTTCTTTGCGGACCATTTTTTTCTTCAATTCCACACGAATGTTGTTAATCCATTCCGTAATTGCTTCCACCTGTTCGTGGTTTTCCTTAATATCTTCATAACATACTTCCATTGTCAGAAGCATAAGATTTTTATTTGCATTGTTGATGAGTTTCGGCAAATCCAAAGCTTCATCCTTATAAGTTTCCAATTTCTCATTGCATTCTTCAATAAGACGTTTATTTTCCTCAATCTTCTTAGATATCTCCGGATTATCGGCATCTTCCATCATATTTACAATTTCGTCCATAAGACGATTCTTAATTTTCTTAATATCTTTCGTTTCCGTATTGATTTTACCCTGTTGTTTCAAAAGGGCATTCAATTCTTCCTCTGCCTTTTTAATCTGTGTCGTACTATGCACCTGACTGAACAGTTGATGCCATTTATGATCCAATGTTAAAATCGGTATTTTTTTATCGGCAAGTGCCGGAATATATTTTTCTTCTCTTCTTGACATAATTACGCCTTCTTTCTGTCACGCTTGCTTATCAGATCTTCGTAATAATATCTTTTTATAATTTCCGGTGTTATTTTTATTCACCCTTACAATTGATTTTATAAGATAATTTCATCAAACTGTCTGAAAGGTGTACATTTTCAACCGTGATATCATCCGGCACATCCAAATCCACATGGGCAAAATTCCAAATACCGCGAATACCGATTTTTATCAGTTGCTTGGCAATTTCCGTAGCACTGTTTTTTGGCACGGTAAGTACCGCAATATCAATATTATGATCCCTGATAAAAGATTCCAGTTCATCAATGGGACGAATCTGCATTCCGCGTACAGTTTTCCCTTGCAGGGCCGGATTATTATCAAACATACCCTTAATCAGAAAACCTCTTTTTTCAAAACTGACATAATTTGCCAAAGCCTGTCCCAAATTACCGGAACCGATAATAATCAGATTGTGTTTTTTATCAAGCCCCAGTATTTTAGCAATTTCGTTATACAAATAATCTACATTATATCCGTATCCCTGCTGACCAAAGCCGCCAAAATGATTAAAATCCTGACGAATCTGGGACGCTGTAATATTCATTCTTTTGCTTAATTCCTGAGAAGAAATTCTCTCAACGCCTTCTTCTTTTAAGTCACCCAGAAATCTGAAATAACGGGGAAGTCTTGCGATAACCGCCTGCGAAATCCCTTTTTCTGCCATTTTTATTTCCTCCTAAAAATACATTGACGTATTTCACTATATTTTATACTTTTAAACAAACGCAACGCATAATCGTTAATATTATAACATACTTCCTTCTTATTTGCACATAAAATTCTATTCTCTTTGCTTTTTTTCTAAAAATATCCTATAATCTTTTATGTGTTTTCCCATAAACACATAAGTAAAAATAAAAACATGATGAAAAAGGTTTATAAAAACCCAATTCCCAAATAATAAGTCGGAGAAAAATATGATTTTATCTTGTCAAAATATAAGCAAATCCTTTGGTGAAAAGGATGTATTAAAAAAAGTTACGTTCCACATAAACGACCACGAAAAAGTAGCTTTAATCGGCAATAACGGCGCCGGCAAAACTACTCTTTTTCACATTATTACCAAAGAATTGGACGCAGATGCCGGTGAAATATCCATTAAAAAAGACGCCACCATCGGCTATTTGTCACAGCATCACGATTACACTTCTACCAACACGGTGTATGATGAACTTCTGGTTGTCAAAGCAGATGTAATCCGCATGGAAGAACAACTTCGTCAAATGGAAGAAGATATGAAACATCTGACCGAAGAAAATCTGGATGCTCATATGAAAGCATATCATGATAGAATGCATGCTTTTGATTTAGCCGGCGGTTATACCTATAAAAGTGATATTCAAGGGATTTTACGCGGACTTCAGTTTAAGGAAGAAGATTTTAATAAGCCCGTCTCTACTTTAAGCGGCGGAGAACGCACAAGACTTCTTTTAGGACGCATTCTGCTTGAAAAGCCTGACCTAATCCTTTTGGACGAGCCCACCAACTATTTGGACATTGAGTCTGTTCGTTGGTTGGAAAATTATCTTTTAAATGTAAAAAGTGCGGTATTGGTAGTCTCCCACGACCGCTATTTTATCAATAAAATCGTAAGCAAGGTTGTGGAAATTGAAAGCGGCAACTCTTTGTGTTATGAAGGAAATTACGAAGATTTCATTGCAAAAAAAGAAGTTTGGCTACAGTCCCGCCTTGCTGCCTACGAAAACCAGCAACGTGAAATCAAGCACCAGGAAGAAGTCATCAGTAAACTCCGCTCCTTCAATCGTGAAAAATCAGTAAAGCGTGCCGACAGCCGTCAGAAACTTCTTGACCGCATCGAGCGCATTGATAAACCTATAGAAGAACGGGCAGATATGCAGTTTACCCTCTCTCCTGCCATCACCAGCGGAAATGATGTTTTGTCTGTAGAAAGTCTTGCGAAATCCTACGGTGACAGAACTTTATTCCATAATGTTTCATTCGAAATAAAAAGAGGGGAACACATTGCATTAATCGGCCAAAACGGTACCGGAAAGACCAATATTCTTAAAATTATAAACGGTCTGATTCACGCAGATAACGGCGATGTCAAACTCGGTACAAATGTTACCATCGGTTATTTTGACCAGCAAAGCCGTGTTTTGGATGAAAGTAAAACCGTATTTGATGAAATTTCGGATACTTACCCGAAACTAACCCTAACCGAAATACGTAATGTCCTGGCGGCCTTCCTTTTTACGGGCGACGAAGTCTTCCAACCCATCCGCTCTCTTAGCGGTGGCGAACGAGGCCGTGTGGTCCTTGCCAAACTTATGCTTTCCGGAGCGAATTTCTTAATCCTGGACGAACCAACCAACCATTTGGATATGGTTTCCAAGGAAGTCCTGGAAGAAGCTTTGAACGCTTATACCGGCACGGTTTTATATGTATCCCATGACCGATATTTTATCAATCGTACCGCCAGCAGAATACTACATTTGGATGGTTGTAAGGTTACCTCTTATCAAGGCGATTATGATTATTTCCTTGAGAAATCATCACAGGATATGGAACGTTCGGCGGATTATATGAGCAAAGGTAGCACGACAGCAAGTGTAAATACAGTTTCCGGCAACTCTGCTTCTGCAAACTCCGCATTCGGTGCATCTGCTTCTGTTTCGTCCGGTTCAAACGATAGTTTACAAACCGAAGCCAAACTTGATTGGGCAAAACAAAAGGAATTACAGGCTGCTAAAAGAAAACGCGAAAATCAATTAGCAAAAACCGAAAAAGAGATCGAAGAACTGGAAACCAAAATTGCTGCTTTACAGGAAGAAATGTCCAAACCCGAAATTGCATCTAACTCAGTAAAATTACAGGAATTGTGCAAGGAATGTGATGCTGCCCAAAGCAAACTGGATGAGTTATATGTGTTATGGGAAGAATTAAGTGAAGAATAAATTATAGTATTTACCCATATCATACAAAAAAAGACCGTTCACACACCTTTGAACGGTCTTTTATCATTGCTTGGTTATATCAAAAATCATTCCTCATTTCGGTCTTCCTTTTTTATGTACTTCTCCGGAAATAATATATACCCCAAAACAAGTCCATATATAATGATTGCTATCATTATACTTCCATCATATAAAATAAAATTAATAAAATTCATAAAAAAGTTACTTATACCAACACGAAAGATATTAAAAATAAAAGTAACAAAAAGACATATAACTCTGCCAATATAGGCAAATATTACTGTATTGCAAATTACTTTACTCCATTTTTTCTTTTTATAATCCAAAAACAACATAAGAAAAACAAAAACAAATGCAAGCAAAATAAAACTAGACATAACAGTAAAAATAATCGATATCATATACGATGACGAAAGAAATTCATTCAAGATGGCAAACAAAAATCCATCAAAAATTGCCAATGCGGTAATGAAATATACAACCGGTTTTGCCTTATTTCCTTTACCAATTATAATTGTATAAATGAAAACAATCGTCCAAGAAATTATTGGTCCAACATACCAATTATGTATATAATTTATCCTTTGCCCCAAATTCATCATTTCGTATATATCCAAATACATATCCCAATCATAATTTACTGTTTTAAAAAGCATTATGATCGAAAATACATTATAAAATGCATACAATACTAAAAATGCACATAACAATATAAATGTTATTTTACCCAATTTGGTTTTCATATGTATTATAATCCTTTCAAAAATATTATGTTTCAACACTACAACAACAAATAATATTCGAAATAAAGCAATCCTAACTTACTTTAACGAACCCATACTTCATCACAATTCATTCTGCTCTTCCGTTTTCAAATACTTCTCCGGGAATAAAATATATCCCAAAACAAGGCCACCGATAATAAGAGAAATAAAAATCATACCACAATATAATATAGAATTTACCACATTAGCCAAATCAAAATAGTACTTATTTACGAGAAGACTTACCATCTCTATTATACAATATATGATTTCATAAACAAATGCACAACCATAAACCGAAATCATTGTTATATTTATTTTCTTTTTCATGCTCTGATTCTTATGAAATACGCATAATAAGATAAAAGATACAAAAGCAGCAAATAAAATAAGAATAAACATAATTTTTAAAACCGGGGAAAGTCCACCGGATAATGAAGAACCCAATAAATTAATTAAGATTGCCAGTGCTGTAATGATATAAACAAAACAATTTACTTTCCTGTTTCGTCCGATTATAACTGTATATATCAATGCAACAAACCAGCAAATCACAGGGCCGATGAGCGAAGTAAAGATAAGATGACATGTTGTGCTAAATTCCATATCGGTAAACATGTAAAGTAAAACATTCATTTCTTGCAGCATTATATAGTAACAAACCAAATTATATATATTATAAAATATGTAGACAACCAAAAATAAACATAATATTCCGAACGTTAATTTACCTAACTTCTTTTTCATTTTTATTACTCTCCTCACCAATATAATATATTTTTTATATTATACTATTTCATTGTTTTGATTAGTATATTATAAATACTAACACGCGGATAGTATGTTGTCAATACTAATATGTAAGTTTCAAACATTTTTCATAAAGCCTTATCTTGTAATCCTTTTACAGCCTATAAAGTACTATTTATACACTCACTATGAATGATAATAAAAAAGAACGCATAAACCATTTTATACATTGAAAGGTTTATGCGTTCTAATATTTACAATTACATTGCGTCCATTGTTTCACGAATAGCCTTAATGAAGTCCTGGCTGTTCAATGTTGTTACATTTTCAAGAGATGTAATCAGCGCCAAGTCCTTGGTCATCTTACCATCTTCGATGGTCTTAAGTGTTGCTCTCTCCAACTTATCTGCAAATGCACATAATTCAGGAGTGTTGTCTAACTCGCCACGCTTTCTTAACGCGCCTGTCCATGCAAAAATGGTTGCAACGGAGTTGGTTGAAGTCTCTTCGCCTTTTAAGTGCTTGTAATAATGTCTCTGTACGGTTCCGTGTGCAGCTTCATACTCATATACACCGCTGGGTGATACAAGCACAGATGTCATCATAGCAAGTGAACCGAATGCAGAGCTTACCATATCGGACATAACGTCGCCGTCATAGTTTTTACATGCCCAGATAAATCCGCCTTCTGCTTTCATAACACGGGCTACCGCATCATCAATCAAAGTATAGAAGTAAGTAATACCGGCTTCTTCAAATTTGGTCTTATATTCCTCATCATAGATTTCCTGGAAAATATCCTTGAAATTATGATCATACTTCTTAGAAATAGTATCCTTGGTTGCAAACCATAAGTCCTGTTTAGTATCCAATGCATAGTTAAAGCATGCTCTTGCAAAACTTCCGATGGAATCATCAATGTTGTGAAGTCCCTGAATGATACCTGCTCTGTCAAAGTTCTGAATGGTTGCCCTGGTTACGGTTCCGTCATCCGCAGTAAATACCAACTCAGCCTTACCGGGTCCGTCAATCTTCATTTCAGTATTCTTGTATACATCACCGTAAGCATGTCTTGCAATGGTAATGGGCTTCTTCCAGTTTCGAACACAGGGTTCGATACCTTTTACAACGATGGGGGCACGGAATACGGTACCGTCAAGCATGGCACGGATGGTTCCGTTAGGACTCTTCCACATTTCTTTTAAGTCATATTCTGTCATTCTTGCCGCATTGGGAGTAATGGTTGCACACTTAACAGCAACACCATACTTCATGGTTGCATTGGCAGAATCAATGGTTACCTGATCATCGGTTTCATTTCTGTGTTCAAGACCCAAATCATAGTATTCTGTCTTTAAATCAATGTAAGGAAGTAACAACTCATCCTTAATCATCTGCCAAAGAATTCTGGTCATTTCATCTCCGTCCATTTCGACAAGAGGTGTAATCATTTTAATCTTTTCCATGTTTGTCTCCTTATATTTTAAGTCTAAAATCAAGTACTAGTTTATTATAAAAAATATATAAAACTATTTCATTTTGTCATCTGTTCCGTAACACTATTTTTTATCTTACATAAACCGGAATATGCATCTCTTCACAGAATACCTTAATCTGTTTATCCAGTTCTTCATCAGTCATTACGGTAACTCGACCTTCCGCATACTGTACATCAACCCAGTCTTTAATTTTAACAACAATTTCATCCTTCTTATCTACCTGCGCTTCACCTTTTAATCGGTAATAAGTGTTCATCCAATGGGCGATACCGGCAAGACCGGATGTGTTGGAAACTGCACAACATGCAGGTTTTCCAAGGAATTTCTCAGTATCAAAGATATTGTAGATTTCTTCGTTCTTAAGAAGTCCGTCTGCGTGAATACCTGCTCTTGTCACATTAAAGTTCTTTCCTACAAAAGGTGTCATAGGCGGAATTTCATAGCCCAATTCCTTCTCATAGTACTCAGCAAGTTCTGTGATTACAGTGGTATCCATACCGTTTAATCCGCCTTTAAGCTGGGCATATTCAAATACCATTGCTTCAAGAGGTGTGTTACCGGTTCTTTCACCGATACCAAATAAGGATGTATTAATTCCCGCGCAACCATACAACCAAGCCGTTGTAGAGTTAGATACAGCCTTATAAAAGTCATTGTGTCCGTGCCACTCTAACAAGTGGTGAGGTACACCTGCATTTACGTGAATTGCGTAGATAATACCCTGAACACTTCGGGGAATTACCGCACCGGGATAGTTTACGCCGTAACCCATGGTATCACAAAGACGAATCTTTACAGGGATTTTATACTCTTCCATCAATTTCATAAGTTCCATACAGAAAGGAACAACAAAACCATAGATATCCGCTCTTGTCACGTCTTCCAAATGACATCTGGGGCTGATACCCTCATCCAGACACTGTCTGATTACGTTCAAGTAATGATTTAATGCCTGACTTCTTGTCATTTTTAACTTTAGGAAAATATGATAATCGGAACAACTTACCAGAATACCGGTTTCTTTCATACCGATTTCTTTTACCAATTTAAAATCCTGCTCACTGGCACGGATCCAACTGGTCACTTCCGGAAACTGATAACCGCGTTCCATACATTTGTATACGGCATCTCTGTCCTTTTTACTGTATAAAAAGAATTCACTGGCACGAATCATACCGTTGGGGCCACCCAATTTATGCAAATAATCATAAATGGTTACAATCTGCTCTGTGGTATAAGGTGCTCTTGACTGCTGTCCGTCACGGAATGTTGTATCTGTAATCCAGATTTCTTTCGGCATATTGTGAGGTACGATTCTGTCATTAAAAGGAATCTTAGGCACCTCGGAATAAGGAAACATATTTCGAAATACATTAGGTTTTTCCACATCATCCAGAATATACATATGCTCCTCGATCTGAAGCAGGTTATTCTTGGGATTCATGGTCACCTGTCGGTTCTGAAAGTGTTCGTTTTCGCTCATTTTGTCCTCCATTTCTGTCCGATACCCTTCGGACTTTGGACTTTTTATCCAAATTCTTATTATTCACCGTGTTTCATTTTAAACATCTATGATAATAAAGTCAAATATTTCTTTCGGTAAGATAGTATTTTTATCATTGTTTTATCCTTATCTTAACCGGTATTGTCGTCATAACCATAAATCCGTCTGCCAAAATCCCATAATATTTCAATTAAAACAACAAAAAAGTATGCCTTAACAGCATACTTTTTTATACAAATAAAACTTTATTCTACATCACAGGCTACAAACTTTACATTTGCGGGTTGTTCGTAATATTCTTTTTGACCTTTATATGCCAACAAAACGCCATCGCCAACAATCAGATAATCACTTTCACTGTTTTCATACCAATCCTCAAGCCACGCCGTATGCGCAAATGCATTGCTTGCAATATATGTAACGCTGTCCGGTATTTCTACTTCTTCCAAACCATCACAATGATAAAAGGCCGCATAACCTATACCGGTAGTTCCTTCCGGGATTTTTACGGATTTTAAACTGCTTCTTGCAAAAGCAAACTTCTCAATCTCAATGACTCCTTCCGGAATCTCTACCGCTTGCAATGTATCATTACCATAAAAAGCATTTGCAGGAATCCTACCGGCATCAGCCATTTCATTCAATGTATCATTGGACTGTGCATTCACACCGGAAATCACCGTTCCGCCGGCACTATCCATAAGGATTACCGCATTATTTCCCACCAAAGTTGTGTAACCCATCACATCCGAACCGACTTCAACCGGCTTAGGTGCATTTGCTTCCTGTTCCGATTTTTCTTCGGCTTCTTTGATAGCCTCATAATACTCTTTTTTTACATCATCCGCGTAAGAAAGACTGTAAATCGGTGTAGTCGTGGCAGAAATAGAATGTTCTTCTGCATACTTTCCGGCATAAGTCCCGTCAGCCGTATAAAAATTTAACTTCGGACATCCGTCGAAGGCTGTATCGTGAATTTTAATCACCGAATCCGGTATATAAATCTGCTCCAGACTGACACAATCTTCAAACGCTTTCATACCGATTTCCGTTACCGCAAAAGACATGGAAACGGATTTTAAATTCGCCGCGTTCGAAAATGCATAAGGGGAAATCGCCTGAATTTTATCAGATAAAATAACATGTTCCATATGATTGCATCCCCAAAATGCATACTGTCCGATTTCCAACACACGCTCGTTCATAATATAAAACGGCTCTTTTCTTCCGGGCAACATCTGATAAATATAGGTTCTGTCCGCACTCATTAAACAACCATCCAAACAGGTTAATGTAGTACTTTTAGTACTGACATCCAAATCTTCCAAAGAAGAACATCCTGCAAAAATACCGGAACCGACATCTTCCACACTTTTACCGATATACACATCACATAATGATTTACAATTGGCAAAAGCTGCAGATCCGATTTTGGTAACGGAATCCGGTATATCAATCTCCAAAAGATTATCGCACTCTGCAAATGCATTGTATTCAATGCTTTCCAAACCGTTCGGCAAAATGACCTTTTTAATATAATCATTATCTTCAAAGGCACCATATCCGATGATTCGTACGGAATCCGGCACTTTTACCACTTCCGAACTTCCCATATACTTCATTAGAACGGCTCCGTCCATCTGAAACGCCTCTTTTTCACTGGCTGCACGACCGGTGCCTTGTCTTGCCAAAATAAAAGAGAAGGTCAAAACAAGCAGTAAAACCGCAATCACACTGATGAGCATTTTCTTATTCATATGCTTTGACCTCCCTTCTTTGGTTTATATAGTAGTTCAGCACCCATCCAGGTGCTGAACACAAATGTAATTATTTTACTTTTACTGTTCTCTTATCTTTTTTTACAAAAAGGAACACTGCTACCGCCGCAAGTCCCATGGAAAGGAACCACTTAGGTGCAATTCCGTCACCGGTTTGCGGTGTAGAATCCAAAACAGTTCCCGCACTCAAATCCGAAGTATCCGCATAAATCACGTAAGGTGAAAAATGAGGAGCCACAAATGTAATGCAGGGTACACCGTTAATGGTTGTAAACTTCGGTGCTATTTTAACCAGTTTACCGTTTACAACGTATGCAACCTTATTATTTCCGGCATATTGTACCAAATCTTCCGGAATCGGCAACGTTACCGTTACCCGCAAAGCATCGGTATTTTCCACTTTCTTGGTTCCTGTGGAATCATAAAGGGAAATGTCCATCGGGAAGTATCGAATATCGTCCAAAGTACCGTATTCTTCTTCCAATGCCTCTTTAATTTCCTCTTTTGCATAAGCACTCTCGGTAATTTTCAGGATAAAATTATCCGTAGAACCGCTTACGGTTGCAGACGCGCTTCCTTCATTGGGAATACCGTCTTTATCAATGGTTACGGTTGTATTCGGTTTGGTTACTACAGTAGTAGAACCGCCGCTGTTATTGTTAGAACCGCTGTTATTATTGGAATTGCCGGATGAAGGCGCATCCTTATAGGTTGCGGTTATTGTAACATTTGCCGCAGGCATTGTCATTGTTGTTGCTGCCGTACTTAAGGAAGCAATATTGACCCCCTGTGCATCCGTTACCCATTTATCAAATACTTTTCCCGTAGGCGGATTATCCGCAAGCAAAATTGCCGTTGCACCGGAAATATAACTACCGCTGCCATCACCGCTTACAACGGTTAATGTATATAACTTAGGTGTACTCGTAGAATTATTATTTCCCGGTTTTTCACTCGGTGACTCACTGGGCTTTTCGCTCGGTGACTCACTGGGTTTTTCGCCCGGTGTCTCACTGGGCTTTTCGCTGGGTGTTTCACTCGGCTTTTCACTTGGTGTTTCACTCGGTATCTCGCTGGGTGTTTCACTCGGCTTTTCACTCGGTTCTTCTTTATCATCTGCCGGAGGTATGATTCTTTCATACTGCGCATAAATCGTCAAATCATCCGTCACATTAGTAAATGCCGGTCTCCATCCGGTAAATGTATAGTTTTCTCTTGTAGGAGGGAACGGTTCTCTCGCATCCCCGCCTTCCGGTACAATCTGCTGGTCCAAAACTTTATCATCATGATCCACAAATGTTACCGTATAGGTTATTTCATCTTCCGGTACATATGTTGCATATGTTTTGGTATTCTCCATAATATTCACCGGCAAAGGCATCCATGTTTTAAAGACATAACCGGGCTTTGTAGGTGTAATATGTGTCTGTGCATCTGCACCCGCTGCAACTTCGATTGTATCAAGAAGAGTCACACCATCATCATCATAAAATGATACCGTATAGGTAATGGGTTTGTCCGAAACAACAATATTGGTAAAATTACTTGCATAATCTGCCGCAGGGCTGTCCGGTTCACAATAAAATGTAATTGTATGGTTATCACCCTCAAAAGCATCGCTGTCAATTACGCTCAAGGACTTCGGTATTTCCAAATATCTGATATTGCTTTCCCTAAACGCATATTTACCGATTTTTCGGATACTTTCCGGTAAAATTACCGAATATAACTGATCCGTATTTTCAAAGGATGACTCCGGCAATTCCGTAATATTGGATTGCGTAAAATCAGCAGTTACAATGCCGTCACAATCTGCAACTGCTTCCGGTGCTATGCTGGAAATACCTGCTAATTCATCCGCCGTCAAGGTTCCGCTTCCCAAAGATACACCTCTTGCTTTCAACACTTCAAGCAAAGAAACTTTTTCTCCGTTTGCCGTACTGTAAACAACTGCATTTTCACAGGTATAGTTGGGATTTGAGCCAAATTCAACATGTGAAAGCGCATCACAACTAAGGAACGGCACTCTGCCAAACTCCTGCAAATCGCTCAAAATATCCACATCATTCAGACTCTTACATCCTTCAAACGCATAATCACCAAGTTTGGTACAGCCATCATTAATATATGCACCAACCAAATTCTCACAACCGGCAAAAGTATAAGGATCAATGGTTTCCACGCCGCTCATGGTAACAGACAGAATATCTTGATTTGCCGCACCTGCAGGATCTATCGCTTCACCTTCGGCATTCAAATTAGAAAAAATACCTTCTTTAATGGACTCAACCCCGGAAGGAATCACAGGATTCAATGCTGCATTTAAAATATCCTTCTGATCTTCCGTTAACGTGTCACCATTGGTGTATGCAAGGCTTGCCGAAGCAGCCGCCTGTGCATATGCCGGTGTAATATATGGATAATCCGCTTCCTTATAATTTGACAAATCACTCATCTTCGGATAGTCAACTAATTCACTTTTACCGGTTTCGGGATTGTACTGAACCGTTAAGTTACTGGGCCATCCTGTATAAAATGTAATATACGTCTGCTCCTGACTTCCGGTATTGATATTGCTGGAAGGATTCATTGCATATTCAAACGGAAGACATCCTTCCACCGCATCTGCCGTAAACGTAAGTTCCGGTTTGCTTGCCAGTTCGCATTCATCCAAAATCGGGTCTACCACCTGGGTATCAAAGGCACCCTCACCGATATAACTTAACGAAATCGGTGTTTCAAACATAACGTCCGTCAGATTGTGACATCCCTTAAACGCATCATTCTCAATCGTCGTAATGGAAGACGGAATGGTAATCTTGGTCAGATAATGATTGCGTTGGAAACTGTTGCTTCCGATAGAAGTAATTCTATACGGTCCGATCGCTCCCGGAATATCTACTTCCGCAATGCCTTCATCCATATGGAAATAAATCAATTCATTGTTGTTATTTACCTGATATACGATTTGTTTCTTAGGTAACGTACTGTCATCAGTAATTACTTTTTCATATATTTCTTCATCCAAGTACTTAAACGAAAAACTGTTTTCGGTAGAAATTGTATGAATTTCCGAATCTTCGGGACCTTCAAAATAGAATTCTTCCGGTAACTGTGCCATCAAATCATCAAATTCAAATCCGTTTTCAGCAACTAACTTTAACTGCGTATTCGGAATCTTAATATACTTTAATGACTTATCCCCCTGAATCCAAGAAATATCAAACTTATAATCCGCAGTTCCCTGATTATAAAATTCCGGAAACTCCAATCGTTCCAATGAAAGACAATCTTTAAATGCATTGGGTCCGATTCTCTGTAACAATACCTGCTGTCCCGCGCCGTTTAAGTCAATTTCCTTCATGGACGCACAGCCTTCAAATGCGGAATCACCGATTTTGGTAACCGCAACAGGCATCGTAAAATCCTGCAAACTTCGACACTGATAAAAGGCATGGTCACCCAAAATCTTAGTTGCAGAGTTCACGGGAATATCTGCATATTTTAAGTTAACACATTTAGCAAAAGCATAATTTCCAATCGTATTAATACCATCATTTAACTCAATTCCCTGCAGGGATGCACACTCATAGAAGGCATAATTACCGATACCCAAAAGATTCGGTCCGGTCTGTAATGTTGTAACGTTGGTCGCCTTTGAGAAGATACCTACATTTTCAGTATCATCCACTTTCCAGGTGTCCCCTTCTTTTACAACATGCTGGCTGGAAATATAAGCAACCTTTGCTTTCTGGATTCGCTGATGGCTCTCATCCACGGTAGCCTTAAAATCCTCAATGGAATCTGAACTATCATCACTGTCATAATAAAACTTTTCCGGTGCTCTTTCTTTTCCTTCCTCATCATAAAACCAACTGTCATACGTGGAATACAGACAGGGATCGTAACGGTCAAGAACCTTATTCTCAACTTCTACTTCCACAGTCTCCATAATCGGATTACCATCTTCATCAAATTCACCGGTTTCCTGCTGTTTGGTTTCTGTGGTAATTTCCGTACGATAAACCGGATAATACAATACATTTCCGCTCTTTCCTACCGCAACGTAACCGCCGGAAGTACCCTGCGCATGCGTATATTTTACATACGCATCCACGGTATCGGGAATCACAAGCAAACCACCGTCCAAAGAACGCTCGTAATCGTATCCTGCAATAACGGCAACCTTGTCACCACCGCTGCCTTTATCAATATAGGCAAACTGGAACATACCGTCACCGGTGGTATAAATCTCTTCTCCATCCGGAATGATGGGAATATTACTTTCGTCAGCCTCCAAAGTAACCTCAGGGGTTTCTCCCGCAGCCTCCATCGCCTGTTCCGGTATCAAAGCCACTACCAGCGCTGTCGACAAACAGATTCCGCCCAAAGTTCTGCGGATTGCTTTTTTCATTCTGGTACTTAACTTTCTTTTTCCTTTTTTGGTGTTGCTCATTTCAAGTCCTCCTTATGTAAGACTGTCATACTCTATTTGTTTCACTGAATAATCTGCAAATCTGCCAATCCGACTTAATCCATGCCGGTTGGGATATGTTTTACTCCGTTATTCTCCTTGCTACCACTACAAAGCGACCGTTGTCCTGCTGATAATCACAAGTGGACAAGGTTAAAAGTTGGTCACCGTACTGTGCCACCACACCGGTCTCATAGTAGGATATCGCCGCCATTTCTTCCATATAGGAATTAAATTCCTCTTCCGAATTGGCATCCACAAATTCATAATATTTAAAATTCACATCGCCCTGAGAATACACCTTGTCGCGAAAAACAAACATCACTTCATAGGTGCCTTCCTCATAAATCGTGTCAAATTCAATATATTTATGTTCTTTGTAGTACGACTCATTCTGGTACTTCTGCAGACTGCCGAACATTTTTCCGGACTTCATATGGTGTCCGTATATAATCAAATTGGTACTGCGCGGATACACACTGCAGGACGCATCCAGAAAAATCGAACCGTTTTTATCATATTCCTGGTTAAAATTGTGATCCAGATAATATTCATTGTTCACGGTCTGCATAACAGGATAGTCAATTACTGTATCGGCAATTTTGACCCATCCTATTAGACTTTTATTCTGATTATATAAATCTTCATACTTATATAAAACACGGGGAACACCATCTTCGGTCTCCGTCAACTGGGCATAATACTTATCATCTTCGCTGTTTAACGGAATATAAGGCTGGTCATCTTTAATGGCATTGGCCAATTGGTTTGCATCCTGCTCCGTCCTTGCCGACATAAAAGAATACACACCGAAATAGGTAAGACAACCGATTGCAACCACAGCACAGGTACAAAGAATTCCTTTTCTTATCCGTTCTTTCTTCTTCAATTCCTTAAGAATCTGCTCCTGCATCTCTTCATCAAAATCTTCCAGGGAAATTGTTTGACCGGATGCTTTTTTTTCGTTATTTCGGGCCTTTTTCACATTTGGGAAATGCTTGCTGCTTATATCCTTTTTCCTTTTGCCGCTGTTTTCTTTCGACTCCGACATGTTTCCGTCTCGGAAATTCACATATGCCTCATAAACTTCATCATCAAACGCTTGTCCGATTACAGACTCAAAAACAACCTGTCCGGTCTGTAAATCATTATACAACGCTTCTACAGACTTCGGATTCTGAAAATCTATCTTTTTTCTTATTTCTTCAATTTTGATTACATCACGTTTCGCAGCCTCATACTCTGCTTCATTGGTAAAGCGATGACCGCCTATTATTCTTCTCTCTTCTGCCACGGTCTTTTTCCTCTGCACACAATATGCCTATAATAATTTCATCATATTCTATTTTACTATATCTCGCAATTTTTACAAGTATTTTTACAAGATATTGTGTGATTTTTGATATTTTTTATTTTTTTATTCATTTTTTTAAAATATTGTCAACTTAACCAAGCCCATTATCATAAGTTAAACCATAAAAAGTTTTTTGGAGGCTGAAAATGAGCGATCTTCAGTGCGGATGCAATACCTCATGTGATTGCGGCAATTCCTGCGGCAATTCTAACAACTCTTGCAGTAGTATTATTTGGATTATTATCCTTTTATGCTGTTGCGGTAACAAAGGCGGTTTCGGCAATTCCTGCGGCGGAAACAACAACGGTTGCGACTGTCTTTGGATTATCTTACTTTTATTCTGCTGCGGTAACGGCAACGGAAATTCCTTCTGTTAATTAACAGTTACCAAGCCAAAGTTACTTATTCTGAGCCTGCGGCGGTGCATCCTTCCGCCGCAGAATTTTTTTATGCCAGGCCCGACATAATTCTTTCCATACATTCATAAAATATTTCGAAAGGATGAATGCCCATGGAACAGTTAAAAGAAGACAAAGCCAGGATTTTCGATGATTTTTACAGCAATGACAACCTTACCCTGTTAAAAATTTTTTCTTATTTTATGAACGATGCCCAGCGCCCTATGGTAGCCATTCTGATAAAATATATGGAATTCAGTATTTGTATGCAAAAAAGTATGAAACGCCATGAAGCACCTTTTTGCCGTTGTCTGCAAAACAAAGAGCCTGATTTGGAAGAAATCATGGCCGAAATCGGCGATTATCTCCCGCCGGAATACCGCGGTATGGCAGAGCAAATGAAAAATATGAAAGAAAATATTGAGATGTATTCCCAAATGATGGAAATGATGAATATGATGAACGAAAACACGGATGCTTCCGCATCCGATTGTGAAACATCATCTACATAAATAAGTCGAAACCAAAAAGAGGTATGCCATGAAAGATATTTTTGAAGAAATCGTAAAAATCGGTGCCGTTGCCCCCGAAAAGATTGCATTTCTTAAAGAAATGTACCACGGCACCAAGGACTTGCAAAAAGAAAAAAACAAAGATAAAACCATGGAGTTTATGATGAACGTAGCGATGAAAAGCCGCCAACAAAATATCACGTTTACCAAGGACGAAATGAATCTTATCATCAAATTATTAAAAGAAAATGCCACACCATCCGAAAATGCCATGATGGATACTATTATAAAAAAAGGCCTGAACAAGTAATTTTCAGGCCTTTTACAGTATTTCACTGCTCTTCTTTTACATATTTGTAAATCACCGTGACATGATTTTGAACCATTACGGTTTTACAACAATATTTACGATTCTTCCGGGTACATAAATTTCTTTTACAATGGTTCCGGTTAACTTATCACCAAGTGCCGCTTTACCTGCTGCAATGGCATCATCCTTTGAACATTCTGCATCAATTGTGGTAACAACCTTGGTCTTACCGTTAATCTGTACTGCAATTTCAACCTCTGTATCCTTCATTGCCGCTTCATCTGCCTCGGGCCATCCCTGATGGAATACACTGCCCTCGTTTCCTAACTGCATCCAGAGTTCTTCGCCGATATGAGGTGCAAAAGGTGCAATCAACTTCACCATTGCACTCAAGGTTTCTTTATCAACACCGCCGTTCTTGCTCATGTCGATTAACTTATTGTTATACTCCATAAAGCCTGAAACTACGGTATTTAAACTGAACTGATTCAAACGCTGTGTGATATCATAAATCATCTTATTACGAATCTTGATAAGTTCCGGTGTTTCTTTTACATCCAAGTCCTTATTGCTCATTACAAGGTTGTAGAAACGGTTCAAGAAACGATATACGCCATCGATACCTCTCTCATCCCATTCGGAATCCAACTCAGGAGGACCAACGAACAATTCGTACATTCTCAAAGAGTCACATCCGTAATCTCTTACCAAATCATCGGGAGAAACTACGTTTCCTTTGGACTTACTCATCTTAATGCCGTTCTTACCGGTAATCATACCCTGGTTAAATAACTTCTTAAAAGGCTCATCAAAGCCTACTACACCGATATCATATAAGAACTTGGTGTAGAATCTTGAATATAAAAGATGTAATACGGCATGCTCAACGCCACCGATATACATATCTACAGGCAATAATTCATCTGCTATCTTGCGATCAACAAGTGCATCGGGATTCTTAGGATCCACATAACGTAAGAAATACCATGAAGAACCTGCCCACTGAGGCATTGTGTTGGTTTCACGCTTTGCAGGTGCACCACATGCGGGACATGTCGTATTAACCCATTCAGTAATATCTGCAAGCGGTGATTCTCCGGTTCCTGTAGGCTGGTATGATTCAACATCAGGAAGCAATAAAGGAAGTTCCTCTTCGGGAACGGGAACACAACCGCACTTCTCACAATGTACGATAGGAATAGGCTCGCCCCAGTAACGCTGTCTGGAGAATACCCAGTCACGAAGCTTATAGTTAACGGTCTTCTTACCAAAGCCCATCTTTTCAATCATAGCAGGCGCTTCTGCCTTTAATGTAGCAGACTCCATACCGTTCCATTCGCCGGAATTAATCATGGTTCCGCATGCATCTGTGTATGCTTCTTCCATATTTTCAATTGCCTTACCATCCTTGGCGATTACCTGGATGATGGGAATATCAAATTTCTTAGCAAATTCAAAGTCACGGTCATCATGTGCGGGAACACACATAATAGCACCGGTACCGTAATCAGCCAATACATAATCTGACAACCAAATAGGAAGTTTTGCACCATTTAAAGGATTAATCGCATAACTTCCGGTAAATACGCCTGTCTTTTCCTTATCCTGAAGACGGTCTACGTTAGACTTCATGGAAGCATCATAGATATACTTCTCTACTGCAGCCTGTGTATCAGGTGTAGCCAAGTCTTTCGCCATTGCATGTTCGGGAGCAAGAACCATAAAAGTTGCACCATGCAAGGTATCAGGTCTTGTAGTATAAACCGTGATTTCTTCATCCTTACCGTCAACCTTAAAGTTCACTTCCGCACCATAAGAACGACCAATCCAATCGGTCTGCATCTTTTTAACCTTCTCAGGCCATTCTAACTTATCCAAATCTTCCAACAATCTGTCAGCATACTTGGTAATACGAAGCATCCACTGTTTTAAGTTTTTCTTGGTTACATCACTACCGCAACGCTCACACTGTCCGTCCACAACTTCTTCGTTTGCAAGACCTGTTTTACAGGAAGGACACCAGTTAATGGGCATCTGCTTCTCGTAAGCAAGACCTTCCTTAAACATTTTAACAAAAATCCACTGCGTCCACTTATAAAACTCGGGATCTGTGGTATTTACTTCTCTGTCCCAATCATAGATTGCTGCAATTTCATTGATCTGACGCTTAATATTTGCTACATTTTCAGCGGTAGATTTAGAAGGATGTACACCCATCTTAATTGCATAGTTTTCAGCAGGCAAACCGAACGCATCCCATCCCATGGGGTGAATTAAGTAATAGCCCTGCATCATTTTATAACGGCTCCAAACATCAGAAATAACGTAACCTCTCCAATGTCCCACATGCAAACCACTGCCTGAAGGGTAAGGGAACATATCCAAACAATAATATTTCGGCTTGGTTCCATCCTGTACGTTAACAGGATTCTCTTCCCAGTTTTTACGCCACTTCTGTTCAATTTCTCTGTGATGATACGGCACTGCCATAGTTTCCTCCGTTCTGCGCATCTTGCGCAACTCATTTACCTCTTATTTATAAAAGCAGAAATTTATCCTTTTTAATTTTAAAACCATAATAAAATCCATAATTCTGCTTATATTTTCCAAGCAAATATTTTAAACTCTTTCGCAGGGGATGTCAAGTAAACGAAAGAAAATGACGCTCCCAATCTGACTGCCAATTATAGAAATAGTACATAACCGGCGAAGAACCACCACTCCTGTTTACTGATATTAGTATAAAAAAAATTGGTTAAACCTGATAAATCAAAATAAATGCACTTCTAAAATAATACCAAATAAGTATTGACAAAGTACTAACTCAATGTTAGTATTAGTTTATTACTACTACCAAGTATTGATTTTTATAAAAAAATGAAACGAAAGGAAATTGAAAATGAAAAAAATTGTTGTTACTCTTTTATCTTTACTACTGGTAATGTGTCTTACAGCATGCGGAAATGCCCTTTTATTACAATACGAGAACTCTGAAGATCCTGCTTCACTTTTTACGGATGTAGGCACAGAAGAAACCGTACTTTCCGACAGTGATAATGTAATTATTACTTTAAACAACCGGCCTGCAGAGTATACCAAAAGAGATGGACTTGAAGGCTACGAAGGTTTTTGGTTTGATTTAACTATAGAAAACAATAGCGACATCACAACGGCTTATGTTATTAAATTTGTCAGTGTTAATGGCATCGAAATGCCGGTAGACGAACAGGAAGCACTTGGAATGATGTATCCGGATGCAATATTTGAAAATGAAAAAGGATATGAAAACATCATAATTAAATATGAAGAATTAGCACAGAACAACATCCGCACCATTGAAAGTGTTTCTTTCCTCGTGGAAGGCTATACTCTGAATGCTGACGGAACCACAAAAGACTGTGTTTATTCTTCAGGCAAATTAGAATTTAACACCATACATTAATTTTATTATAAAAAATGAAAGGAAATTGAAAAAATGAAAAAAATTGTTGTTACTTTAATGTTTACATTGCTTGCAACTTCACTTGTTGCCTGTCAAAAACTTACTCCGCCCGAATCAGAACCCAATTTAAACACCGGCAACACATCCTCTTCCGGTAACGAGTCTTACGTCATTCCCGGCGACGGTATTGATGATCTTACCGGTGATCCTTCTTCTATTGTTGAAGTTGGTGTTAAGGAAGCCACTCTTTTGGATACCACCGACTTTAAAGTCACCCTAGATGACAGACCTGCAAAATACAGCAAAGACGATGAATATAATTTTGCAATGATTTTTAGAACAACTGCCGAAAATTACACCGATCAAACAGTATCATTTTGTATTACAGATATTAAAATCAACGGAAAAGACATGCAGGATACAGAGACTTCTGCTTTACACGAAAAATACGGAACACAAGTCAGCCCTGAAGACCTTGATTATCCCTCTATTTTAATTCCTTTTCAGAGTCTCTACGCTGCAGATATTACCACTGTTGAAACAATTTCATTTGTGATAGAGGTATATCCGGTTGTCGGTGCTTACGGCGAACTCGGTGAACTCCTCTACGCTTCGGATGAAATTACCATCGAAACCATCGTAGGGTATGAAGGTGCCGACTTTGAGGATGATGACGAAGATGACTATGAAGAGGAAGACAAAGATGACGGTTATGCCTATACTGAAGTAACCGTAGAAAAAAAGGTACTTGTGGATGATGAATTACTCAAAATCTCCACTACCGGTGACATCATCTACGAAGAAGGTTATGCCCAGAAAATCGGTCTTACCTTTGAAAATAAAATCAGTGGCGATTTGATGATTACATCAAGATATATTGCTGTAAACGGCTACAACCAGACAACGTATCTTATGTTTAATATTCCCGCGGGAGAAACATTAAACACATCCATTGATTTATTATATTACGATTTAATGATGTCAAACATTGATACGATTGCCACCATTGAATTTGCATTTGACGCAGGGATTATTGATGCTGTTACCTATGGTCCGATAACAATCGAAACCTCTGCTGCAGGCTATGAGCAGTCCTTTGATTTTGATGGTACTACTGTTTATAACGAAAACGGTGTTGAAGTGATTGCTTTAGATGAATCATCCGACATATACGATTTTAATGGTCCTGTTTTTATCTTTATTAATAATACAGGCGGAGATATTCGGACAAACTTTGAAAATGTTACCATTAATGGCATCAGCGTAAGTAACGAAGGACACAGCAGACTCCCTTCCGGAATGTACAGTGTCAGATTATTAGATTACAGTCATGATATGTACGAATATGATATAGATACCATTGATGAATTCGCATGTACATTAACTATATACAGTGAAAACTTTGAAAAACTGGCAGATGCCGAACCCATCACAATAACATACTAAAAGTATAAGTAAAAACCATAATGATGTTTTATATAGTGTAAAAGGATTTCATAAAAGAAACCGGCTTGAAGATTATTCCTCAAGCCGGCTTTCTTATTTATTTAACACCCTTTTACAATTTCTTTATTCTTCATTATTTGCAGCAACTTTTTCTGCTCTTGCTTTCACTTCTGCTTCCTGAACATCGGAAGGAGCCTGCTCATAGCGTGCGAATTCATACATATAATCGCCACGACCGCCTGTCATGGAACGTAAATCTGTACAGTAACCAAACAAACTCATCATAGGAATATCAGCCTCTACCACTGTCTTTCCGTTGCCCGCAGGATTCATACCGAGAACACGGCCTCTTCTCTTATTTAAGTCACCCATAACGTCACCGGTATACTTATCGGGCACGGTAACCTTAAGAGATGCAATGGGTTCAAGAAGCACGGGACCCGCTTCCATAAAGCCTTTCTTAAATGCCTGGGTTGCAGCCATCTTGAATGCCATTTCGGAAGAGTCTACTGCATGGTAAGAGCCATCGTACAATGTAGCTTTAACACCAACTACAGGGTAAGCAGCCATAGGTCCTCGAAGCACTGCTTCAGATAAGCCCTTTTCTACTGCAGGGAAGAAGTTCTTGGGAACTGCACCGCCAACTACGCATTCTTCGAATACATAAGGAGTTTCCATATCACCGGAAGACTCAAAACGCATCTTAACGTGACCATACTGACCGTGTCCGCCTGACTGCTTCTTATACTTATATTCTACGTCGGATTTCTTCTTAATTGTTTCACGGAACGCCACCTTAGGCTTGGTTAACTCGATACCAACCTTGTATTCGTTCAAAAGACGGCTCACTACTACGTCTAAGTGCAAATCACCCATACCATAGAGTAACATCTGCTTATTCTCGGAATCATTTACAGCCTTGATGGTCTGATCTTCATGCATCATCTTCTGTAATGACTGAGCAATCTTATCAACATCACCCTTATTAATTGCATGATATCTCTTATATGTATACGGCACGGGAAGTTCTGTCTTACCGTAACGGATTACATGAGACTTCACTGACAATGTATTACCGGTTCTTGCTGCAGTAATCTTAGCCAATGCGCCAAGGTCACCGGCATGGAGTTCTTTTACTTCTACAGGCTTGTTACCCTGAAGTACATAAATCTTACCAATCTTCTCTTCAATATCTTTCTCGTCATTGTATAAAAGATCATCGGTCTTTAATACACCCGACATCACCTTAATCATAGAGTACTTACCAATATAAGGGTCTACCAGGGTCTTAAAGATATAAGCAGACTTTGTCTTGGAGAAGTCATAGTTCGCTTCAAATACTTCATTGGTCTTTAAATCAATACCTGCAACCTGACGATTGTCCGGTGAAGGTAAATACTTCACGATATCATCCATCAAAGTATAAATACCCTGACAAAGAATATTAGAACCCATGGAAATAGGCACGATACTTCTGTCATTTACGGAAACTCTAAGTGCAGCACGAATTTCGTTTTCAGAGAAAGTCTCGCCTGCAAAATAGCGATCCATCATATCTTCACTTGTTTCAGCAATTGCTTCCATAAGTGTTTCTCTGTAATTCTCAAGATATTCTTTGTTTGCTTCGGGAATTTCGCATTCAACTACTTCTTTGCCTTCCCAACGATAGCCGGTCTCGGTAATAACATTAACGTAACCTACAAACTTCTCATTCTCACGAATCGGAAGGTGGAAAGGTGCAATCTTCTTACCATACTTCTCTGTCAAATCTTCCACTACCTGACGGAAAGATGCATTATCAATATCCATTTCTGTTACGAAGAACATACGGGGAAGTTTATACTTCTCACAAAGTTCCCATGCGCGCTCTGTACCAACTTCAACGCCTGCTTTACCGGAAACAACGATAATTGCTGCATCTGCTGCGCTGACTGCTTCTTCTGCTTCACCAACGAAATCAAAGAATCCCGGTGTATCCAAAAGGTTAATCTTAACATCATTCCACTCTAATGCAACCATAGATGTGGAAATTGAAATCTGTCTCTTAATTTCTTCCTTGCCATAGTCGCTGACTGTATTTCCGTCAGTTACCTTTCCCATTCTTGAGGTAAGTCCTGCCAGATAAGCCATAGCCTCTGTCAGACTTGTTTTACCACAACCACCGTGTCATAAAATAGCCACGTTTCTTATTTTGTCTGTTGTGTAAATGTTCATGTCTTTTCCTCCAAACATCAAGTTATTTGGAACATGCGCGTAAACCGTTCCCCAATACGCCTGCCCGATATCTATTTTACTAAATTTTGATTAAATTTACAATGCAAATTTGACAATTTCACTATTTTTTTGGTTATTATTTTTATTTTGCATTAAATTGTTCAAATTGTTTCTACAATTGCAACAACTTATAAACCAAAAAATCATATAAAAATACACACTTCCTATTTTTAAAAGCAAACAAAAAAAGCCACATAGACCAATCGAAATCGGTCCATGTGACATTCTATGTACAAACATACAATTCAATACTAAATATTTCCGTTTGCGGTTTCAATGGTCTCGTATGTCTCAATACGCTTCATATCCATTTCGGGCATTCCTACAAAAATACCGCCGTAAGCGAAGGTATCCGCTTTCTTCTCAATACGTACAATTTCAATAAAACAATGAATCATTTCTTTGGTCCAAATGGTCAGATATGCTTCATAAATTGCACCGATGGTCAACGGAGTCTTACAATTAAAACCCGCTCCCGTCTTGGAAATATCCACAATTTCAATAATAACCTCATCGGCAGCGTCATCATCAAGACGCTTTACCATAATTTTAGCGTCAAGTTCCATTCTTTTGCTTCTTCTTCTTTCTTCCATTTTACTTCCCCGTTTCTTACTAAAATAAGTTACTGTAACTGTATCTCCAGATTTCCGTCCTGTGCACGGACGTATAAAATCATAGAATCAATTTGCGTACCGGCAGGCACTTCCGATATTAAAACAACTTCTTTACCGGATTCAACCGGCAAAACAGTTCCGATTGTGGATAAATCATTCTCAATCAACGTAGTAAGCGCAGGTGCATAACTTCCATCATTGATTTTGACAGCATAACTTGTACCTGTTTGAATCATATCAATCTCACAATCACTTCCGCTCACATTGGATAATTGAAAACGGATAATCAATAGTTCATTTCCCTCCGTCGGGGTCATTGCAAAAACCAATTCACCCTCAGCGGTATCCGGATATTGCGAAACAATATCATATCCCAGGTAATCAAACTCAACTCCCGTAAGATTAGACGCATCGGCCATACTGTCCACAGCCGCATAACTGGGTGTAACATCCGTTTCAATTTCATCCGGCTTATTTTCCTCAATCTTTTCCTGTTCCAAGCGTTCCTGTTCTTCTGCCTCTAACTTTGCAGCCTCTTCTTTGGCACGCTGTTCCTCCAGGGCAATGGCCAGTTCCTCTTCTTCCAAAAGACTGTCCTGATAATTTGCATCATATTTCAACAACAAATCCGCCATATACTGGGTTACCATATCCTGTTCATCCGCTGTCAGTTCCGGGATTGCCGAAGCACAACCGGACAACATCAAAGCAAGGCAAGAAGACAATACAACCACGGAAATCCTTATTCTTTTCATATTGCCCTCCTTTTCCTCAGTATATTGCCGCATTTTCCTGCGCAAAAACAAAGTTTCGGGCTTACACCGCTTTATACATCGGCTACAAACCCACATTCCTTAACAGTATAACATCTAAAATTTATTTTAACAAGATACTTCAAACCAGAAAGTTACACCATTCTCATTATTCTGCACTCCATATTTTTGATGAATCCCTTCCATTACCGCTTTTACAATGGAAAGTCCTACGCCGCTACCGCCATATTCTCTGGTTCTGGCTTTATCCACCTTATAAAATTTGTCCCAGATATGTGAAATACTCTCCTCGGGAATGTTTTTACCCGTGTTAAAAACACTGACACGGATTACATCTTCCTTCTTTTCCAACGTAACACGGATTCTGCGTTCACCGTCCGCATGATTCATGGCATTGGTAATATAATTGCGAAAAACCTCTTCAATTTGAATCTCATCTGCCCATACAAAGACCGGCGAATCAATATTACACTCAATTACGATATCATTCTGCTGAAAAAGAAGTTCCATGGATTGCAAATAATTACGAATCAGTTCCGTAATATCAAAACGTTCCATCTGTACGGGAATATTTCCAAATTCCAATTCATTCAGACTCATAAGTTTCTTTACCATATCATTCATTCGGTTGGCTTCATCCATAATTACATCACAATAAAAGTCCTTACTCGCCTCATCACCGTCATTGATGCCCATTTTTAAACCTTCTGCATATCCTTGTATCAAGGCAATGGGCGTTTTTAACTCATGGGAAACATTGGCAAGGAATTCCCGACGCATTTCATCAATCTGCTCTTTTTTCTCTATGTCTTTGGTCAACTCATTATTGGCTGTCTTCAACTCGGAAATGGTATGTTCCAATTTATTGGACATTTGATTCATATGCATACCAAGGCGGTCCACTTCATTATCGCCTTTCACCTCAAACTTGGCTTCAAAATCCAAATTAGTCATACGTTCCGAAATCTCCGTTAATTGTCGAATCGGTTTGGTAATGCGGTTAGTCACATAAATAACAAGAACACCACCGGCAAGCGCCGATATGCCTGCCGCAAAAAACCAGAATTTATTGGATATATTAACACTGTTTACAATGCTCTCCATAGACGAACGAATCAGGAATTGATAACCGTTATCCAAAGTACCCCACATTTCCAGATAAATATTCTCTGTTCCTTCATCCGTTGCAACCTGCAGCACATAATGATCCGTTTCTTCCACAACATCCGCACTCGGATTATCAAAAAAGAAGTATTCTACCAGTTCTTCTTTAATAGCCTCGTCTTCACCACGGACAGACGCCAAAATCTGCGAGTTGTTATCCATGATAATGATATTAATGCTGTATTTCTCGCACAAATCAAGCATCTCATCCTGAAAAGTTTCGGATACCAACGGATGCATTTTACTTAAATTATTAATCTGCAAATATGCGTTTACAATATCCCGTTGCTTAATCTGTACGTGGAAATTACGCAAAAACAATATATTCATGGCAATGGTCATAAGCACCGTAGCCAACATAATCATTATAAAAATTACCGAAAACTGCTTACGAATGGAATGTTTCATTTCTTCTCCCTACCGGTTATTTGTTGTATGATATTCTCAATCTTTCACAAATTATAGTTACACTTATTATCCTGATAATTTTATCATTATTCCACCGAAGAGACAACGCAATCCATAAATGTTTCACAAAACAAAAAATAATAAAAAACGCAGAACTGTTTTGTTACGGTTTCATCCCGTAAAACAATTCAACGTTTCATTTTTATATCGATAATAATTCAATTATATGTTTTGCGCACTCTTTCAATTCACATTCCAACGCCGGTTCCGTTTGCGTCGTTCCCGACACCTTAAAAGGTCCGAAACCGTCAAATCCGATACATCCGAATTCTCCCAATAAAACACTTTCTTTCGCCAAAATCAGTTCCCTTATCGCTCCGGTATATTCGGTTTGATATACTCCGTACGCATAAATCACAAAAACCTCTTTTCGCTCCGGTAGTTTTTCTTTTAACTGTTTTATCAATGGCTTTCCTGCCTGAAAAGCATTTATTCCGGATACAATACCAATTCTGTCATAACATGATAAGTCAGATATTTCCTTACTAATATCAAAAACGTCTGCTTTCATCCGGTTTTCTTTTATTATATTAACAACCTTGCGCACGTCATCCTTATAAAACGGATACAGCAAAAGAATCGTTTTAATATCATCACCTCATATCCTATGTATTCGTGATGTAAGCCGATACGAAATGAGATAGGCACATCTTTCAATAATAACGTGCATTTTCTTAAAAGTTACAAAATATTAAAAATTATAGCGAAAAACGAAATATTTACGAAATTTATGTTGTTTACATTGATTTGCATAGTAATCCTCCGTTTAGAGGTAGTATAACATAATTATGTGTATATTCCAGAAGTAGATTTAAAAATATAAGATTTAATCAGGTTTTGTTCCTCTTAACAGAAATTAATTAACAGTTGCTTATGCCATTAACTCCATAGCCTTATCCTTGGGAATTCCGAAATTCTGTATTACAGAATCCTGTATCTTGTCCTCCGTTATATTATACTCGCGAAGGGAATTGATATAAATCTTAATAACCATTTTAATTCCTTGTTCAATTCCTTGCTCAATTCCTTGTTCAATTCCTTGCTCAATTCCTTGCTCAATTCCTTGCTCAATTCCTTGCTCAACGCCTTCGTCATAACTTTCTTCCTTCTCATACTGTATCATCTCATGCAATGTCATATAACGGTGCCTCCTCTCTACATTGTTCTTTATACTCGTCACTATCCTATGTATTTCCTTAATTTCATCATCCGTTACGTTCTCAGATTCCGAACTCACGAAATATCTCAATAAGTTTCTTAAACTTTCGCTTCCTCCGATTTCTCCGTATGCATATAAAAATATTTTGGTAACACCATCCTCAAAAAAGATATCAACTGCTTCTTCTACCTTACTACGCACTGTATAAACCATACGGTTTAAATCGAATGGGTCTTCCGTAAGAATCCAAATAGAAACATATTCGGGCAGTTCAAGATAATCCTTACCGCTCCCCAGAAGTTTCACATCCGTCATTGCCTGACTGTAACGGCTACGTCTCGGCAACTCATTTGCCTTGTAACGATTCGGCTCAATATCATACACTCCGGCTACATTATTGTCCTCATACTCCATAATGCATAAGTCCATACGAATACCATGATGCATAATGTCTACGCCTGCCAGTTGTTTCTCCGGCATAACAGAAATTTCTTTGATTTTACGCCCTGTGGCCCTCTCAATAATAAGTTTCGCTATAAATTCTGCGTCTTGTGGATTTTCAGTAGATGCATTGAATAAAAATGAATCAACCAGGTTCAGATCCTGTAATGATTTAGATGTTTTCATAGACATGTCCTCTTATGACAGAGGAACAAAACCCGTAAAATAATCATATAGTATTCGAGTAAAAAATACAAGAGAAAGGCGTCGACAATTTGAATAAAAAGACAAAAAACAGACAGCATCCGCCATCTGTTTTCCAAATCAATATTCAGAGCGTACAATTTATCTCTATTATAAACTTATCATATTAAAAATCAAGATATATTTATTCCTATTATCTTTTCCACAAACTCCACGCACGCCTTCACAACCGCCTCATCCGGGTGCCCCTTGGCAAGACCGCCCACCATCTTAAAAGGCCCAAACGTATCAAAACCTAAGCAACCATACTCGCCAAGCAGGGTACAGTTCTTCTCCTTCAGGATTTGCTTCGTCGAATCGGTATAGCCATCCTTGGGGATACCATAGGTATATATGATAAAAGTCTCCTTGCCGGCGGGCAGATTTTCTTTCAAAAACTTCAGCATAGGCTTGCCCAAGTGAAAAGCATACACGCCGGACGCAATGCCGATGCGGTCATAACCGGACAAATCGGGCTTGTCTTTGGTTACATCGAAAATGTCTATTGAGTTGTGGGTGTTTTGTACTGCCTCCACCATTTTACGGGTGTTGTTGTGGTGGTAGGAGTATAGGAGGATGGCTGTGGGCATGGTGCTTATTATCCTTTCATACATTATGATTTTTCGGATACTGTACATTTAATTGTATCATTTGTCAATGTCATTTATATCATTTTCGCATAAATGATATAATTAAATCAGAATGATGATGAAATAAAACTGTCATAATTTGTCGACGTCTTACCCCTTTTGTCGACATTATTTTATTGATATAATAAAGCCGGTAGCACTACGCTACCGGCAATCGTGTTACAGGGTGGTTGGCCTTCATTCTTACAGAATGGAGGTGATGCTTATGAAAAATCATTTTGATTTTAAGGATATACTGACCTTTGGTCTTTTTCTTTTGGCATTACTCACATTCGTTTTTACGTTTTGTAAGTAAAACTACATAATGCAAAAAACCTTCCCTGTACTTTGACCGGTGCGGGAAGGTTTTTTCTCAAAAACGGGCCAACCACTCTGTGGCGATTGCCTTGTATGAGTTTATTATAACAAAATATATATAAATTACAAGGGGATTTATTGACAAAGAGGGGGCTCTTGCACGCAGAACTCAGTTCGCGAACAAGTTCGCTCACTGTCTGTGCTGTCGCACAATACTCCTTTTGTTCTACTCGCCAGGCTCAGTTCGAAAGCCTTCAGTTTCCTCACTGTCTGGCTGTCGCACAATACTCCTTTTGCTCCACTCGCCAGGCCTCAGTTCGAAAGCCTTCGGCTTCCTCACTGTCTGGCTGTCGCACAATACTCCTTTTGCTCCACTCGCCAGGCCTCAGTTCGAAAGCCTTCGGCTTCCTCACTGTCTGGCTGTCGCCAGATAAAAAAATAAAGCCATATACGCTCTTGAAAGTAAACTTTCATCGCGTAATGGCTCATTTTTTTGCCTGGCTCGTAGCTAACACTCAAATTTATACCCCATGCCCCATATGGTCTTGATCATATCGCCCTTTTCTCCGAGTTTTGATCTCAACTTCTTCACATGGGTATCTATAGTTCTGGCATCGCCAAAATAATCATAATTCCATACGTTATTCAGAATCTTCTCTCTGGACAACGCAATGCCCTTATTCTCTACGAAATAAGTCAGCAATTCGAATTCCTTATAACTCAACTCAATCAGTTCACCGTCGGAACGCACCTCATGGGCAGTTTTATCGATTATGATGCCGCCTGCCTCAACACAGTCTTCTCCGGGAAGTTTACGGGCGCGGCGAAGAATTGCTTCAATACGTGCCACAAGAATCTTGGGGCTGAAGGGTTTGGAGATATATTCGTCCACGCCCAACTGAAAGCCCTGCAGTTCATCCCGTTCATCGCCTCTGGCGGTCAGCATAATAATGGGAACCTTGGAAGACTCCCTGATTTCCTTACATACCTCCCAGCCGTCCATTTTGGGCATCATAACGTCCAAAACAATCAACGCTATATCTTTATCTTCATAAAAGAGATCCAGAGCCTTACAGCCGTCCTCAGCCTCAATTACATCGAAACCGGCTTTTACAAGAAAATCCTTTACCAGGATTCGCATTCTGGTCTCATCGTCTACCACAAGAATTTTTAACTTGTCCATTTCGTCCTCCTTTTACACAAGGCATTCATCGCGCTTATGTATTACCTAGCATTAGACTAGCAGACAACTATGTTAAAATTGTGAATTCACCACGCAAACTATAAATATCCGCAGAACACCGCATATACGGAATCATTACGGTTCTTCCGATGTCATACCGCCGTGTTCAATACCGTATTCGTTTTCATATTCAAGCACTCTCACTTCTCGTTCGCGAAGTTCCTGTTCCCACTCGGCATACTTATTAATCAAAGCATTTTCATAATTCAAAATGTTCGGATTACTTCCCGTATTGGCAATAATGAACATGGCAACCACCAAAAGAGCAAGAACTACATTAATCCAAATGGATATGTTCAATTTCTTAGTTGCATCCTCTTTTTTCTTCACCATAAACTGCTGACGCTTCTGAATTGCTTCCTGTTCTCTTCTGGTGGTCAAATCAAATGTCGTATACAGAGGGATTGGTACTACTTCGCCCGGTGTATTGGGATTGGTATCAAGAATTTTCTTAACTTTTAGCATAAATTCCAAGCCCACCGGTGTCTGGAACGTGCGCTTCTCAATGCTTTTATTATACAGTTTATAGAGAAGTTCAATGTCAGCCTGTCCGATTTTGGGCTCTAACTTCTCAATTTTTTCCAGTTCCTCACGGGCCATCATCACATCCTGTGTGTTGCTGAAAAGGTAATCCTTTACCTGATTCTCACGATTCATAATTCATCTCTGCTTTCTTACATCTTCTATATGCCAGCCAATACGGCAGGAAACACAACAAACCAAACATTATGGCCACAACCAAAGTCAATAACAGAATAATCAAAAGACCGCTAAAACGTGCTCCGACAAAGCCCATAATCAGGGATAAAAATACCATACCGATGTACGTGCCGACTGCCACATTCAGTTCCACGGGTGCAATCTTTGATTTCTGAATGATTACAACCAAACACCAGGGCAGCAAAAGCACCAGCGAAATAATAAACAAGACAATACAATATAATATACCAATAATCAAACCAACAAGGCCATTGGTACCTGCAACCAAAAGATTCATAATCCCCGTAAAATCAGCCCCATCAATATTTACATCATCAGCATATTCGATGGGATTCATCACTTTACCTACTTCAACGCCGTAACCCCACACTGCCAAAACCAATAACAGCGCAATAAGTATCATTGTTACCATACGCGCAATTTGTCCTTTTGTCATATGCAATTCCTCGCTTTCATCCCAAATTCTTTTACACAAAATAAAAGAAGAAAGAGCGCAAAAACCCTTTCTTCTCAAATGGAGTAGACGGGAGTCGAACCCGTGTCCAAAGACTTATTCCCTGTCCTTCTACTATCATAGATGGTTTTTTAGGATTCCCTCCGACGGACGAGAGCCATCACCCTTCCGCCTTCGGTAGCTTCATATTACGCCCTGGCACTCAAAGCTTTGTGACAGTCGTTTCCTGCAAGGATGATGCCCTTACCCCCGCATGCAGGTGTACGGGGAAGGACAAGCTGCATTTAGGCAGCTACTGCTAATCTATTGTCAGCGTTTAATTTTAGGTTTGTGATTTGACGCATCACCTGCGGATAGCTTCTCCAGCTGCAAAACCCCTGTCGAAACCATGACTACCCCATGTTTCGAAAGTTCATTGCTTTCTATTTATATTCTATGCGAAAGGTACCGTTTTCGTCAAGAGATTGGTATTCAACTTATCGTTGAATTTATTGTGAAATCTCTGTCAAAAACAACCATATTCGTCATATTCAAATTAATTATAAATCCCTATAGATTCTTCACCTTGAAATCTCTCTCGCTCTCTCTGCGCTGGTCCTTCTTCGCAATATCCTCACGCTTATCATAGAGTTTTTTACCCTTAGCAAGCCCTATTTCAATTTTAGCCCTGCCGGAGGTAAAATATACCTGAAGCGGCACCAAAGTATAGCCTTTTTCTTTGATTTTACCGAAAAGTTTCATAATTTCACGTCTGTGAAGCAATAACTTCTTGGGGCGCAACGGGTCCTTATTAAAGATATTACCCTTCTCGTAGGGGCTGATATGCATGCCGTAGATAAACATCTCGCCATTCTCAATTCGGATAAAAGACTCCTTAATACTGCACTTCCCCTGACGGAGGGATTTCACCTCCGTACCGTGAAGCACAAGCCCTGCTTCATATTTCTCCTCGATAAAATAATCGTGATATGCTTTTTTATTATTGGCAATTAACTTCATTCCTTCGTTTGCCATGTTTAACTCTCCTCATTCGCCCGCAGGCTTCTAACTCATATTTCGGCAGTCCTGCCGTAAAACTTAGTCCTCTTCCTCATCCTCTTCATACAAAAGAAAATCAATGGTTCTAAGCACCTCATCCGTGGAATTTACCAGAACTTTCACAGATTCACCAAGGCGGTAAACTTTGCCGGAGTGGGCTCCCTTTAACTCCATGTTCTTTTCATCATATGCATAAAAATCGTCTGTCAGAAGGGAGGTCCTTATCATTCCCTCCACCGTGTTGGGAAGTTCCACGTAGATACCCCAGGAAGTAATTCCTGAGATAATACCCTCGAATACTTCTCCGATACGTTCCGCCATGTACTGGACTTTCTTTAACTTATTGGTCTCGCGCTCTGCTTCGGCAGCACGACGTTCCGTCTTGGAACTCTGGCTTGTAACCTTGGGCAGAATCGCATTATAATGCTCTATTTTATCATTATTTAAGCGGCCGCGCAATTCATCCTTGATAATCCTGTGAATCTGTAAATCCGGATATCTTCGGATCGGCGATGTGAAATGACAATACTGCTGACATGCCAGACCAAAATGCCCCGTACAAAGAACGGAATACTGTGCCTGCTTCATACTGCGCAGGGCAAGTCTTGAAATCAATGCCTCCTCCGGCGTATCCTGAATTTTGGCAAGGAGTTTCTGCACTTCTTTCGGATGAATTTCATCTTTATAAGATTTAAAATAATAGCCGAAGTTTCGAATCAAAATCTGTAATTTCTCAATTTTATCCGCATCGGGCACATCGTGAACACGATATACGAAAGGCAGTTCCTGCCAATAAAAATGACCTGCCACGGTTTCATTTGCCGCCAACATAAAATCTTCGATGATTTTTGTAGCAATGTTACGGTCATAAGGCTTAATATCAACAACTTTACCTTTTTCATCCACAATAATCTTGCTCTCCGGCAAATCAAAGTCAATGGAACCGCGTTTTCTTCGTTTTTCACGCAGAATTCCTGCCAGTTCCTGCATTAATTCAAACATAGGAACCAGTTCGGCGTACTTTTCCTTCTCTTCCGCATCATTCTGTTCCAAAATCTTTGCCACGGAAGTATAAGTCATTCTGCGGTTGACTTTAATCACGGTTTCGGCCAATCTATGAGACACAATGTCACCCGTAGCGTCAATCTGCATAATACAACTCAACGCCAAACGGTCCACACCTTCATTCAAGGAACAAATACCGTTACACAGTCTGTGAGGGAGCATAGGAATTACACGGTCTGCCAGATAAACACTGGTGCCTCTTTTTAAAGCCTCACGGTCCAATGCCGAGTTCTCCTGCACATAATTGGTTACATCCGCAATATGAACGCCCAATTCATACATATCACCGTTTTTAGAGATGCTGACCGCATCGTCCAAATCTTTGGCGTCCTCACCGTCAATGGTTACCATTACGGTATCGCGTAAATCAAGTCTTCCTGCCATATCCGCTTCGGATACTTCCAAACCTACTCTTTCTGCCTGATTTAAAACTTTCTCAGGAAACTTTGTAGGGATTTCATACCCTTCCACAATGGATAAAATATCCACGCCCGGATCCATGGCATGCCCAAGAATCTCGATAATACGACCTTCGGCACTTCTTCTGCCGTGTGGGTATTCTGTAATCTCAGCCACAACTTTATGGCCGTCCATGGCGCCTTTGGCCGCCTCCTTGGGAATAAAAACATCCTCGCCGATACGCTGGTTATCGGGCACCACAAAGCCAAAACTCTTGGACTTCTGGTAAGTACCCACTACGCGACGGATACCGCGCTCTATGATTTTAACCACCATTCCCTCTTTGCGCTTGCCGTCTCCCGGATTTCCCGGAAACAACTCTACAAGCACCGTATCGGAATGCATGGCACCGTTCACATATTTTCCCGCGATAAAAACATCCCCCTCCAGTTCTTCGCTTTCCACAAAGCCGAACTCATGGGAAGTTCCCGTAAATACACCTGTTATTGTAATTGTTTTTTGTTTTTTACCTTTTTTTCCCATACTTTAACCTATAAAAAAACTCCTGCAAACCTGCAGGAGTGTAAAACAAACCGTTTCTAGAACAATGACATATTGAGAAGAATAGACAATACCATAAAAATAACTGCCAAAACGGTGGTAATCTTAATTAATACACCTTCCATAGAGCGTCCTTTGTTCTTGCCCCAGTATGTGTCTGCCACACCGCTTAATGCCGATAATCCGGAATTCTTGCCTTCCTGCATCAATACGATTCCTGCAAGTGCGATACTAACTATGATAAATACAACTGTAATGATAATTCTAACTGTTTCCATTATAATACTCCTATGACTTGTTTGCCCGAAAGCAAATTTACATCAGCCTTGTTATATTACCATAGACGCGCTCTTTTTGCAAGACTTATTTTTCATATCCCTTAATCGGTTGGAATGGTGTACTGTACTTCCCACAGCCCTTTAAATGTTCCTCAATGCGCAATAACTGATTATACTTGGCATTGCGGTCGCTTCGACAGGGCGCACCGGTTTTAATTTGTCCCGCATTTAATCCAACGGCAAAATCTGCAATAAAGGAATCTTCCGTTTCTCCGGAACGATGCGAAATAATGGTTTTAAAACCACTCTTTTTAGCAAGCATAACTGCTTCCGTTGCCTCGGTCACCGTACCGATTTGATTTAATTTGACCAAAATGGCATTTCCTGCGTGAAGTTTAATTCCTGCCTCAAGTCGCAGTTTATTGGTTACAAAAAGATCATCTCCCACCAACTGCACTTTTTTACCCAATCGTTCCGTCAATAACTGCCACCCCTCAAAATCACTTTCCTGTAATGCATCTTCAATGGAAACAATGGGAAAATGGTCAATCAACATTTCATAATATGAAATCATTTCATTGGTATCACGATACATTTTTTCACCGCTCGTCTTACTTTCTCCATGAAAATAATACACATTTTTATCAGGCTGGTACAATTCGCTGGACGCCGCATCCATGGCAATCACAACATCAATACCTGGCTCATATCCGGCATTTTGAATGGCATCCACAATCAATTGCAGCACCGCAAAAGTATCTTTTACATCCGGAGCAAACCCGCCTTCGTCACCTACCGCAGTTGATAAACCTTTTTCCTTACATAACTGCTTTAATTTCTGATATATTTCCACTCCGATACGTAAGGCTTCCGTAAAATTCTCCGCCAAGACAGGCATAATCATAAACTCTTGGAAATCTACAGTATTGTCCGCATGCACGCCACCGTTTAAAATATTCATCATAGGAACAGGCATCACATCTGCACTGCTTCCGCCGATGTATCGATACAAAGGCATTCCCATACTTTCTGCCGCTGCCCTTGCACATGCCATGGATACCGCCAAAGTTGCATTCGCACCCAGATTTGCCTTATTGTCCGTACCATCCAAATGTCCCAGCAGATGATCAATGTGTGCCTGATTATATACATCCTCTCCAAGCAACGCCTCTTTTATAACAGTATTTACATTCTCTACCGCCTTATGGACTCCAAGTCCGAAATAACGTTTCTCACCATCTCGCTTTTCTACCGCTTCAAAACGCCCGGTACTGGCACCGGAAGGAACACTTGCTCTCCCCTTAAAAAGACCGTTTACCGTTACTTCTGCTTCTACGGTTGGATTTCCTCTGGAATCCAGAATCTCTCTTGCGTGAACATCTGTAATTTTACCCACATTGGTCATGATGATATCTCCTTTTAAAATGAATGTCTTACATTTCTTTCAGGGGATGATTTCATGTTGTGTGGATGATTTTATATTCAAAAAAAACACGCTCTCGCTCGTTTGACCGATGTAACAGTACTAAGTTCGCAGTACATTACATTTCTGCTCACTAAGTGCTGACACGGTCGAAAACGGTTCTTTTGGAATAAAAATATCCACACAACAGTTTCAGAATCAAAAACAAACCCCTGACAAAAACATAAATTTTTACCTCTATTATGTCCTATATTTGGAAATATCATACATCTTACTTTCTGTCATAGTAAGTCATTAAAAAAACTGCCATTTGCGCTTAACAAATGACAGTTCATTATGCATCCCTTGCGGATGCATCATATACCTGATTACTCTGAGCGAGTATTTTGTTTTTCGTTTGAAAACCGTTTTGAATGCGTCGGTGCTTAATGAAAAGGCTTGTTTACAAGACTTTGAATTTAGCATCCGTTACGTATTCAAGCGAGCGGAAGCGTGTCTGAAAACGAATACAAAATATCCGCTTCAGAGCCCCTCAAATCTTCCGGCATCCGCACGGGATGCTTCTTACTTCTGAATCAACAATGACTTACCGGTCATTTCTGCAGGCTGTTCCTTGCCCATAATTTCGATGAGTGTAGGAACAATATCTGCCAAACAGCCGCCCTCACGTAAACCATATCCTTCCTTATAATTTACAAGGATGAAAGGAACGGGATTTGTGGTATGTGCGGTAAACGGTTCGCCGGTTTCATAATCCACCAACTGCTCTGCATTACCGTGGTCAGCACAGATAAACATTACGCCACCCATTTCTTTTACAGCATCCACTGCCTTACCTACGCATTCGTCTACTGCTTCCACAGCCTTGATTGCCGCTTCCTGTACACCGGTATGACCTACCATATCGGGGTTCGCAAAGTTGATTACGATTACATCATAAGAGCCGCTCTTGATTGCTTCCACAAGTTTGTCACATACGCCGTAAGCACTCATTTCGGGCTTTAAGTCGTAAGTAGCAACTTCCTTGGGTGAGTTCACAAGAATTCTTGTTTCGCCCTCGTTCGGCTCCTCAACGCCACCATTAAAGAAGAAAGTAACATGTGCGTATTTTTCGGTTTCAGCGATTCTTGCCTGAGTCATGTTGTTTGCTGCAAGCCATTCACCAAAGGTATTGGTTACGCTGATTTTATGGAAAGCCACTTCCTTATTGGGAATTGTGGGATCATATTCTGAGAAGCATACAAATTTAAGGTCAAGACGCTTGCGGTCAAATCCCTTGAAATCATCATCACAGAATGCTCTGGTAATTTCTCTTGCACGGTCAGGACGGAAGTTGAAGAATACAACACTGTCTTTATCCTGAATAAGCGCAACAGGAGCACCGTTCTTCTGTACAACGGTAGGCTTAACGAATTCGTCTGTTTCATCTCTGTCGTAAGATTCAGCCACAGCAGCCACTGCGCTGTCAGCGGTTAAACCTTCGCCCTTTGTCATGGCAAGATAAGCCTTTTCTACTCTGTCATAGTTATTGTCACGGTCCATTGCATAGTAACGACCGCTTACCATAGCAACTTCACCAACGCCGATTTCAGCCATTTTCGCTTCCAACTGCTCTACATAGTCCTTACCGCTTGCGGGAGGTGTATCTCGACCGTCCAAGAAGCAATGAACATATACTTTCTTTAAATCATTCTTCTTTGCAAGTTCCAAAAGTCCGTAAAGATGTGTATTGTGGCTGTGTACACCGCCATCTGATAAAAGTCCGAACATATGAAGTGCGGAGTCATTTTCTTTACAGTTCTTTACTGCGTTTAACAATGCAGGATTCTCAAAGAAAGTTCCGTCCTGGATTTCCTTAGTAATTCTGGTAAGTTCCTGATATACAATACGGCCGGCACCCATGTTTAAGTGACCAACTTCAGAGTTACCCATCTGTCCGTCGGGAAGACCTACTGCCATACCACTGGCATAACCTTTTACAAAAGGATATTCCGCCATTAACTTGTCCATTACGGGAGTCTTTGCGCCCGCAACACAGTTGCCTTCTGCCTTTTCATTGAGACCATAGCCGTCAAGAATCATTAAAACTGTTGTTTTTTTGCTCATTTCCGTTTTCTCCTACTCTTTTTATTTTCATCCTAATTTTGGGTTTTCACAATACATATAACGTCAAAAATTAAGATTGATTATCCTCAAAACACCCTAAATTCGGGCATTCTTCCAATCCGAAATAGATTATACACAATTTTATGACGGTTAGCAACCTAAAACCCATAGAAAAAAACGTTGAAATGTTATAAAATATAGTAATACTTTCACAAAAAACATCAGGAAAGGAATCCTTATGATTACTCTTCTTTCAAAAATATTTATAAAAGATAATAAAAATTACACATCTCCTTCGGTACGCACAGGTTATGGTATCCTTTGCGGCGCTGTCGGCATATTCTTAAATATATTGTTATTTTCAGGTAAATTAACCGCGGGACTCTTAAGCGGTTCCATTGCCATTATTGCCGATGCCGTAAACAACTTATCCGATGCCGGAAGCAGTGTCATTACATTATTCGGCTTTAAAATGGCCGCTTCCAAGCCGGACTCCGACCATCCTTATGGTCACGGACGAATGGAATACATCTCAGGTCTTTTGGTATCCATTCTGATTCTTTTTATGGCCTACGAACTGATTAAGACTTCCATTGATAAAATTATTCATCCCGAACCGATTACAGCCACCTGGATTACGGTACTTATTCTTGTTGTTTCCATTTTGACCAAATTTTATATGTTCTTTTATCAAAGAGGCGTCAGCCGCAAAATCTCCTCTGCTGCGTTAAAAGCAACCGCAACAGACTCCATCAGTGATACGGTTGCAACCGGCGTCGTACTGCTGTCTTCCCTTGCCGGTATCTTCCTTAACTGGAATATTGACGGCTATTGCGGTATCCTGGTTGGTCTTTTTATCGTATACTCCGGTATCCAGGCAATCAAAGAAACCATTTCGCCCCTGCTTGGTCAAGCACCTGACCCGGAACTTGTGGAAGAAATCCGCAATGTAATGATGGATGAACCTGCGATTCTCGGCATTCACGATTTAATGATTCATGATTACGGTCCCAGCCGCGTTATGGTCAGTCTCCATGCAGAAGTCTCCGCATCATCAGATTTTTTGGAGATGCATGACATTATTGACAATTTGGAACGCCACATTCGACAGAAATTAGGCTGTTTTGCTACCATACATATGGACCCGGTACTGGATAAAGATGAAGAAACCCTGTCCCTGAAGCGTCAGGTTACCAAAATCATCACCGGAATCGATGACAAATTAAGCATTCATGATTTTCGCGTTGTAAAAGGTCCTTCCCATACCAACTTAATTTTTGACGTTGTAAAACCATATTCCTTAAAATTGGATGTAAAAGATTTAGATGATATTATCACGTATAAAATTCGTGACTGGAACGAAAACTACTACTGTGTCATCGAGTATGACGAAGAATTCTGTACAAAAAAATAATAGTTACATCCTAATTTGCAAAGCAAACATATACAAAAATTTCATATTTTCATTTTAAATAACCCTTTACAAAGTATCCTTTATGTGATAATGTAGTTTTAGATACTACGTGCAAGAGTTTAATTCTCTTCGTCTTGATTTTACATAAACATAAAGGAGAGTGTAAAAATGACTGATGTATGCAACTTTAATAATCAAACATTAGGTGAAGAAATATCAAATGCGATTTCCCATGGTTTAGGGGCTGCTCTTTCCATTGCAGGAACTGCAGTAATGATTGTCACTGCCGCATTAAACCACAAAGGACCTATGAGCATTGTGGGCGTATCCATTTATGGTGCGAGCCTGATTTTATTATACTTAACTTCTTGTCTTTATCATTCACTTGCAAATAATAAAGGAAAAAAAGTCTTCCAGATTCTGGACCATTGTATGATTTTTATTTTGATTACAGGTACCTACACCCCTATTTGTTTCAGTATCATCGGCGGTTGGGTCGGCTGGACCATCTGGGGAATTAATATGGCATGTACTGCTCTCGGCGTTGTTTTAAATGCCATTAATCTCGCCAAGTGGCATAAATTATCACTCTGGCTTTATGTATTAATGGGTTGGTCCATTGTTTTGTCCGGTTTCGAAGTCTTTACCTTAATCACTCCGGTAGGATGGGCAATGTTGCTTCTCGGCGGCGTCTTTTATACCGTTGGTATTATCTTCTATCGCGCCCAAAACCCTAAATACATGCATTTTATCTGGCATTTATTTGTATTGGGTGGCAGTATCTGTCACTACTTCTTTGTATTACAATATTGTTGCTATTAAATGATTTATTATATAATGGTCGGATAAATATTTATTCCATAAAGAACCGTTGTGAAAGCGTCGGTACTTAACGAGTACAAATGAAATACAGTACGAGTTTAGTATCCGTTACGTTTTCGCACGAGCGAGAGCGTGTCCTGTTGGAAAAATATTTATCTGACCTTTATTATTTATAGACAAATTACCGGTTATAATTTATATGCCTTTTACTGACTTTTTAAGAATATTATGTTATACTGATAGCGATAAAAATAATCCTTTATACTTTATTAGTTATATTTGACTCAAATTCTGCTTACAAAAACAAAACAAGGACTTGTATATGATTGAAAAGATAAAAAAGAATCCGAAAGCAATACTTGGTATCTTTTTGCTTCTGTGCGTATGCATAGAGGCTTTCTTTGAGTTTAAATTCCACAGAAGATTTATTTTTTTGTGGGATGATGTCTGGTATGGTACGGATTTGGTAACCGATACACCGCTGCAAAGCATCGGTGATATTATTAAGGCCCAGTACTGGCATTATTTTAACTGGGGCGGACGCGTGGTCAATCATGCGGTCCTGCAGTTTGTTTTAATGAATGGGGAACTGTTTGCAGATATTATGAATATGATTGTAACGTTTCTGTTAAGTTATATCATCTGCAAACTTGCCAATGCCAAATCATTGTTTACATACTGTATTGCTTTTATTTCATTGATTTCTTTTAACACGGATGTGAAATTAAGTATGTTCTGGCAGTCCGGATCCGTGAATTATCTATACTCTTCCGTATGGATTTTTGCCTTTTTATTGGTCTATCTACGACAGGTAAGAAATCCCGAGTGTAAATCCCTGCCCCTGGCATTTTTATGGATGATTCCTTTGGGACTGATTACCGGCTGGAGCAACGAAAATATGGGCCCCGCAAGTTTCCTTGCCGCAAGTCTTGTCATTTTTTATTTTATTAAAAAATTACATCAAAAAGCACCGCTGTGGATGTGGACCGGTATGATTTCATCCCTGATTGGCAGCGTACTTTTGATTCTTGCACCGGGCAATTTTATTCGAAATACTCACGTGGAAAATATGACTTTGTTCGAAACGCTCTATGACCGTTTTGATATGATGTTAATGGCCGGAATGAGTTTTCTCTTCCCTTCCGTACTGCTCACGCTTTTATTTTTGTTTTTATATTATAAAACCGGTAACCGCCTGCAACCATATCAGATTTTAATGATGGTTATGGCTGCACTGGCTTACGGCGGAATGGCTTTGTCTCCTACATTTCCAAACCGTGCGGCATTTGGCATTATGTGTCTTTGCATCGCTTTGGTATGTTCTTTTATTGAAGGCATTTTAGACAAAGACAAACGCTATCTGAAATACATTTTTGCTTTTGCAATCTGCAGTTGGGTCCTTGGCATCTATACTTTATATGCCTGCCTGAAACTGCCCTTTTAAATACCATAAATGACTGTAAGGAACGAAAACAACCACATTACGGGAGAAGAAACGTGAATAAAAAGACTGTTATGTCCAACATCATAAAAGTTTTACTCAGTATAGGCATTATAATCTTATCTGCCTATGCTTTTTATGCGTTGGTTCTGCATAACGGCATATCTGAATCCATCACACTTCTTTGTAATACGGATTCATCAATTCCCCCTGCCGCTCTTGTCCTTTTTGGTATGGCAGTTCTCATGCTCTTATTAGGTGTCACTTACCTTTTTACTCCCCAAAAAAGTATTTCAACCCTGTTTTACTGGCTTCTTTTATTCTTTGCTTTTACTTCCCTGCCGGATATGATACAACTTGTAAAAATCGGTCAAATGCTTTCCGGCGGCGACAGAACTGTTTTAACCGTTGATTTTGATTTGTTGCGAAACTTATCTCTCCTTGGTGAATTCCCCAAGGAATTGATATTTATGTTGATTCTTCTCTGTTGTATACTTCGTATCGATAAATTTTATATTAAGAAAAAAGAAATAGTGTTTCTCACACTATCTCTTCTTCTTTGTGTTGCAATGCTGATTTTCCCGGAATTATCCAATTTATTGCTGTTCGTATCAATCTATCCGCTGCTTATCATAGCACATGGTTTATTCTGTGAATTCATAAAATCCATCCATAAACGTTACGAAAAAGTCATTGCAATTTCTCTTATTCTTATTTTGTTTGGTAAGTGCGTTTTTCGTGCACTATTAATTATCAACAGTTATCTGATTGTGTAATTGAATCTTTTTCTAAAAAACATTCCAACGCACCGTTACAATTTGGGGCATCTATAAAACATACCAATTTTTTAACATTACTAAAACATAGATGCACTCTCATTACGGATTACGTGCATATTGGTTTGTGTAAAATCCATAAATTCACCCTTACTGTCACCCATTTTATTCGAACTGCGTAATACGCATCCTACGACTAAAGTTGCCAAACTGCATCCTATAAAAATCGCACCGCAAATGATACAAATAATCATTCCCATGACTATACCTCCTGTCTTTCGCCTGCAAATTTAGCAGTCTGGTTTAATTTCGTAAGTTTCATATTTTTCTTATAAACACTTATTTGACTAATGCCAATTAATAGTAATATAAGTCCAAGTACCAATAAAAATGCAAATATAACCATATTGACACCGGCATTGTAAAGTAAACATCCGCCAACACCCAAAATCGCACTTGTTACAACTGCTATTATTGCAAATAAAATACCCGCTTTCGCTTTATTACAGGGAACCGCACCAACTGCCTTACCTGTCTGTCCATTTACCAGCATAGTATAAGGTTCATTTTTATAACGGAAGGTAAGAAACCATACAGGCAATAATGCATATTCCGAATTACGAATGGTATGCTTGGGCTTACTCTTTAAAACAGCTGCATTTTCATTTCTAACCTGTCTTTTCATTTCAGCATCAAATAAATCCTTACATCTGCGAACTACGGCATTGGTTAACTGTCTTGCCGACAAATCGTATCTGTCTGCATAAAAGCCGGACAAATACGCCGGTTCAAATTCTCTTAATTCATCCATATTAAAAGGTTCCAGGCGCTGTGTTGATTCATCGTTCAATCGCTTAGATGCATCACAACGGATTTTTTTAAATTCGCACTCTGCTTCAAAATCAACAAATCTTGTCTTTTTCTTATCACCAACACCTTCGCTGTAAGTTACCCGTTGATTATCATAATAGTAAGCATCAAAAAGAAAATAGGGTACATAAATACCTTTTACATTTTCAACATCAAAATTCTTAATTTCCTTGGGCACCAAAAAACCTTTTCCGAAACGTTCCCGCACAATATCAAGTGCCTGCTCACGTGTAATCCGAAACGGCAATATATACTTGGGCATTTGTTCCTGCGAAACCCTGCTATATACAATAGTAGGCTGACCGCAATATGCACAATATGTAGATACTTCCGTATCACTTACCGAAAGTTCTGCGCCGCAGGAGGTGCAAGTGTATATTTTACACTCCATCATCTCCGGCTCTGCATAAATATTATTCTCTTCAATATGGTCCTCCGATTCGACTCTGGCAGCAGACATACCGTATTCATTCCAATATGCCACCGAAGGATTTTGAGACGCATAGTCAAACTGTTTTTGATTTCCGGTCTCCATCTCCTGCATTGTATATCCGCCACCACAATGGACACATTCCATCTCATCCGTGATTGGATTATATTCCAACGCACCGTTACAATTAGGACATTTGTAAATCATAGCATTCTCCTCCTATTTATCAACCATAGTTCTTGTCATACAACTGCTTCACATCAATTACATGAAACGATCCCTCTTTGATAAAATCTTCATGCGTTCCTTTGCTGTCTCCAAACCGATTGAATAAATACAAACCGGTTCCAACAAAAAATACCCAAATCGCAGTGCCTATATAGATGCTGACCAAAATAAGTGCGTTTCCTAATACATCCATTCGTCACTCTCCTGCCTTTCTTTTACAAATTTAGCGGTCTTTGTCAATTTGGCAAGCAACAAATTCTTATTGTATTTTGAAAAATTAACAAAACCAAATATGTATAAAATCAAAGGTCCAATAAATCCTATCCCTATCATTCCCATAAGCACACCAATCACTTCAAATTTGTAAAGTGCAAATATAATCAATCCTACAATCAGATGAATCAACAGGAAAGAAATCAGCACTTTTTTCACATCAAAAGGGGTCACACCCACAATTTTACCGTTTTGACCGTTCATCAGAATCGTGTACGGTTCATTTTTGTAACGGAAGGTAAGAAACCACACCGGTAATAAAACATAGTCTGCTTTCTCAACGTTACATTTTGGATGTGTAATCTCTACTCTGCTTACAAATCCGGGATCGGCTCCCAATTCCCGTTCTACTCTTTTAACATATAAATCCTCACAACGTTGCTTTAAAACATCCATAAGTGCATTGGTATCCATATCATACCTTTCTGCATAAAAACCGGATAAATATGCTGCATTAAATTCCTTCAAATCTTTAAAATCATAAGGCTCCAAACGTTGTGTCAGTTCGTCTTCCAAATAAGAAGATGCGTCACAACTCATTTTTTCAAAGTCACACTCTGCCGTAAACCAATAGCCTCCCGTATGCTTAGAACTTTTATAAATATGAATTTTCTGATTATTGCGATAATGGACATCAAACATAAAATGCGGTATATAAATACCCCTAACCTTCTCAATTTGAAAATTCTTTACCGCTTTGGGTGTAAACAGACCGGCGCGCACTCTCTTACGAATATCCTGAATGGCCCGTTCTCTGGTAATTTTAAAAGGAATTACATAATCAGGCTTTAATTCATTTGATACACGACTGTATACAATGGTAGGCTGACCGCAATATGCACACCATGTTGATACTTCCGTATCACTTACCGCCAATTCAGCCCCACAAGAAGTACAGGTGTAAATTTTACACTCCATACGTTCTTTGTTCACATAGAAATTATGCTCATCTTCTAAATTTTCAATATCTTGATCCGCTACCGCCTCAGTCTCTGCTACATTCTCATCCCGCATAACAAAAGTCGTATTTTCTTCCGTTATGGTTGACATGGTATTATTCTCTGCAACATAGTCGTATGGTTTTCGGGTTTTACTTTCCATTTCCTGTATGGTGTATCCGCCACCGCAGTGCGCACACTCCATCTCATCGGTCACCGGATTATATTCCAATGCACCGTTACAATTGGGACATCTGTATATCATATTTACATCCTTTCGACGTATTTTCTGTTCATAAAGCAACTTTTTCGCTCATATATCCATTAAAATACGTATCTACAAGTTTCTTTTACTAATAAAATGCATGGAATTCCCTGCAAAATTTGTAAAATCACCTTTACTGTCACCCATCTTATTGGATGCTTTTAAAATAAATCCAATCACCATTAAGGCAAAACCGCATCCGAGAGCCACACCAATTATCAAACTAAAAACAAATCCGAATCCCATTAATTATCATCCTGCCTTTCTCTTACAAATTTTGCCGTTCTTGATGCCTTGGTTAATGCAATATTCTTCGTAACCGACCGGAAGGCACCGATGCCGGTAGCGTAAAAGAAAAATCCAACCGCACCAATAATCGCAATCAAATCTCCCGTGGATTCGCCGTCCAAATCCACAAATCCGCCAAAGAAGAAATTTGCCAATATGGTAAAAATGATACTTGATATAACTGCCAATACTACGAACATGGAAACCAATTTCGCTTTGTCAAAGGGTACGGCACCTACTACTTTTCCGGTCTGACCGTTTACAAGCATGGTATAGGGTTCATTTTTATAACGGAAGGTAAGAAACCACGCAGGAAGTAACGCATATTCGGCATTTTTGATTTGAAATTTCGGATTATTCTCCACGATACGTACGTCACTTGCATTCACTGATTTTGCAACTTCCTTGTCAAACATCATCTTGGTTCTTCCCACTGCAACACCGGTCAGCTGCTTATCGTCCAAATCATATCTGTCAGAATAAAAACCTGATAAATATCCCGGCTCAAAAGGCTTGATGCAACGTAAATCAAATGGTTCCAGACGCTGCGAAGATTCATCATTCAACTGCTTGGAAGCATCACAGGTAATTCTCCTAAAATCACATTCTGCCTCACGCACGAAATATTTGGTTCTTTTATGTTTTCCGGAACCGACCGTACCACGCAAACGTTGCCAGTCATAATAATAAACATCAAAAAGGAAGTAAGGAACATAGATGCCTCTTACTTTTTCCACTTCAAAATTCTTAATCTCACGAGGAACAAAAATACCTTTGTTCAATTTCTCACGGATGCCGTTTACCGCCTGGTCTTTCTGAATACGGAACGGCAACACCCATTTAGGCATTAACTCTTGCGAAACACGGCTGAATACAATAGTGGGCTGGCCGCAGTACGCACAGAAAGTAGATGCTTCCACACCGTTTACCGCAAGTTCCGCGCCACAGGCCGTACAAGTGTAAATATTACATTCCATTGTATTCTGACCGATTGTACCCGTATTCTGCGCGCCGTTATGCTGCACTGCACCGTTTGCATTTTCCGTCTGCTGCGCATACGGATTTGCTTCCCAACCGTTACCGGCTGCATTGTTGGCCGATGCAGGCTGCATCTTTACAGCATTATCCTGTAATCTCTGATGTGCCATTGCTTCATGCGTAGTAAAAGCACTGCCACAGTAGGGACATTCCATTTTGTCATACACCGGATTGTATTCCAGTGCTCCGTCACATTTTGGACATTTACATATCATTTTCTCATTCTCCTATTCACCCGAGTTCTTATCATTTCGTATCAAAACCATTTTACTGCACAAAATCCTTTTGGGATGTATTTTTATATGTATTCTTAGGTTTAAAGTTGTTGCCTGTTTAAGAAGTGCATAGTAGTTCCGTTAAAATCATACAAATCACCTTTACTGTTTCCGTGTTCATTTGATTTTTTTAATATAATGCCGGTAATCGCAAGGGCAACACCGATTCCCATAATCACTCCATATACCAGCGCAATGATAAAAAATATTCCATCCATTAGATATTATCCTGCCTTTCTTTCACATATTTGACCGTTTTCTGTGCCTTGGAAAGTTTAATATTTCTGGATACGGAAGTATATGCCGCGATTCCCGTGCTGTATACTGCAATAATACCCATTAATGCCATTACCAATAATCTTCCGTCAGTATCCACATATTGATTAAATAATAACGTACCGATAAATGTAAACAGTATGGTTGCAATCACTGCAATCGCGATGAATAACGCAATTAACTTATCCTTTGTATAAGGCACCGCACCTACTACTTTACCGGTCTGCCCATTAACCAATATGGTATAAGGTACATTTTTATATCGGAATGTCATAAACCAGGCCGGCAACAAAACATACTGCGCTTTCTGCAATTGGAACTTCGGATTACTACTGAGAATCGTAGGGTTTTCAGCCATAGTATCTATCTTCATTTCGTTATCAAACATTTCCTTGCAACGAACTCTTACCACATTTTTTAATGTGTTTTCATTCATATCATAGCGGTCAGCATAAAAGCCCGATAAATAACCGATTTCAAAAGGACGTAATTCATTCAACTGATAAGGTTCCAATCGTTGTGAGGTTTCATCATTTAACATTTTAGATGCATCACAGGTAAGATTCCGAAAATCACATTCTGCTTCCCGGATAAATGTTTCTTTCCTGCTGCTTCCTTCATACTTAACCGTTCCTCGTATTTTCTGGCAATCATAATAGTGTGCATCGAACAGGAAATACGGTATATAAATACCTCTTACTCTTTCCACCTCAAAATTTTTGATTGCTTTGGGTACAAAAAAACCATGACTTAACCGTTCACGAATAACTGCCACCGCCTGTTCCTTTTGGATGCTGAACGGAATAATTCTTTCAGGTCGCAGTTCTTCGGAAACTCGGCTAAACACAACCGTTGGCTGACCGCAATACGCACAGAACGTAGCAGTTTCCACACCATTGATAAAAAGTTCCGCGCCGCAGGAAGTACAGGTATACACATTACCTTCCATGGTTTCAGTTGTTTCCACAGCCACATCATGAAAATTATTCTTCACCTCACCGGCTATCTCATCCGGTCGGTCTAAGGTGTCCAAACCTTCGTTCGGATCTTCCATACGCTGTGCATAAGGGTTGGACTCCCAACCGCCACCATATGTATTAGCATTACTTATATTATTTGTATTGTTTATGTTATTGGTACTTCCTGTACCAAAAGGCTGATATACATTACCATTTCTATGGTCTGCCTGATTTTGAATAGCCATTATTTCCATCATATCAAAGGCAGTTCCGCAAAACGGACAATCCATTTTATCAGAAATCGGATTGTACTCCAGCGCACCATCACATTTTGGACATTTACAAATCATTACACAATTCCCCTCTTTTTACACTTTTTATATCAATATAATAGATTGCTCCTAAACTTTAAACCAACCGTTTCCGTCCGATCTGGAAATCATACGAATCGGATATTTTGAAAAAGTCCTAAATTCACCCTTATCGTCCCCAAAACTCACATATTTCTCTAAAATTGCTGCTATCACAAACATAGCCACAGCAATACCGGTTGATACACCTATCATCAATGCCATTACAATATTCATTAAATCCTGTCCTGCCTTTCTTTTACATATTCTTCTGTTTCATATGCTTTCGTAAGCGTCATCGCACTCTTAATCTTATCCAACTTTGATTTCGCTTTATAAATTAAAAATCCCGGGATGAATAATAATATAGTGCCATACGCCCAATCAAAAGAATTCTGCATCGCACATAATCCAAAGATTGTTATAAAAAATGCCACAATGACAGCAATCACAGCAAATAACACACTAACTTTTCTTTTATCATAAGGTACGGTTCCCACGACTTTTCCGGTTTGACCGTTTACGGCAATGGTATAATTTTCAAAATTATGCCGGAATGTTACGAACCATACCGGTAATAATGTATACTCAACATTTTTAATTGCCCGCTTCGGGAAAGATAACTTTAATTGTGCATTTGGATCCGAAATAGTGTCTTTTATCTGGGCATCAAATAACTGTTTTGCTCTCCAATATGCATAATTTCGCATTCTGTCTTCATCATAATCGTATTTATCCGCATAATATCCGGATAAATATCCTGATTCGAAAGGTTTTCTGGTGCGGACATCAAAAGGTTCCAGACGTTGAGACAACTCATCATCCAATTGTTTGGAAGCATCCAAAGTTAATCCTTTTAACAAACATTCCGCTTCTCTGTCAAAAGTCTTAATGATTTTATTGTCGGAATTTTTTACTTCCCAATGCTGCATATCATAGTAATGAATATCAAAAACCCAACTGGGAATATAGATACCTCTTACCTTATCCACCGAAAAGTTTTTAATCTCTTTCGGTACGAAAAAACTACTGTTTAGTTTCTCACGAATTCCGTTAACTGCCTGTTCTTTATTAATGCGAAACAAAACAATCGATTGGGGTTTTAACTCTTTCGATACACGACTGAATACAACCGTAGGCTGACCGCAGTATGCACAGAACGTTGCGGCTTCGGATTCATTAATGGCAAGTTCCGCACCACAGGATGTACAGGTATAAATGTTGCACTCCATGGTTTCTATATTAGCCAGAAAGTCAATTTCCTGCTCTTCGTTATCTACGGCATAATCCGAAGAAGTTTTATCAGAACTTGAAACATTTTCATTAGAACCTTCTCCGTCAATTATCACATTCTGCGAACCGGTCTGCTGATTATATGTATGCTCTGTCCTATCCTGTATTGCCTCTATTTCCGCCAGAATATAATCTTCACCGCAGAACGCGCATTCCATTCTGTCAGTAATCGGGTTATACTCCAATGCACCGTTACAATTTGGACATTTGTATATCATCTATGCTCCCCCTACCTAATTTGATGTTTTTATTCGTAAAACAGAAATCCCAATACGTTTATATTCGACAATATTTATATGATTTTATCATACTAAAGTAAAAAAGTATATAAATTTGAAAGCATAATAGAACATATTATTTTCACATTTTCAGCAAAATAAAAGGCGCATACCCGCAAGTATACGCCCTTCTTAAACTAAAAGGAATTATAATATATTTAGACTCTATATAACATTATATAAAATCCATATATGGTAAGACCATACGAATTCGTTATTCACGATTATTAATTTCGCAAAAATTAATAGTTAACAATCTTACCAAAGTCAGCCTTCAAAGAAGCACCGCCAACAAGACCGCCGTCGATGTCTGCCTGGCCGAATAATTCAGCCGCATTGCCTGCGTTTACAGAACCGCCGTACTGGATACGAACTGCTTCTGCTGTTGCTTCATCATACATTTCTTTGATGCATTCACGAATGCCCTTGCAAACTTCTTCTGCCTGTTCTGTAGTAGCTGTCTTACCTGTACCGATAGCCCAGATAGGTTCGTAAGCGATAACCATTTCCTTAACCTGATCAGCTGTAACACCAACTAAGTCAGACTTAATCTGTAATCTGATCCAGTCCATAGTAACGCCCATTTCTCTCTGCTCTAAAGATTCACCACAGCAAAGGATAGGAATAAGACCTGCTTCGATAGCCTTCTTAACCTTCTTGTTTAATAAAGCGTCATCTTCTTTGAAGTAATCACGTCTTTCTGAATGACCGATGATAACATACTTAACACCTGCATCTACAAGCATTTCTGCTGAGATTTCACCTGTGTAAGCACCCTTTTCTTCGAAGTACATGTTTTCAGCACCTACTGCTACGTTTGTACCCTTGCAAGCTTCAACAACAGGTACGATATCGATAGCGGGAACACAGTAAACAACGTCTACTGAATCACTTGCTACGAGGGGCTTTAATTCTTCAACTAATTTTACAGCCTGGCTGGGAGTCATGTTCATTTTCCAGTTGCCGGCTACGATTTTTCTTCTTGCCATTTTTATGTTCTCCTAAATAAATTATTCTTACTTATCGTCTGCTGCTACAACGCCCGGTAATTCTTTTCCTTCTAAGAATTCAAGAGAAGCACCGCCACCTGTAGAGATGTGA
>X409_Impala__coassemble_355_pt1 | contig 50194 bp, 43 predicted proteins | sample X409_Impala__metabat2_low_PE_002 | metagenome-assembled genome bin X409_Impala
GTGGAAGGAATCGCTTGGTGGTAAGAAGTATCTGTGTTCGGTTTTGAAGGTTTGAAGACCTTTTTACATAGACGGCTGGTTGGAAACAATCAGTTTTTTTTATATTTAAAATTAATTATAAAAACAACTTTCTATATTTATGCAATGCGATTAAAGATATTTTGTAATTGTGTTGTAGGTAAAAAGTTTATATAATATAAGCTGAATAATATAAATAAAGTAAGTTGAAAGGGAATTAAATAAATGTTATTAGCAGGAGTCAAAGAAAATAATGGCTGGGTGTTATCCAGATGGAATTTAACGTATAAAGTGGGTTGGGAACATATCTGTAAGGCGGTCCATTCGGTTTATGATTTTTATACACAGACAGAGATTTTACTTGAAAATCAGGTTGTTTCGGTAGCTAAAAAAGAAGATATATTAACTTTGCCCGAAAGAGGCGGTCTTACCATTCGAGGGAATTCCAATATCATTAAAGTTCCGATTATGATTACTTTTTATAATCAAACCAATATTGTTGATGTAAATGTTGCAAAGGTGACGGATGAATTTACGGAAACGAATTATGAAAAGTTTAATAAATCTTTGTGTCAGTATTTGGACAGTATAGAATTGGCTATGTATCGCTAATATTATAATAAACATGTTTTATAATGATTCAATCATGGAGCAATGAATGTCAGAACAGAAATTTTATATGGATATCAATGAAGAAGAACAAAAAGAACGTGCCATTCTGGTAGGTGCTGACTTTGACAATATGGAGGATTTTGACCTTTATATGGATGAGTTAAAGCAGCTTGCCAGGGCTTGTAATATGGAAGTGGTATGTATTATTACCCAGAGGATGGATATGCCTAATAAGGCTACATTAATAGGGCCGGGTAAGGTAGACGAGGTAAAAGAATCTGCGGTGATGCTGGAGGCGGATATCGTTATTTTTGCGCAGACCTTATCACCGTCACAGCTTCGTAATCTGCAGAATCAGTTACACATTGCTATTATGGACAGGACGTCCCTTATTTTAGAGATTTTCTCGAAAAGGGCAAGAACCCGTGAGGCCAAGATTCAAGTGGAAGTGGCAAGATTACAGTACACGTTACCCAGGCTTGTAGGCTTACATGAGGCGTTAAGCCGTCAGGGCGGCGGTAGCGGTTCCATGAGTAATAAGGGGGCCGGAGAGAAGAAGTTGGAGCTTGACAGACGTTATCTTGAAAACCGTCTGGCACAGCTTCGCAGGGAATTAAAAGATTTGGAAGAAAATCGTCAGGTACAACGGAAACGACGTGATAAAAACGGTGTATTCCGTGTTGCGCTGGTTGGATATACCAATGCAGGCAAATCTACCCTTATGAATGCGTTTATTGATTATGGTAAAAAAGGTGATGATTTCGAAAAGGATGAGAAAAAGGTATTCGAGAAGGATATGCTTTTTGCTACCTTGGATACTACCGTGCGAAGAATTGAGCCGGAAGGAAAGATTCCTTTTCTTCTGACGGATACGGTAGGATTTGTAAGTCATTTGCCCCATGCCCTGGTGGAAGCGTTTCATTCCACGCTGGAAGAAACCAAGGATGCGGACGTTTTATTGCATGTAGTGGATGCTTCTGATGTGAATCACGAGGAGCAGATTGATATTACAAGAGAGGTTTTAAAAGAACTGGATTCCGGCAGTATTCCGGCGATTTACGTGTATAATAAGGCGGACATTTTGTTTGCACCGGAGGAACTTCCGAAACGTGTGGGAAATAAGATTTATATGAGTGCATCCCTGCAAATCGGCATGGAAGAGTTGCTTGATATGATACAGGAAATATTTATGAAGAATTATATTCCTTGTGAGTTGCTGATTCCTTATAAGGACGGCGCAAGTTACTCCAGATTAAAACAGAATGCACAGATTACGGAAGAGGAGTATGCGGAAGAAGGCATTCGTATCAAAGGAAAGCTCTTAAGAGAAGATTATATGCGGATGCAGGAGTATATGGTAGAGTAAGCGTGTGCAAAAAAGAAAACTATATAAATGAAATGATAAAGGGCGTTTTCAGGAGGGAAGATGTCCTTTTTATATTGGCGGTTTGCAGAAATATCTCGATAAATATTTTTTGATAATAAAAAAAGAAACACGATTGCTCGCATTTCCCTTTTAAAAATTGAAAAAGTAACTGCCGGCGGTGGGACTTGAACCCACACGTGGTTGCCCACAACAGATTTTGAGTCTGCCTCGTCTGCCATTCCGACACACCGGCATAAGTTATCAACCGTTGTTTATACTAACATAAATTTGGAATTCTTGCAAGGAAAATTTGCAATTTTTATAAAATATATTTTAGGAATGCATTTTATGAAAAAAATATAAAGCATACATTTAAAACAAGATGGATGATAAGGTGAAACTTTTAAATAAATCAGTGGTTATACTTTAAAAATATTGTAATTTGGTGTATGATAGATAATAGTGTATTATGTGTATAATTGGGGAATATTTTACGAGGTAATTTCTATGGAATGCAAAGAAGTTCAGAAAAATATTCATAGCTTCTTAAATGATGAACTGGACAGCAAAGACTGTCTTGCTTTTATTGAGCATATCCGTAAATGCCCCGTGTGCAAAGAAGAACTGTCTATTGAGTTTTTGGTAGTAACCGGTCTGCAGCGTTTGGATGATGCGGAGGCTTTTGACTTGCAGAAGGAGTTAAACGATAAAATTAAAAAAAATGAAGGAAATGCATTGCAACGTAAGAAAATGTCACGCATCGGTTTCCTTTTTATTATTTTTCTTGCTGTAGTGGCAGGCTATTATGTTTCCATGTTGTTTTACGTTTAGGATATTATCTAAAGAGCGAATCTAAAATATACAGAAGACAGTTTTGATAAATTTAGAAATCAATTTATATTGATAAAATGAGGTCATAATCCATGAGTGAAAAAATTGTTTTAATAGATGGACACAGTATTTTAAACAGAGCCTTTTACGGAGTGCCCCTGCTTAGCAACAGCAGCGGACTTCATACCAATGCGGTGTATGGTTTTTTAAATATTATGTTTAAAATTCTTGAGGAAGAGAAACCGCAGTATTTGGCGGTTGCATTCGATGTGAAAGCAAAGACGTTCCGCCATGAGATGTTTGCGGAATATAAGGGAACCAGAAAGCCTATGCCCGCAGAATTACATGAGCAGGTTCCTGTAATTAAAGATGTTTTGCAGGCAATGGGGATTCTCATTATGGAACAACCCGGGCTTGAGGCGGATGACATCTTAGGAACTATGGCGAAACGTGCCCAGAGTGCCGGAATGGAAGTTGCTTTGATTTCCGGCGACAGGGATTTGTTACAGATTGCGGATGAACATATCAAAATCCGCATTCCGAAGACCAAGGGCGGCGGCAAAACAGAGGTGGAAGATTATTATCCTGCGGATGTGGTTGCCAAGTATCAGGTAAATCCCAAGCAGTTTATTGAGTTAAAAGCACTGATGGGCGATACGGCGGACAATATCCCCGGTGTGCCTAAGGTTGGTGAGAAAACCGCTACGGACCTGATTGTGAATTTTGGCAGCGTGACAGGGGTATATGAGCACATTGAAGAGGTAAGTAAGCCTGCTATCCGCAAGACTTTGGAAGAGAATAAGGAGTTGGCGGAATTAAGCTTAAAGCTTGCCACCATTGAAATCAATGCAGAGATTCCTTTTGATATCAAGGACGGTGTGATTGGAGACTTTTATAACGCGGATGCGTATGCATTATTCCAAAAGCTGGAATTAAAGTCTTTTTTAAGCAGATTTGCGGCAGGCGTGGTAAAGCAGGACCGTAAAATTGAAAAAATCACCGTAAATACGTTGAAAGATGCAAAGGTACATTTTGCAGGGGCTTTGAAAGCAAAGCATATGGGTCTTGTGATTTTACCTGCGGAAGAAGGTGAGGCGGTTGCCGATTTCGGTCAGTTGTCCTTGTTTGCACCGCAGGCGGATGAAAGCAAGTTGACGGGTGTGGCGTTTGCTTATAATGCAGAGCAAATTATTTGGATTGCGAAGAATGATGAAATCAGTGAAGCTTTTATCGCAGAGAATCTGCAGAAACTTGCAGAAAGCAAGAACGGCCCGGTGATTTCGGTATATGACAGCAAGAATATGTATCCCTATCTTTTGACGGATGCGATGCGAAAGAAGCCGGCGAAGGAGATTTCGGGACGTTTCTTTGATATTTTAATCGGTGCGTACCTTTTATATCCGTTAAAGAGTGATTACACCATAGAAGATATTGCATCAGAGCATTTGGAACGCGTAATGCCCGCATTTAAGCAGGAGTTCCCTAAGATGACTCCGGCGAAGGCATACAATGAGAAAAGGGATGCATTAATATCCTATTACTGCGATATGGCAGGCGTGGCGTATGATGCGTATCCGGTTTTAAATAAAAAGTTAGAAGAGACCGAAATGCTTGGGCTTTTTACCGAAACGGAGATGCCTTTGGCGGTAGTGCTGGGTGAAATGGAAGAGAGCGGCGTTATCGTTAAAAGAGATGAGTTAAAAGCTTACGGTGAAGAGTTACAGACGAAAATTGAAGTCCTGGAAAAGAGAATCCATGAGGCGGCAGGGGAGAATTTTAACATTAATTCACCGAAGCAGTTAGGTGAGATTCTGTTTGATAAAATGGCTTTGCCCGGCGGAAAAAAGACCAAGACCGGTTATTCCACGGCGGCGGATGTTTTGGAAGGTCTTGCCAAAGACCATGAAATTGTGGCGGATGTGCTGGAATACAGAGGGCTTGCAAAATTAAAATCCACTTATGCGGACGGTTTAGCAGAAGAAATTGCAGAGGACGGAAGAATCCATACTACCTTCCATCAGACCATTACCGCAACGGGACGTATCAGTTCCACGGAGCCTAATTTACAGAATATTCCCATTCGTATGGAAATGGGAAGATTAATCCGTAAGGTTTTCGTACCCAAGAGCGGTTGCGTTTTTATGGATGCGGATTATTCCCAGATTGAACTTAGAATCCTTGCCCATATGTCGGAGGATGAGCAGTTGATTGAGGCTTATAAGTCTGCGGAAGATATTCACAGAATTACGGCATCTAAGGTATTTCATGTACCTTTTGAAGAGGTTACGGCATTGCAGCGAAGGAATGCGAAGGCGGTAAACTTCGGTATTGTTTACGGCATCAGTTCTTTTGGATTGAGTCAGGATTTGAGTATCAGTCCGAAGGAAGCCAAGGTATATATTGACGAGTATTTTAACACATATCCCGGAATTAAAGCATTTCTCGATAAGGCAGTTGCGGATGCAAAAAGATTAGGATATTCCGCAACCATGTTTGGCAGAAGAAGACCGATTCCTGAACTTTCATCGTCTAATTTTATGCAGAGAAGCTTTGGGGAGCGTGTTGCCATGAATGCGCCCATTCAGGGTACGGCGGCAGACATTATGAAGATTGCCATGATTCGGGTACGTGACCGTCTGGTGGAGGAGAATTGTAAGTCCAGGGTACTTTTGCAGGTACATGATGAATTGCTTCTTGAAGTAGAGACGGACGAAGTATCCAAAGTGGAAGAGATTCTTCGCAGCGAAATGGAAAATGCAGCGAATTTAGCGGTATCTTTGGATGTGGATTTGCATACGGGAGAGAACTGGTATGAAACGAAATAATTCTTTTCATGTAATTGGGATTACCGGTGGTGTCGGAGCCGGCAAATCGGTGGTTTTAAATTATTTAAAAGAAAAGTATCCTTGTGAAGTTTTGGTGGCGGATGATATCGGTAACGAGGTAAAAATGCCCGGCGGCAGATGCTATGAGGCTTTTATCGAATTGGTGGGGCAAGAGATTGTCAAAGAGGACGGCACCATTGACAGGGCAAAAGCAGCAGAGATTATTTTTGCGGATGACGCCTTACTGGATAAAGTGAATGCCTTGATACATCCGGCGGTAAAAGAGGAAATCAGAGAGAGGACGGCACAGGTAAAGGCAGAAGGAAAAGTAAAGTTTATCTTTATCGAAGCAGCACTTCTGATTGAGGCAGGCTATGTGCCGGATTTGGATGAACTCTGGTATGTATGCGCCGGTGAGAAACTTCGGATGAAACGTCTGATGGAGGGAAGAGGCTATTCCACGGAACGTATCGAGGGTATTATGGAACAGCAGCTTAAGGATGAGGAATTCAGAAGGTATGCTGACCGTGTCATTGTAAATGACGGGACTATGGAAGAATTAAAAGAGCAAATAGATAAAATTATGGGGGACTATTTATGGCAGGAGTAAAATATCCCGCATCTCTGGTATTCGGTCTTGATATCGGAACCAGAAGCATTGTAGGAACAGTTGGATATAAGGACGGAGATTGCTTTTATGTGGTGGCACAGGCGGCAAAGGAGCATGAAACCCGTGCAATGATTGACGGACAGATTCATGATATTGCCAAGGTTGCAAACACCATTAAGGAAGTAAAAACAATCCTGGAAGAGAAGACCAAGCGCAAGTTAAAAGAAGTATGTATTGCTGCGGCAGGTCGTGTTTTGCGTACCGAATATGCTTACGTGGAGAAGAATTTTGAAGTAGAGACTACCATTACGGATGAGCATATTTATGATCTGGACGGAGCCGGCGTGGAAAAGGCCTATGCGGCTTTTAACAAGAATTTGGGACCGGATGAGAAGTTTTACTGTGTAGGTCACAGTGTCATCCGTTATTACATGAACGGAAATGTCATAACCAATCTTGAAAATCATAAGGCAAAACAAATCGGTATGGATTTGATTGCAACCTTTTTACCCAGCGATGTGGTAGACGGTTTGTATACGGCTGTGGAAATGGCGGATTTGGTGGTTGCTAACCTGACGTTGGAGCCTATTGCGGCCATGGAAGTTGCTATTCCTGAGAAGTTCCGTATGTTGAACATTGCTCTTGTGGACGTGGGTGCAGGTACCTCCGATATCTGTATTACCAAGGACGGCAGCATTGCGGCTTACGGCATGATTCCTACCGCAGGTGACAGTCTTACAGAGATGATTGCACAGCACTGTCTGGTGGATTTTAATGTGGCAGAAGAGATTAAAAGAACCATTGCAGAGCATGATGTAGCGGAGTTTGAGGATATTATCGGTTTGCCCCAGACCATTACCAAGGAAGAGATTTTGCAGGTGTTAGAGCCTGAACTTGATAAAATGACTTCGCAGGTTGCGGAATGCATTATGAAGTTAAACGGTGATAAGCCTGTCAGTGCCGTATTTGTTGTCGGCGGTGGCGGTAAAATTGAAGGCTATACCAACCATCTGGCAGAAAAGATTGGCATTCAGGTACAGCGTGTTGCCCTGCGTGGCGAGGAAGTGATGCAGAAGATTATTTTCCTGGATGATTCCTTGAAGAAGGATTCCCTGTTGGTAACGCCTCTTGGTATCTGTTTGAACTTCTATGAGCAGAATAATAACTTTATTTTTGTATCTTTTAACGATGAGAGAATGAAGTTGTACGATAACGGCAAATTGACCATTGTGGATGTGGTAATGCAGGCAGGCATTCCCAACGAAGCGTTATTCCCCAGACGCGGTGCGGGCGTTACTTTTACATTGAACGGTAAGCCCAAGACCATCCGCGGTAATCAGGGGGAAGCAGCAGAGTTTTATTTAAACGGAGAACCTGCGGATTTACATAGTTACATTCATGCAAATGATATTGTTCGTCTGATGGAATCTACCGCAGGCGAGGATGCAGTGGTAGAGCTCGGCAGTCTTGCGGAAATGAAGGAAAGTATTACGGTTATCGTGGATAAAACCCCGGTACAGTTCCCCAAATTTGCCAGCGTAAACGGAGAACTCCGTTCCCCTGCTTATGTGGTACAGGAGGGTGATGAAATTGAAATGCTCAATTACTACACCGTGCCTCAGATTCTTGAATTTATGGACATTATTTTAGACAAGAGTAAGTGTGTCAATGTCAATAACAAGAAGGCAGATAAGCGAACCAAGGTATATGACAATTTTACTTTTGACATTGTAAAAGCAGCTCCGCCGAAGAAGAAAAAAACGACGGCGAAGAAGACTGCGGGCAAAGCGGCAGGCGGTGAAGATAAGAGCGGTAAGTCCGGAAACGCGGATAGCAGTGTAAATAAAGCAGCGAACAGTAAGACCGATGAGAAAAAAACTACAGCAAAGGCAAGTGATGTAAATGCAGATGCATTTGATGCTGAAAGTATGTCTGCGGATGCATATTTGGACAATATGTCCGAGTACCTTGCTGACGTGGAAGAAACCATGGTTGATGAAGAAGAAAGTGCGGTATCAGAAGTAAACGACAGCAAAAATGCCGGCACAGCGGAAACAGCACCTGCGCCCAATCCTGCATCCGTTGAGATGACGGTTATGGTAAATGGTGCGCCTATTACCTTGAAAGGCAAGTCTTCTTATGTGTTTGTGGAAGTGTTTGATTATATTAATTTTGATTTGAGTCACGCCAACGGCCGTTCCATTGTGACGAACTTAAACGGCAGACAGGCTCAGTATATGGAGCCTTTGACTCCGGGCGATGTGATTGAAATCTATTGGAAGGAACGATAAAAACAAATGAGACTGGTCAGTATTGCCAGCGGTAGCAGCGGAAACTGTATTTATGTGGGAAACGATAACACACACCTTCTGGTGGATGTGGGTATCAGTGCTAAAAAAATCGAAGCCGGATTAAAAGAAATCGACCTTTGCGGCAAGGATTTGGACGGCATTCTGATTACCCATGAGCACTCGGACCATATTCAGGGTGTAGGTGTTATGGCACGTAAATACGGTATTCCTATTTATGCCACCAAAGGTACGATTCAGGAGATTTTAAGTAAAAAATCATTAGGGGATATTGATGTGTCGCTTTTTGAAAGCATTCAGGCAGACAGCCCTTTTATGATTAAGGATATGGAAATTAATACCATGCGCATCAGCCACGATGCAAGAGATCCCGTGGCATATCGTTTCCGGAGTGGTGACAAATGCGCCGCCATTGCGACGGATATGGGCACATATGATGATTATACCGTAGATTGTTTGAAAGGCTTGGATGTGCTTCTTTTGGAAGCAAACCACGACATTAATATGTTACAGGTAGGGCCTTACCCTTATCCCTTAAAACAGCGTATTCTGGGCACGCATGGGCATTTGTCCAATGAGGCCGGCGGAAGACTTTTATCAAAGGTCTTACATGATGATATGAAGGCTATTGTGCTTGGACATCTGAGTAAGGAAAATAATCTGCCGGAATTGGCTTATGAGACAGTGAAACTGGAAGTGACCATGGGGGATAATCCTTACGACGGCAATGATTTTCCGATTCTTGTGGCTAAGAGGGATGGGACGTTTCCGAAGTTGGAGTTTTAAGGTATGAATGGAACTATCCGAAAATATCGGATAGTTCAAATAGACAGTTTGTATTATGTGTTGAGAAAATAAACAATTACGTTTAAGATTTAATAAATTAGAAATTGTATCAAGTTAAAATGTCGGTTGATATAATAGGAGATATATCATGAAGTGCAGCAATTGTAATCAAGAAATAGAACAAGATTTAGCAGTTTTCCCCAAGTGTGGACATGATACAGACGATAATGAAACAGTAAAAAAAGTTTCATTAAAATGTGAACACTGTGGCGGAACCTTAGCGGTTGATAATGATAAACCGATATTATTATGTCCGTATTGTGGAAATCAGTCACTCATTATCGAAAATGATGCAGTTGCGATTGAAAGAATAAAAACTGCAGCAAATAAAGAAATTGAACTAGAAAAAATCAAGAGTAATGAAAGAATACAAAAAGTTGAATACGAAAATAAGCAAAGAACAGAAGAGAAAGAAAGTATAAATAAATTCAAGAAAAGTCCTTGGGCGATTTTTCTTATTATTGCTTTTTTAATTGCTGGTGTTTTTTCTTTTCTTTACTTTGTTAGTGGTTTCATTTTAGCGGGCGTTCTTTCTGTTGTACAAATGATGTGTTTTGGTTGCGCTTGGTGCATGGGTATGAATATCATTAAAGGAAAGAAACGATATTTACATATTCTTGTTGCAATTGTAGGTATAATACTGATTCTTCCGACAATTATGGCGTGTAATGTTGCTGCTATGAATGCAGATGCTCATAAGATAGAATGGAATACTATTATATTGAGTGATAAAATTCCAGAACCTGAATCATTAAAAGTAGAAATACACGATAACGAAGATGATGAGTTATGGATTGAAATATATAATACATCGGAAGAAGAATATTATGAATATACTGTAGAGTGTAAAGAATGGGGATATTTAATTGAAATATCTGAAACATCTAGTAATTTTGCAGCATATAACGATGAAGGATATAAAATAAACTTAAGTTATTCAGATTATAATAAAATTATGAGTATAAGGTTAGTGGCACCAACTGAAGTATATGAATTGGAATGGGATAAACACGCGGTGGCGTCAATTCTTCCAAATCCTTCGTCAACATTAGGAGTTTTTAAGGAAGAAAATGAAAGTACGAATAAGATTATAGTTAGCAATACATCGGAAGATGATTATATGGCTTATTGTGACGCGTGCAAGGAAACTGGTTTTGATATAGATTCTGAAAGCGGTACAACATCATATAAAGCATATGATGAAAATGGAAACAAAATAACAATTTCATATAATCCGGGAAATAAAGAAATGACCATTGATTTTTATTATCCTATGGAGTTTAAAGAAATTACATGGCCAATAGTTGGAGTGGGTACTCTAGCACCTGTTCCAAAATCTTTGTATGGAAATGTTTCTAGTGATTATGACTGGGCATATTCTGTTTATCTTGATAATGTTACGAGAGAAGAATATGAGGAATATGTACAAGCGTGTATACGTTGTGGTTTTGATAAAGATATAAGCAATTATGAAGATAGTTTCTGGGCAGATTATTCGGATGAAATTAGTATAAATGTTTCGCATGAAGGTCTTGATTTGATGTATATAAGTGTGTCTGGTTCAGTAAGTGAAGATTATTCGTCATTAACTAGAGAAGTTAATGATAAAGTGGAAATAGAAGTAGAAGAAATAATAAGTGAACCTGAAGAAATTTCAGAGAATGAAGAAATAGATGAGGTAGAAGAACAACAAGAATTAAATGATATAGGAGAACAATCATCTTTGAATAATGAAACATCATCTGAATATGAAAAAGCATACATAAGAGACTTGTCAGAGTATTCGCTGTATATTATGTTTGATGAGGATTCTAAAGAGGTGGTTTGTTTTGGGACAAACGATACGTATGTTATGAGTGGTTCATATGACGGAAGTTTTAGTGATAGAATAATCATAAGTTGGGATGATGGTTGGAATGAATCTTTTTCACATATAAAAGGGAATACGGCTACATTGACGGACGGAAATGGTTTTGATTGGGATTATAAGGTATGTGATGTGAATGAGGCACAAAATGTTTTAGATGATTTGCAGTAAATAAAAACAAATTTAGTATTTTTATCATTAATGATATGTAATATTAACAAATGTATGCTTGTAAAAGAAAGGAGATAATCTTGAGTACACTCATCGCAAAAGAATACAAAAGATTCGAAGATATTAAGCATACGAAAGAGGATGGCACTGAATATTGGAGTGCAAGAGAATTAGGACCTGCATTAGAATATACTAAGTGGGAAAATTTTCATAAAGTAATAAGGCGGGCAATGATAGCCTGCGAAAACAGCGGAAGAAGCATAGATGAATGTTTTCCTGAGGTCAGGAAAACATCAAATATGCCAAAAGGTGGCACAAAGCCGTTAGTTGATTATGAACTGTCAAGATATGCATGTTATCTGATTGTGCAGAATGGTGATCCGCGCAAAGAAGTGATTGCTTTGGGACAGACATATTTTGCAATTCAGACATATCGGCAAGAAGTGGCTGACCATTTTAACCAACTGGACGAGGATAACAGAAGATTGGTTATTAGAGGAGATATTAAACAATGGAATCAGATGCTTGCCGAGACTGCGCATAATGCCGGAGTTATAACAAATGAAGAATTTGCAATTTTTCAAAATGCAGGTTACATGGGTTTGTATGGTGGATTGGGTGTAGATGATATACATAAAAAGAAAAGCTTAGAAATAGGGCAAAAAATTCTGGATTACATGGGAAGTACAGAACTGATTGCTAATCTTTTTAGGATATCACAAACAGAGGAAAAATTGCGGAAAGATGAAGTAGATAATGCGAAAACAGCGACAACGGTTCATTATTCCGTAGGTAAAGCGGTTAGAACTGCCATTGAAAAAATTGGCGGAACGATGCCGGAGGATTTACCAACACCGGAAAAGAGTATCCAACAGATTGAAAAAGAACAAATGGAGCGTTTGAAAGCAAAAGCAAAGAGTGGAAAATTGATGTTGGATGAATGAAAGGCTAAGGAATGCCATAATTAAATTAGGATTCTATAGAGTTTTTTTGTAATCAATATAAAAATATAATTTTCACATAGAAAGGAAACAGTATGAAAAAGACAATTATTACAGTAGTAGGTAAGGACGGCGTTGGTATCATCGCTAAAATATGTACTTACCTTGCAAACAATCACATTAACATCGAGGATATTTCCCAGACCATCGTGCAGGGATATTTTAACATGATGATGATTACGGATATGAATGAGGCGTCTAAGCCTTTTGCGGATATTGCAAGCGAATTGGAGCAGATTGGCGAAGAAATCGGTGTGGTTGTAAAGTGTCAGAGAGAAGAGATTTTTGATTCCATGCACCGCATCTAATGTAACTAACGAGCTATGCAGATTCGGGAGCAGGAAGAATTTACAAGCTTGCTTGTATAATTCTGTATGCGAACGAATATATATGGCGACTAGCCATATATAAGCAAAAGGAAAGCAACGAAGTTGCGGTTTTGCGCATAGCGAGTTTATATAATAAAACATAAACTTTGGAGGCAATCATGATTAACATATATGAAGTATCTGAGACAAATCAGATGATTGAAAAAGAAAATCTTGATGTGCGTACCATCACCATGGGTATCAGTCTTTTGGACTGCGCGGACCCGGATTTGAAGGTATGTAACGAGAAGATTTATAACAAGATTACCACCTGTGCCAAGAATCTGGTGCAGACCGGTAAAGATATCGAGCGCGAGTTCGGTATTCCCATCGTAAATAAAAGAATTTCCGTAACTCCCATCGCATTGGTGGGCGGTGCGGCCTGCAAAACTCCCGAGGATTTTGCAACCATTGCCAAAACCCTGGATGAAGCGGCAAAAGTAGTAGGCGTTAATTTTATCGGCGGATATTCCGCACTGGTGTCTAAGGGTATGACTCCTGCGGAAGAGCTTTTAATCAAATCCGTGCCTTTGGCACTTTCCACCACCGACAGAGTGTGCAGTTCCATTAACTTAGGTTCTACCAAAACCGGTATCAACATGGATGCGGTAAAAATGGTAGGTGAAATCATCAAAGAAACCGCAGAAGCAACCAAGGAAAAAGATTCTTTGGGCTGTGCAAAGCTTGTTGTATTCTGTAATGCACCGGATGATAATCCTTTTATGGCAGGTGCCTTCCATGGTGTAACGGAAGCGGACTGTGTGATTCACGTTGGTGTAAGCGGCCCCGGTGTTGTAAAAACAGCGTTGGAAAAGGTGCGTGGCGAGAACTTCGAAGTACTCTGTGAAACCATCAAAAAGACTGCTTTTAAGGTGACAAGAGTCGGACAACTGGTGGCAAAGGAAGCTTCTAAGCGTCTTGGTGTGCCTTTTGGTATTGTAGACTTATCATTGGCACCTACCCCGGCGGTTGGTGACAGTGTGGCTGATATTCTTTGCGAGATTGGTCTGGAATATGCAGGTGCGCCCGGAACTACGGCGGCTTTGGCACTTCTTAACGATCAGGTGAAGAAGGGTGGTGTTATGGCGTCTTCTTACGTGGGTGGCTTAAGTGGTGCTTTTATCCCTGTCAGTGAGGACCAGGGTATGATTGATGCGGTAACAGCGGGAGCCCTTACTTTAGAGAAGTTAGAGGCCATGACTTGCGTATGTTCGGTTGGTCTTGATATGATTGCAATTCCCGGCGATACCAAAGCAACCACCATTTCCGGTATTATTGCGGATGAACTTGCAATCGGTATGATTAACCAGAAGACCACAGCAGTGCGTATTATCCCTGTAATCGGTAAGGGAGTTGGTGAGACCGTGGAATTCGGCGGATTGCTTGGTTATGCGCCTATTATGCCTGTAAACCAGTTCTCTTGTGATGCTTTTGTAAATCGTGGCGGAAGAATTCCCGCACCGATTCACAGTTTTAAAAATTAATTATGTAAACCTAAAAGCCTGTAACTTCGCTGTTATAGGCTTTTGCATTTGGGTAAAATGGGGGAGTGTATGATAGGTGTATGTTTTATGATGTTCGATACGGACACGCTCTCGCTCGGTTCATCCACATAGCGGATGCTAAACTCAAAGCCTTGTAAACAAGTCTTTTTGTTAAGCACCAATGGGCTGAAAACGGTCCTTAATCGAATCACATAAAACATACACCTGAGCAAAGAGCGCGGATTATTTTTAAAATGCAATGTGGTAATGAAAGATGTAGATGTAAAATAAAGTGAGTAGGAGAAATATCATGAAGATTCTGGTTACCGGTGGAACAGTATTTGTCAGTAAGTATGTGGCAAGATATTATGTAAACAAAGGATGTGAGGTTTATGTGTTAAACCGAAACAGCAGACCGCAGGTGGAAGGCGTACATTTGCTGGAGGCGGACCGGCATAATTGTAGGGAAGTTCTGAAAGGACATTATTTTGATGCAGTGCTGGATGTGACGGCATATACGGCGGAGGATATTAAGGATTTGCTTGCAGGTTTGGAAGGTTTCGGGCAGTACATTATGATTAGTTCCAGTGCGGTCTATCCTGAGACGAATGTTCAACCTTTTACAGAAGAGCAGAGCGTGGGGCTTAATAAGTTCTGGGGACAGTACGGAACGGATAAAATTGCCGCAGAAGAGGCAATTTTACAAGTCGTACCTAATGCATATGTTATAAGACCGCCTTATATTTATGGGCCTATGAATAATGTATACCGCGAAGCATTCGTCTATGAGTGCGCAGAAAAAGAGCGTAAATTTTATATTCCAAAGGATGGCAGTATGCAATTACAGTTCTTTCATGTGGAAGATTTGTGCAAGGTGATGGATGCGATTCTTGAGAAGGAGCCTGCGGAACATATTTTAAATGTGGGAAATGAAGAAACGGTCAGTATTTTAGATTGGGTTAAAATGTGTTATGATGTGGTAGGAGCACCACTTAATATTGTGAATGTGGATGGTGCGGTAGAACAACGGAAGTATTTCAGTTTTTATGATTATGAATATAAGCTGGATGTGAGCCGGCAGAAGGTGTTGCTTGATAAGACAACGGATTTGTGTTCAGGCCTGAAAGATGCTTATGAGTGGTATAAAAGTAATAAAAGTGAAGTGAGACAAAAGGATTTTAGTGCTTTTATTGATGAGAATTTAGTGTAAGGAAAAAGTGAAATGATTGAAATTATTGTCAGAAGAGTTTTAAATTTTTCACTGATTTTTATGGTGATTGGGATTTTTGTATTTCTTGGGAATATGGTTTATCAGCAGAATACTTTAGGAATTGATCCGAAAATTAACTGGTGGTTTACGGCACCGATGATCTTCTTCTTTGGTGTTGTTATTCTTTGCATTGTATTAATGTGTGTGTTTGAAATCATACATATGTGTAGAACGTCAGGAATGCCGAGTTATAGAATTATAATTGTGCTTTGCATTGTTGCAATTGCTGTAGCGATTGGAGTTCTGCTGTTCTTGAAGTTTGAGTTTATAAGAAACAAGATTGTGATATCAACAATATCTCTAACGCTGACAGGATTTGTTATGAAAGCATATTTTAGAATTGGGAATGAGACGAAGAGAAAACGTTAATTTTAGTGTAAAAGGAGGAAAAATGAAAGTATCAATTATTTGTTCTTGGGGAGTGTTTTTAATTTCGATTTTGGCATTTGTTATTTCTATTTTTACGGCAAGTACGCAGACTACCTGGACGGTATTTTCAATTACTATGCCTTTGATTGGTGTTTCGTTTTGGGTAGCGGTGATTTTATCGATTATTCATTTGGTTCGGTCAAAGAAAGATAAGTAAAGTGTGATTGCAGAAGGAACTTAGAATGTACAACGCCAAAGAATTAAATCTTACTTTAAACAACAAACAAATCAACTACATAACCTTCGGTAAAGGACCCAAACCCCTTATTATGATTCAAGGTCTTAATACCAACGGTATCAAAGGTGTAGCGAATTCTTTGGCTTATATGTATCGTATCTTTGCCAAGGATTATACAGTATATCTTTTTGACAGGAGAACGGAAGTGTTTGATGGCATTACGGTCCGGGAACTGGCGGCAGATATTGCGGAGGCGATGGATTCTTTGGGGTTAGCGAATGCAGATGTATTTGCGGTCTCTCAGGGCGGAATGATTGGTCAGTACCTTGCCATTGACAGACCGGATTTAGTGCATAGAATGGTGCTTGCCGTAACACTTTCACGAAACAACGACGTGGTAAAAGAAGTTCTGTCCAACTGGATTCAAATGACAGAGCAGGAGAACTACAAGGAACTGGTTGCGGATATGGCGGTTAAAATGTACTCGGATGCGTATGTGAAGCGCTACAAACCTTTTATGCCCTTTCTGACAGCGGTGCAAAAGCCAAAGGATAAGGAGCGTTTTATTACATTGGCGAAATCCTGCCTTACCTGTAATGCATATAAAGAGTTGGAGCAAATCAAGTGCCCCGTACTTGTGCTTGGCGGAAGTCAGGACAAAGTCACTACGGGACAGGCGTCTGTGGAAATTGCAGAGAAACTTGGCTGTGAGATTTATATGTATGAGGATTTAGGGCATGCTGCCTATGAAGAGGCGAAGGATTTTAACAGGAGAGTTTACGATTTTCTAATGAAAGAAGCGTTAAAGCAGTGATATATTTTTTAAGGAAATTGTTCATAAAAGTACACGAAGGTTAATGGAATACGAAGATGATATAGGGGAAAACGTATGAAAGAAAAGAAAGATTTTGGAGCATCGAATATTTTACAGTGGATATTAGGGTTGATGATAATTGCCGCCTTTGCATTTTTCATCATTGGAGAAGTTGTGCTGCCACCGGAGAATTTGGAAGACATCGGAGAATTCGGTCTATATGAAGGCGAGTGGGTTCAGGTCTTGGATGATGGTACAACAGAGGCAATAGAAGTGCCGGGAGAATGCAAGACGGAACAGGGCGAATGGGTTACGATTGAAACGGTTTTGCCGGAAGATATTTCGGATATCAGTTTCGCAATTCGCAGTATGCAGCAGGATTTCAAAATCTATGTGGGAGATGAGTTGCGCAAAGAATATTCGACCATTGAGACTCAGCCTTTTGGTAAAACCAGTACGATTACCTATGTGTTTTTTGAAGTGTATAAGGCAGATGGTGGCGAAACATTAAGAATTGAGTTTATGAGTGACTCTTCTTATGCGGGCTATGTAAGCGAAGTTTATATGGGCGCGCATGTTGCGCTTTGGCAGAATATTATCAAAAACTATGCGCCATCTCTTGTGATTGCAATGTTTATGTTGCTGGTGGGAATCAGCGTTTCCGTATTAAGTATCATTGTCCGTTTTATGTATAAGACGGAAGTGGAATTGTTACATATGGGAAACGGTATTATTTTAGCGTCTTCCTGGATGATTGCGGAGTCGAGAATGCGACAGTTTATATTCCCAAACAGCACGATGGCGGTATATCTGGGATTTTTTATGATTATGCTTTTACCTTATCCCATAGCTGCATATATGAATAAGGTGCAAAAGTGTCGTTACCGCATCGCCTATCTGGCAATTTATATTGCGGTAGCCGTAAATTGTGTGCTTGGAACTACGTTGCAGGTTTTGCAGATAAAAGACTTCTTTGAAACGATGTTGGCATCTCACATTATCATCGGAGTGTTGATTGTCATAATGACTGTAACGATTATTTTGGATATTGTTCGTGGATATATAAAGGAATATTGGGCAATTGCAATCGGTTTTGTGGCTTTGATGATGGGGGGGATCGGCGAGATTATTATGGTATATATCAATAGTTCGCAATATAACGGAATTCCCCTTTGTTTAGGGCTTGTAGTTTTTTTGATTGCAGCCGGTATGAGAACTGCCAAAAATGTCCGAGCGGTAAATCAGGAACGAAATCTTGCCCTTGCCGTCAGCGAATCCAAGTCGCAGTTCCTTGCCAGTATGTCACATGAAATTCGTACACCGATTAATACCATTATGGGTATGAATGAGATGATTTTGCGCGAGAGCAAGGAAGAGAATACAAGAGAGTATGCGGATAATATCAATCGGGCCAGTGAAATGCTACTGGGGCTTATTAATGATGTATTGGATTTATCTAAAATTGAGGCCGGGAAATTACAGATTGTAGAGTCGGATTATTCTACGGCCAATATGCTGAAAGCAGTTGTTTCAGGTATTGAAATGCGGGCTAAGCGTAAAAATCTGGAGATAAAAAAGGATGTTGATGAAACGCTTCCTGCTGTTTTAAGCGGAGATGAGATTCGTATTACGCAGATTTTAAATAATTTGTTATCTAATGCGGTAAAGTATACAGAAACGGGTTCTGTTACGCTGACGGCTAAGGGGAAACGCGCGGAAAACAGATTTTTCCTGCAGTTGGCGGTTTCGGATACAGGTATGGGGATTTCTGAAGAAGACATTGAACGTCTTTTTGATACCTTTGTGCGACTGGATTTAAAGAAGAATCAGAACATAGAAGGAACCGGTTTGGGACTCAGTATTACAAAGCAACTTGTGGAAAATATGGGCGGTAGTATTACGGTTACCAGCGAAGTCGGAAAGGGAAGTTGCTTTACGGTAGAGATTCCGCAAACCATCATTGATGAAACTGCTATGGGAAGTTTGGAAAGCAAAAACGTAAATTCACCCACAGCGGCAGAAAGTCCGGCGAAAACGTTCAAAGCACCGGATGCGAAGGTGCTTGTGGTAGATGATAATAAAATGAACTTGAAAGTAATCGGAAATCTTCTGAAACGTACGGAAATGCAGGTGGATTTTGCAAATGACGGAAATCAGTGCCTGGAAATGACCAAAGAGAAGAAGTACGACATTATTCTTATGGACTATATGATGCCGGAGCCGGACGGCGTGGAGACCCTGCATCTTTTACGGGCTGATCAGGAAAATAAGAATTTTGAGACACCTGTAATCGTTTTGACGGCAAATGCGGTGGGTGAGGTGGAAGAGCAATATTTGGAAGAAGGCTTTGACGGATACTTGTCCAAACCCATTGACGTGGAAAAAATGGAAAAAACCTTATCAAAATACGTCTAAAAGGCATTATTTTCATAAAAAATCAAAAAATCCCCCTGCGTCACCTATTGCTCGTGACGTAACGTAACGTCCTATAATAGGCGTTGAAAGGAGGCGAGAGCAATGTCAAAATACACAACAGGAGAAATTGCCAAGCTTTGTAATGTAACGGTCCGTACCGTGCAATATTATGATACGAGAGGTATTCTCGTACCCGGTGAATTAACGGAGGGCGGAAGACGTCTTTATAATGACGAAGACCTTCGCAAGATGAAAATTATCTGTTTTTTACGTGAGTTGGATTTACCCATCAACAGCATTGCCGAACTGTTAAAAGAAGAGGATCCGGGAAGCGTTATTTCCCTTCTTTTGGAACAGCAGAGGAAGATGCTGAAAGAAGAAATTGACGAGCGTGAAGAACGACTTAAGAAACTTGAGGAATTATCATCAGGGCTTAAGAATTTTGAACATTTCTCAGTTGAATCCATAGGTGACATTGCTTATCATATGAAGAATAAAAAAGAATTAATGAAGATGCGTTGGAAAATGATAGGACTTGGTTCGATTATGGATGTGATTGAGATCGGAACGATTATTTTATGGATTAAAACAGGAATTTGGTGGCCTTTTGCAGTGGGTATGTGTATCGTTGTGGCAATCGGTGTTTTTATCAGCAGATATTATTATAAATCTGTCAATTATATCTGCCCGCAGTGTCATACTGTATTTAAGCCGAAGTTTGGTCAGATGTTTTGGGCAAACCATACACCGAATACCAGAAAGTTGACTTGTACATGTTGCGGACACAAAGGATTCTGCGTGGAAACCTATGCACAGGAAGAGTATAAGGAGGCCTAAAAGATGAAAATGGATAAAAAGAAGTTTACAATTTATATGATTTTTGCCTTTGGTCTTGCGTGGGTAATTCAGATTATAGCAAGCATTTTTTCAAGAAACGGAAATGTGGCTGTATTTCAGCTCCTTTTGATGGTTTGTATGTTTATGCCGTTTCTGGCTACATTTATTGCTAAAATTCCTTTAAAAGGTATGGGCTGGATTCCGAAACTGAAAGGCAATATAGGATGGATTTTACTGGCATGGTTTGGACCTATGGTTTTAACCATTCTCGGTGCAGTGATTTTTTACATTATCTTCCCTAACAGACTGGACTGGTCCGGTTCCTACATGGCGATACAGATGGGTGAGGAAGCGATGGTGCAATTGCAGGCTACAGGAATCACGATTCCGATTTTGGCAATCGTTACCATCGTGCAGGCTTGTTCCTATGCACCGTTGGTTAACGGATTGTTCGGTTTGGGCGAGGAAGTTGGCTGGCGAGGCGTTATGTATCCTATGTTGAAAGATAAGTTTGGCCGGGTAAAAGGTATGATTCTCGGTGGCATTATCTGGGGCGCATGGCATTGGCCGATTATGGTGTTTGCAGGATATGAATATGGTTTAGAGTACTGGGGCGCACCCTTCCTTGGTATGGCGATGTTTTGCCTGTTCGCTACAGTGGGCGGAATTATTTTGGATGTTTTATATGAGAAGACCAAGTGTATCTGGGTACCTTCCGTAGGACATGGTGCAATCAATGCAACCGTAGGAGTTCCGGTGCTTATGTTAAATGCTGAATTTGCGGATCAATTGACAATAGGGCCGTTGCCCATTGGTATTGTTTCAATGATACCGTATATTATCACTGCAATTCTTTTACTTGTTCTTACCGGGAAGAAGAAAGAGAATTAAGAGGTTTTTATAAAAGATAAAATGGAGTAGACCATGAAAAAAAGTAAAAAAATGATTGCCCCGATTCTGATATCTGTTATTATAATACTATATTATGTTTTATATTTTGGTATTATTATTACCCTGGTGGATGGTATCTGGAAATATGTACTTGGTATTATTCCGTTGTTGTTTGGAGGCGTAATGATTAAGGTTTGCTTAGAGCGAATCAAAGAAATTAAGGAAGGTGAAGAAGATGATCTTAGTAAATACTGATTACATTAGCGGAAAAGAGTTAGAAATGCTGTCGCTGGTAAAGGGAAGTACCATTCAGTCAAAGCATTTGGGAAAGGATATTATGCAGGGCTTTAAAACTCTGGTTGGCGGAGAATTAACGGCTTATACGGAAATGATGAATGAAGCCCGTGCCCTTGCGACCAAGAGAATGGTAGAAGAAGCAGAAAGTTTAGGTGCAGATGCCATTGTGAATATCCGTTATGCATCTTCGGCTGTTATGGAAGGCGCGGCAGAAGTGATGGCTTACGGTACGGCAGTGAGATTTGTGAAATAATATTTTTTTAAAGGAATACAGAAATCAGAAAGGTAAGCAGACATGTATAAAGAAATCGTTAGTACAGCTTCAATGATTGCAATTATTATTACGCTTTTTATTACATTGATTGCACCGGTAATCGTGTGGATTATTTATGGTGTGAAAAATAAGGGAAAAGGTGTTTGGAAGGCGTGGGCTTTGGGTGCGGCAGGTTTTGTTTTGCTTCAGATGATTATCCGTATGCCGATTCTTAATATTGTAAGTTTGATTCCGGGATTTGGAACCTTCGTAGCCGAGTATTATGTGGTTTATTGCCTGATTCTTGCTTTTACGGCGGCTTTGTTTGAAGTGGTGGCACGTTTCGGTGTGGCTAAAATCCTGCAAAAGAAGATTAATTATGAGCAGGGTGTTGCGGCCGGCTTGGGTCACGGCGGTATTGAGGCAATTTTGATTGTAGGTATGACATATATTAACAATTTGTTGTATGCGATTATGATTAATTTGGGCAGTTTCCAGGGGATGATTCAGGATGCGCTGAGAACTAGCGGACCGGAAGTGGCAGAGCAGTTGATAATGGTTATGGATTCTTTGGTTGAGACACCAAGTTATCTCTTTTATCTTGCAGGCTATGAGCGTGTGCTTACCGTTATTTTTCATACTGCTATGAGTTTGTTGGTTTGCTATCTTGTTTACAAAAAGAAAGCGGTTCTTGGCGTAAGCATTGCCTTTGTGGCACATTTCCTGGTGGATTTCATTGCACCGTTGATTAACGGATTGGCAACGCCTTACCTTGGAAGCGTGATTTCAGAAGGAACGGCTTATGTGATTATTTACAGTTTCTTAACAGTGTTTGCTATTGCATCATTCGTCGTTATTGTGATGATTGGGAAGAAGTGGAAGACAGAGGAGTAAAAGATGGAAGGTTTGGCAATTTTAAAAACAGTTGTAGGTGTTATATTTTTCTTGTCGTTGATGGCTGCAGTAGCGATTGCAATTGTGGCGGTAATTTTTAAAATTACAAATAAACTAAATAAAAAGACTAATCGAAACCTTACCATTGCATTTGCGATTGCCTTCGTAATCGGACTGTTAAGTTGGTTTGGACATTTTATTATTGCTTTTCAGATGTATAATATGTAAAGCGATAGCGGATTCGTTTTATGCGGCAAGATTGTAAGCAATCTATTAAGTACGAATCTGAAATAGAATATAGGGTGACGCATCTGAACGAGAATCGTAAAATAAAAAACTCCTACTCATTTCTGAATAGGAGTTTTTTATTTTATGAAAGTTTTATTCTACGATTACAATTTCGCGACTAAACTCACTTATCGGCTTATTGCCGAACTTCTCGGTAACGAGAGAGTCGTAGATGTGAGATGCCTGAATGTCGCATTCCAACATTTCCATACCGGTTGAAGTCAAGAATTCCCTTGCATCCGCCAACTTGGAAATCATAGGGATTTTGGATACTTTTTTAATGGCTGAGGTTAATTCGTTGGCACTCTTGCGAAGTCCGAGAATCCTGCCGTAGAAGATGTAATCCTTATCAACATAATGCTGAAGGGCATCTTTACGAAGGTTTAAGAGAATGTGCAAGAGACAACGGCTCACGCGGGCATACGTAATGTCCTTGGTTTTTAACAAATCGCAGAATTGTGAATAATTCTCGTAGTTCCTAAGGTTTTTGACAATTTTATCAGAGAAATCCTGCGAAATATCCACATATTCCGTGAAGCCCTTCGGTGCATCCAAAAGAAGTTTGTACTTCAACAGACTTGAAATGTCTTCATGGAAGATAGGAAAGGTCTTATGGAAGTCCTGCTTCATCATTTTGTACACATAATCGGGCACGGAACTCTTAATCATATCCAAAGAATCTGCGGATTTCAAAGATTCACGGATGGAGAGTGCGGAACTCATCACCTCGGTTACCATACGATCGTGATAGCCTGCGCCCATACGTCTTGTGGTCTGGGGCAAAATCTTGCTGTCACGCTGAATGATTGCTTTGATATATTCGATACCCAGAATATTGTTCGGATAACTCATGGCATCCACGTGCATAAAAGAATCAGGCAAAGTTTCTTCAATCACCTGCATTCTTGCGCGGGGGTAGGTAAGTCCCTGTTTCATTTTTGACTTGATGGCATTGGAAAACGCCTCATCTTCCTTAGATAAAAGAATGGCAATTTCCGTTAAAGTCTTAATATCGCCACACTCACTGCCAAAGCAGAGCGTATCTACCACACCTAACTTATCAAGCAGGGCAACCGCACCGGAAGCGAAGTATTCCGCACTGCCTGCCGCGTAATAAAGCGGAAGTTCCAGTACCAAATCGGCCCCTGCATCCAAAGCCATTTGAGTTCGTGTATATTTATCAATCAGGGCCGGAACACCTCTTTGGGTAAAATTACCGCTCATTACAACTACAAGGTAGTCTGCGCCTGTTAATTCTTTTACTTTTTGCATATGATATGCGTGTCCGTTATGGAACGGATTGTATTCTGCTACAATACCGGCTACTTTCATTGTAAGCCCCCTTTCGAAGAAATTTCCCCAATTGTTTTTACCTTTCTTTTAAACTTACCATTTTTAGCGTTGAGTGACAAGTGAAATAAGGACTTTTTTGAGAAAAAAATTGAAACTTCTTAAATTCTTTGACATTCTCTTGTAGATTTATAATTTTTTATGTATAATATTTGAGGATTGCAAAAAGCAGTCACATTACTATCAAATATTGGAGCGGCCCCCCTTGTGTGTAGAGGGACAACCCCAAACATATAAAGGAGAGAAGCAAAATGGCATTCGTAGACAGAATCAAAGAAAAAGCAAAACAGTGCAAGAAGACAATTCTTCTTCCGGAAACAATGGACGACAGAACTTATTACGCAGCTGCACAGGCAATTAAGGAAGATTTGGCTGACATCGTTTTAATCGGTAGTCAGGCTGAAATTGATGAGCATGTAAAGAGCACAGGTGTTGATATCAGCGCAGCACAGGTGATTGACCCTGCAAACTGCGATAAGTTTGAAGATTATGCAAATCTTTTATACGAAACAAGAAAAGCAAAGGGAATGACTTTGGAACAGGCTAAGGACATCCTTTTAAAAGATACCATCACCTTCGGTATTGTAATGTTAAAAGCAGACGATGCAGACGGTTTGGTTGCAGGTGCATGTCACTCAACAGCAGATACTTTAAGACCTTCCTTACAGATTCTTAAGACTAAAGCTGGCTGTAAACTTGTTTCTGCATTCTTCGTAATGGACGTTCCCAACTGCGAATTCGGTGCAAACGGTACTTTTATCTTTGCAGACAGCGGTTTGAACCAGGATCCCAATCCCGAAGAATTGGCAGCAATCGCAGCTTCTTCTGCTGAAAGTTTCGAAGCATTGGTAGGAGAGAAGGCAGTTTGTGCAATGCTTTCACATTCAACCGTAGGCAGCGCAAAGCATGCATTGGTTGATAAGATGGTAGAGGCTACAAGAATCGCTAAGGAACAGTATCCTGAAATTACCGTAGACGGCGAATTCCAGTTAGATGCAGCAATCGTTCCTTCCGTAGCGGCTTCCAAGGCACCGGGCAGTGATGTTGCAGGTAAGGCAAACGTACTTATTTTCCCCAATCTTGATGCTGGTAACATTTCTTACAAGATTGTACAGAGACTTGCTAAGGCAGATGCATACGGACCTATCCTTCAGGGTATCGCAAAGCCGGTTAACGATTTGTCACGCGGATGTTCTGCGGAAGACATTGTTGGTGTTATTGCAATTACCGTTGCACAGGCACAGTTGAACTAAGAGTAATATAAAAAAATAATAAACACCATCGGTTTCATCTGACCGATGGTGTTTTTTGATAATGTAAAAAAAGAAGAGCAATAAAAAAGACCTTCGTAACCGAAAGTCTTTTTGCTCTAAAATTAATCTTCAACTTTAACGATTTCTTTTTTGTTATAAGAACCGCAAGCCTTACAAACTCTGTGAGGAACTGTTAAAGCACCACACTTGCTGCACTTTACTAATGTAGGAGCGCTCATTTTCCAGTTTGCGCGTCTTTTATCTCTTCTACCTTTGGAAGATTTATTCTTAGGACAAATAGACATTGTGTTACACCTCCATATCATAAACCGATGCCGAAAATATTCGTACTTTATGAATTATACAAGCCAATCAATACTTTGTCAACAAAAATTTTATCATTTTATTTTGATATGAAAAATGGCGGAAGATTGTCTGTTTGCATAGGAATTGCCATTAAAGTTCTTTTTTATATGAAATCTTGATTTTTACTTGCAATTTTAGTATAGTATTAGACGAGTGTGGGTTTGTGTCCCTATACGGGAAATTATATTTTTATACATAGTATAAGAGATGTTTTGAGACCCGCCGATGAAAGGGTGAAATAATATGTCAGAATATGTGAAAGTTGTCGTTGACGCTATGGGTGGCGATAATGCCCCTGTGGAAATCATAAAAGGTGCTGTTGGGGCAATCAATGAAAACAAAACGGTTAAGGTGCTCCTTACAGGAAAACAGGAAGTGATTGAAGCGGAATTAAAACAGTACGAATATAATAAAGAACAGGTTGAAATTGTAGATGCCAGAGAAGTAATTGAAATGGCAGAACCACCCGTAAACGCAATCCGTACCAAGAAGGATTCCTCCATTGTAAAAGGTATGGGCCTTGTAAAAGAAGGACAGGCCGATGCATTTGTTTCTTGCGGAAGTACCGGCGCGGTTTTGGTTGGCGGGCAGGTTTTGATCGGACGTCTTCCCGGTGTACAGAGACCACCTTTGGCACCGCTTTTACCTACTGCAAAGGGTATGGCGCTTTTGATTGACTGTGGTGCCAATGTAGATGCAAAGCCTGCATATCTTGTACAATTTGCTAAGATGGGTACTGTTTATATGAAGAATATTATGGGGATTGAGAATCCCAGAGTCGGTATCGTTAATAACGGTGCAGAGGAAGAGAAGGGAAATGCTCTTGTAAAAGAAACCTTCCCTTTGTTGAAAGCATGTCCGGATATTAATTTTGTTGGCAGCGTGGAAGCAAGAGATATTCCCAACGGCGATGTGGACGTTATTGTGTGTGATGCGTTTGTTGGTAACGTGATTCTTAAATTATACGAGGGCGTTGGGATGACCCTTGTTAAAATGATTAAGGAAGCTATGATGTCTACCACCAGAGGAAAAATTGGCGGAGCACTTGCGAAGCCCAGTATGAAAAAAGTATTAAAGAAATTCTCTACCGATGAATACGGCGGAGCACCTTTGCTTGGTTTAAAGGGTCTGGTTGTTAAGTCGCACGGCAGCTCTAATGCAGAGGAAGTGAAGAACTCCATTCTGCAGTGTATCGATTTTAAGGAGCAGGATATTAATCGTAAAATCAGTGAAAGTTTGAGCAAAACCACTGAAGCGGAAGTATAATACGGAAAAATTAAAAAGTACAATTTGTATCTTAAAGCACTATTATAAGAGCAAGATTGGAGAAAAAATGGAACTTGAAGTACTAAAAACAGCTATATCAAATATTCTCAAAGTAGATCCGAACGAAATTACGGAGGAAACCACTTTTTTGGGAGATTTGGGCGCCGATTCCCTTGATGTTTATCAGATTGTAAGCGGAGTGGAAGAGGAATTGAATATTATCGTTTCAGCAGAGGATGTGGAGCAAATTACAAATGTGGGCGAAGCGGTAGAAGTGATTAAAAACGCAAAAAGAAATGCATAACAGATAAGCCCTTGCGGGCTTTTTCTGTGAAGAGGATCATCACAAACAATTCTTTCAAAATAAATTTGTTCTTTATTGTAAAAAGAGTAGCGGAGAAGCAATATGAATGTAGATATGAATATCGAAGAAATTCAAAAACGGATTTTTTACGAGTTCAAAGATAAAGAATTGATTAAATGCGCATTGACGCACAGTTCTTTTGTGAATGAATTAAAAATTAATAAATGGGAGAATTACCAGCGTTTGGAGTTCTTGGGAGATGCGGTTTTGGAACTTGTCAGCAGTGAATTCCTGTATGAAGGGAATTCGGTCATGTCTGAGGGAAAAATGTCTAAAGTCAGAGCATCTATGGTGTGCGAACCGGCATTGGCCTATTGTGCAAAAAAAATCAACCTGGGTGAACTGATTCTTCTGGGCAAAGGTGAAGAGGCAGGCGGCGGTCGTAAACGTAATTCCATTCTTTCTGATGTCTTCGAGGCAATTATCGGCAGTATCTATTTAGATGGTGGCTTGGAAGAAGCGAGAAAATTTATCCATAAGTTTGTTTTGGACGATGTGGAAGATAATCAGTTGTTTGTCGACAGCAAAAGTATTTTGCAGGAGCGAATTCAGGCTCAAAGCGGTAAGACACTTCACTATGAATTGGTTTCAGAATGTGGTCCGGAGCATGATAAAACCTTTGAGGTATCCGTTTTTATCAATGAGGAATGTATGGCAACGGCTACCGGGCACAACAAGAAGGATGCGGAACAGCAGGCGGCATATCTTGTCCTAAAAAAGATGCAGGATGGCGCATAGCAATTGGTTTGAACACCGAACAGTGAAGAAGGAAACATAGGAAACGTAACGTTTTCAAGAAGGGTAACAACATGTATTTAAAAAGTATAGAAGTGCAGGGCTTTAAGTCTTTTGCAAATAAAATCGTGTTTAAATTTAACAATGGTATCACCGGTATCGTAGGTCCGAACGGCAGTGGTAAAAGTAACGTAGCCGATGCAGTACGCTGGGTTCTCGGTGAGCAGAGAATTAAGCAGTTGCGTGGTGCGTCCATGCAGGACGTAATCTTTTCGGGTACCCAGATGCGTAAGCCTGTGGGCTCTGCTTATGTTGCCATTACTCTGGACAATTCCGACCATTCCCTTGCCATTGATTATGATGAAGTAACCGTGGCAAGACGTATTTACCGTTCCGGTGAAAGTGAGTATCTGATTAACGGCACGGTTTGTCGTTTGAAGGATGTGAACGAACTCTTTTATGATACCGGTATCGGTAAGGAAGGGTATTCCATCATCGGTCAGGGCCAGATTGATAAAATTTTAAGTTCCAAGCCCGAAGACCGCCGTGAATTGTTTGATGAGGCAGCAGGTATCGTAAAGTATAAAAGACGTAAGGTGGAAGCATGCCGCAAGTTAGAGGCGGAACAGCAGAACTTAGTGCGTGTCAGCGATATTTTATCGGAACTTGAAAAGCAAATAGGACCTTTGGAAAAACAGTCCGAAAAAGCGAAAGTTTATTTGAAACATAAAGAAGAGTTGAAAACATTGGATGTGAATGTTTTCCTTTTGGAGAGCAAGCGTGTCCGTGAGCAGTTGGAAGAACTGGATAAAAAGGCCATTATTGCGGAAAATGATTTTAACATTGCAAATAAGGCGAATGAGAAGTTAAAAGCGGAATATGATGAAATAGAAGGTATCCTTGCCGAATTGGAAAAGGAGATTGAAGAGTCCCGTTCCAGTCTTGCCAATACCGATGTTATGCGTGAAAAATTAGAGGGTGAAATCAAACTTTTAAAAGAGCAGATTCACTCGGCGGAAGGCAATAAGGAGCATATGAATGCACGTCTGTCTTCCGTGGATGAGCAATTGGCGGCAAAGGAAGCTGAGAAAGCAGTTATTTTAGAGTCTAAAAATGAAATTGATTTAAAGACTGCGGAAGGTGTTGCTTTACGTGATGCGGCAAGAGAAGAGTTACTTGCCTGTCAGACCAATATTGAAACCTTAAATTTTAGTGTAGAAAAGAGCAAAAACTGCATCATTGAACTCTTAAATGAGCGTGCGACCATTAAGGCAAAATTGAGCCGTTTGGATTCTATGACGGAGCAGAATAATATCCGTTTGTCTGAATTGAATGCCCGTATCTTAAAGGCGAAAACCGAGGAAGCGGAGCAGGATGATGTGATTGCCAAATTGGAAGAGGCATTTCAGGCGGTTACCAAAGAAATTGAAGACCGCAATCATGAAATCCGCGTGTTGGAAGAACGTGCCGGTAAAATTCATGATGATTTGGGCGAAATGGATAAAAAACTTCGCGATACCCAGGTTTTATATCATCAGGAAAAATCCAAACTGGATGCAATTACCAATTTGACGGAGCGTTATGAAGGCTACGGAAGCAGCGTTAAGAAAGTGATGGAACAAAAAGCTTCCAATCCCGGAATTTGCGGTGTTGTTGCAGATATTATCAAAGTAGATGCCAAGTATGAAACGGCGATTGAAACAGCCCTTGGCGGAAATATCCAGAATATTGTTACCGACAATGAAGCAACTGCGAAAAAGATGATTCAGTTCTTAAAGGATAATAAGCACGGCCGTGCGACATTTTTACCTTTGACAAGTGTTACCAATCCGCAGGAGTTTAAAAACCCGGAGGCATTAAAGGAACCCGGCGTTATCGGTATGGCGGATGCGCTTGTCAATTTAGAGGCGAAATACAAAGACGTTGCCAAGGCAATGCTTGGGCGTATCATGGTAGTGGATACGGTAGACAATGCGTTAAAAATTGCCAAGAAGTTTGATTACGGCATTCGTATGGTTACGTTGGAAGGCGAACTTTTGGTGCCCGGCGGTGCCATCAGCGGCGGTGCTTTTAAGAATAACAGTAATCTTTTGGGACGTCGTCGTGAAATGGACGAGTTGGAGAAAAAGGTCAAAGAACTTTTAAAAGAAATTGATGTTATTTTGGATGAGATTGAAAATCTCAAAAAAGAGCGTAATGAACTGCGTAAAAATATGGCAGACGCGAAAGATAACTTACATGGTGCTTTTATCCGTCAGAATACGGCACGTATGAATGTGATGCAGGCGCAGGAGAAGAAGGGTGATGTTCAGAAAGGTTTTGATGAACTGAAACTGGAAGAGGAAGATTTAAGAGAGTCCCTGCAACATATTATGGAAGAAAAAGAGGCAATCCAGAAGGAATTTGCGGATTCACAGGCGCTGGAACAGCGAGAGACGGAAGCAATCGGCGTAAACCAGAAGAAACTGGAAGAAGCAAGAGCGGAAGAAACATTGAAGCTGAATAAAGTTGCCGAACTGGATGTGGAAGTGGAAAAGTTACTGCAGAGACAGGGCTTTGAACAGCAGAATCTGGATCGTGTGGATGGTGAAATTGCCCGGCATACAAGCGAAAAACAGGAGATTGTAGACGGCATTCATTCCGGAACCAGTGATATTTTACACAAGACGGAAAGTATTGCAGAAATTGAGAAGACCATTGCGGCTTCCCATACTGCAAAATCCGATACACAGGTCAAATTGGATGCGGCCATTGCCAAACGCGATGAATTAAACGCGAAGCAAAAGAGTTTCTTTGAAGAAAGAGACAGATTAAGTAAGCAGATTAATGATTTGGATAAGGAAATCTTCCGTCTGAAGTCGCAGAAGGAGCGCGCGGAAGAATCCATGGCTTCCCAGAGCAGTTATATGTGGCAGGAGTATGAAATTACCCTGCATGATGCCCAGAGTCTTCGCAACGAAGAATTAAATGATTTGCCGGCGATGAAGAAGGAAGTTGCGTCTTTGAAAGATAAGATTAAACGTCTCGGGGACGTTAACGTGAACGCGATTGAAGATTACAAGAATGTGATGGAGCGTTACACCTTCTTACATAAGCAGCATGAAGATTTGATTGAGGCAGAGAAGAGTCTCCAGAAGATTATTGTGGATTTGGATGAGTTGATGCGCAAACAGTTCAGGGAGCGTTTTGCGGAGATTGACCATGAGTTTGACAAGGTGTTTAAAGAACTCTTTGGCGGCGGTCAGGCAAATCTGGAACTTATGGATGATGACGATATTCTCGAAGCGGGTATTAAAATTATTGCACAGCCTCCCGGAAAGAAACTGCAGAATATGATGCAGTTATCCGGTGGTGAGAAGGCGTTGACGGCAATTTCATTGTTGTTTGCTATCCAGAACTTAAAGCCCTCGCCGTTCTGTCTTTTGGACGAAATTGAGGCGGCGTTGGATGAAAGTAATGTAGACCGTTTTGCAAAATATCTTCATAAGATGACAAAGTCTACGCAGTTTATTGTTATTACCCACAGACGCGGAACCATGGACCAGGCAAATCAGTTGTATGGTATTACCATGCAGGAAAAGGGCGTGTCCACTCTGGTAAGCGTGGATTTGCAGAAGAACGAGGCATAAAGGCAGTTATTTCTGTGCAGAATGGTAATCTTTTATAAAAATCGCCATGGCGATGGCGTTTCGGAAAGGTTGGTCTTTTATGAGTGAGGAGAAAAAAGGATTTTTTAGCCGGTTAAAACAGGGGCTTACAAAGACAAGAAATAATATTGTGCATAGTATGGATTCTGTTTTTAAAGGTTACTCACATATTGATGAAGATTTTTATGAGGAACTGGAAGAAGTACTCATTATGGGTGATATCGGTGTGAATGCTACCGGTGAAATTATGGAGCGTTTGCGCAAGCAGGTAAAAGAGCAGCACATCCGTGAACCTCATGAGTGCCGTGAACTTCTGATTGAAAATATCCGGGAGCAGATGAGAGTGGGAGAGACAGCCTATGAGTTTGAGAATACCCAGTCGGTGATTCTTGTTATCGGTGTCAACGGCGTTGGAAAAACCACTTCCGTCGGCAAACTTGCGGGCAAGTTAAAGGATAACGGCAAGCGTGTCCTGATTGCGGCTGCGGATACCTTCCGTGCTGCTGCGGTAGAACAGTTGGAAGAATGGTCCAACAGAGCCGGCGTGGAAATTATTAAAGCCAATACGGGGTCGGATCCTGCCAGTGTTATTTATGATGCGGTAAGTGCAGCGAAGTCCCGTAATGTGGATGTTTTGATTTGTGATACTGCTGGGCGTTTGCACAATAAGCGTAATCTGATGGAAGAGTTAAAGAAAATTAACCGTATCATTGAAAGAGAGTTTCCCAATGCCCATCGCGAGAACCTGATTGTTTTGGACGGCACCACGGGCCAGAATGCTTTGATGCAGGCAAGAGAGTTTGGGGAAGTAACCAATCTTACCGGTATTATTTTGACGAAGATGGATGGTACAGCCAAGGGCGGTATCGCGGTGGCAATCCAGTCAGAACTGAAAGTGCCGGTGAAATATATCGGTGTGGGCGAAACCATTGAAGATTTGCAGAAGTTCGACAGCGAGCAGTTTGTGAATGCGTTGTTTGAAATTGAGTAAAGAATATTTTATAATAAAAACAGGTATGCTAAAGAATATCGGGGCTGCCTGTTTTTAATATTATGAAAAGAGATGGTGTTTTTTCATGAAAGAAAAGAAAAAGACTAATAAAATCGCTAAGATGCTTTATAAGACTTTTAAGGTAATTCTTGCTACCTGCCTGTATTCTGCCGGGGTGGCATTGTTTTTGGACCCGAACAATCTTGCACCGGGAGGCGTTACGGGTGTGTCCATTCTTTTGAACCGGTTGATTCATGTGGAAACCGGAACATTGATTTTATTGCTGAATATACCGCTATTGATTATTGCATGGAGAAAATTTGGGCTGCGATTTGTGGCGGGAACATTATCTTCGCTGGTATTGATTTCTGTTTTTACGAATATGTTTGAAAAAATGGAACCGATTACGACAGATCTGCTCTTGGCGGCGGTGGCGGGCGGAATCTGTATTGCGGTTGGTTTGGGGATTGTATTAAAAAGCGGCCTTACCACGGGAGGTACGGATATTGTGGTACGCCTGCTTCGGCTGAAACAACCGCATTTGAAAACGGGTTCTTTGTTTTTGATTGTGGATTTAATTGTAATTTCGGGATCGCTGTTGGTGTTCCGCGATTTTGAGAAGGCGATGTATGCCGTCATTGCCATTATGATTACCAGTTGGGTGTTGGATTTGGTTTTATACGGTAAGGATGAGGCGAAACTTATTTATATTATCAGCGATGAGCCGGACCGGATTGCCAAACAACTGTTGGAAGATTTGGACGTTGGAGTGACTTACCTGGAAGGGACGGGAGCCTATACGGATAAAAAGAAAAAAATAATTATGTGCGTGGTAAGAAAACGTGTTGCGCCTAAGGTGGAAGAAGTAGTAAAATCAATTGACAGCGGTGCATTTATGATTGTAACGAGCGCAAGTGAAATTTTCGGGCAAGGGTATAAAAGTTATTTTGCGGAGCGCTTCTAAGCGTGGATATCCGATGTTTGAAGGATTTGTTTTGAAGTGTAAAAATGAAATGCGGAAAAACAGATATAGAGATAATAAATGAGAAAGAAATAGAGTAAAAGGAGAGACGGATATGAAGGTGGCAATTATTACGGGAGCAACATCCGGTATCGGTTGGGAAGCGGCAATTCAAATTGACAGAAGATTTCAAAGTCTGGATGAAATATGGATTCTCGGCAGAAGAGAAGAAAAATTGCAGGAGTTGCAGCGGAAACTGAAACACAGTGTGCGTATGTTTGCAATGGATGTGACGGATGAAACGGACATGAAGGAATTTGAGGATTTTTTATATCGCAAGAATCCAAACATCAGAATGTTGTTTCAAAGTGCCGGAATGGGGTTACACGGAAAGTTTGCGGATATGACGGCAAAAGACCAGACTGCCATGGTACGTTTGAATTGTGAAGCACTGACGCATATAACTTCCGTGTGCATTCCGTTTATGAGAAGAGGCAGTCATATCATTCATGTGGCGTCCAGTGCGGGTTTTATGCCTTTTCCGGGATATTCCGTATATGGAGCCAGCAAGGCGTATGTACTTAATTTTTCAAGAGCAATTCGGGCGGAATTGAAACGAAAGAAAATCTATGTTATGGCGGTATGCCCGGGACCGGTCAACACGCCGTTCTTTGATGTGAGTGAGCGATACGGCACGGGAATCAGTCCTTTTAAAAAGGCGATGATGAATACACCGGAAACCGTAGTGCGACGTGCACTGGGAGATGCTGCATTGCATAGGGCAGTATCGGTAGACGGACCGCATATCGGCGCTTTTCGGCTTTTGGCTAAAATTTTACCGCAAACATTGATTACGGATGTACTGAATAGCGTATTATAATGCTTTGAAAATGTTACAAATTAACAAAAACTTTATGAATTAATTGTGAATATTTTACAAAGATAAAACACTCTTTTAGAAAAATCCTATTTTTGCTTGCTGATAAAGGGCGAATTTGTTATAATTCGTATAACTGGATAGGTGTGTAAAAAAATGAAAATGCCTGTTCGGGCAGGAGATAATATGGCTGATTTTACAATGCTTGGAACAAACGGAACCATCGTTTTGTTTGTTATGGTTGGTTTGTTGGGAATAGTGATCGGTAGTTTTCTGAATGTGTGTATTTACAGAATACCGAAGAAGGAAGATATTGCGGTAGAACGTTCTCATTGTATGCATTGCGGGCATGTGCTCCAATGGTATGAACTGATTCCTTTGTTCAGTTTTTTGATCCAGGGTGGTAAGTGCCGCAGTTGTAAGAAGAAGATTTCCTGGCAGTATCCCATTGTGGAAGCCTTGAACGGATTGCTTTGGATTGCGGTATTGTTGGTTCACGGACTGCAGTGGGAAACAATTCTGTTTTGTTTATGTACTTCGGTATTGATTGTCATTACGGTCATTGATGAGAGAACGATGGAAATTCCTTTTGGCTGTAATGTTTTTATTGCGGTGTTGGGCGTTGTCAGAGTGATTATTGATTATCCGCACTGGTATGAATATGTGATTGGATTTTTTACCGTCAGTTTATTCTTCCTGTTGATTGTATGGATTACCAAGGGTCGCGGAATGGGCGGCGGAGATGTAAAACTGATGGCGGCGGCGGGATTGCTTCTCGGATGGAAAGCAATTATTCTTGCCATGATGATTGGCTGCGTGCTTGGTTCCGTAATACATATTTGCAAGATGATTTTTAACAAGAAGAAAGAACATGTACTTGCATTTGGTCCTTATCTTTGTGCAGGTATCTATCTTACCATTTTATTTGGAGAACCCATCATACGATGGTATATATCACTGTTTCAGTTTTAAACTTTGAGACGGGCGGATTCGACAGGGTCCGATGATAAAAGGAGCGGCGGGATTGTTTGCGTTTTGCTCCGATGATTTGCGGAATAAATTCGGCTTTGCCGGTTTAGTCAAAATATACTAAGATTCTTACATGAAAGGGGAACGAGAGAATGGAACAGAAATTATTGTCCATTTACGTTGGAAACGAAGTAACTCGTGTCTGTGAAGTTGTTAAGAAGTCTGCAACCATGGTTGTGGTTAACAATGCAACAGAAGTTGCCACACCGACAGGTGCTGTGGACGACGGTTATCTTACTGATGTTCCGGCAATTGCAGAAGCAATCAGGGGTTGCGTATTTGGAAGAGGATTCTCAGCAAGTAAAGTTATCTTTACAATTTCTTCCAAGAAAATTGCGAATAAGGAAGTTGTAATTCCTTACGTTCGCGGAGACAAGAAAGTTGCAGCGATTTTGGAGGCAAACTCAAGCGAGTACTTCCCGATGAGTACTACAGGAGATTTCCTTTTTGCGCACAGTATTATGGAAACATTCCAGGACGTGGAAGGCAAGAAGTTGCGTTTGACAGCAGTGGCTGCTCCTCGTGATTTGGTTGAATGTTATTATGAATTGGCAGACGAGTTAAGACTTACCGTAGAAGATATCGACTACGTAGGTAACTCCGTACTTCAGTTGTTAAGTTTGCAGATGAAGGAAGGCGATACAGAACTCGTATTGCAGATTGAAAAAGATATGACTTTCGTTAACGTTATGAGCGGTAAGTCAGTTATCTTACAGCGTAGCGTACCTTATGGTAAAAACGCTGTTATCAACTCCATGATGGAGATTAAGAAGTTAACGGAAAAAGAAGCAAAGACCTTACTTTCCAACAGAGATATGTTGGATCGTCAGGTTACCGAAGAAGAATATGCAGAAGCAGTTCGTTACTTAATCAGTAGTATCGGACGTATCGTAGAGTACCACAGAAGCCGTAATCCGGACCGTATCATTGACGGTATCCGTGTATTCGGTGAAGGTTCTGCGATTGCAGGTATCGATGATGTCTTAAGACAGGAGTTGGGTGCACAGGTTACTCACTTCTCAACCTTACAGGGTATTAAAGCAGGAAGTAAGTCATACTTAACAAGTGAGACAGCACTTCGTTACCTTGCAAACTTTGGTGCGGTATTAAATCCCATCGGATTAAACTTGAACCGTGGAAAGTCTAAGGAAAACGTATCTAAGACAGCAGACAAGATTTTATATGCATTACTTGTTGTAGCACTTTTGGTTACCGTAGGCTGGACTGCATGGGTATTAATCGGTTATTACGGAAAAGTGGCAGAACGTGATTTGTTGAATGCGGAAATCCAGAAGATGGAACCCATCGAGGCATTGAAAGCGGAATATGATGCAGTTGTTGCACAGCATGCGGCATATATCGCATTTGATACGGCAACCATTTCTGAAAATGAACAGTTGCTTAAGTTCATTACCGATTTGGAACGTATTTTGCCGAAGGATTTGATTGTGAATGATTTTGTGGCAACAGACGGTGTGGTTAAGTTTAGCGTAAAAGCACCGAATAAGGAAGCGGTTGCAGACATGTATGTTGCAGTTTCTGAACTTCCTTATGTGAAAGACGTAGTTCTTCCTGCTTATATGGAAGAAATCGGCGTTCTTCCCAGTTGGGAAGCTGAGTTGGATGACGAAGGTAATGTCATTTCACTCAACGGTGAAGAGTATGTGGTTGATGAAGAGGCTGTAGATTATACATACGGCGGCGGTCTTACTTTTGTAACATATGAATTCCAGTGTACTTTGTTTGGTGAAGTACCTGCGGCAACAACAGGGGAAGGAGGAGCACAGTAATGAAAATCAGTGATAGAGATAAAAAAATCATACTTATTGTAGCGATTGCGCTTATTGTGGCTTTACCGCTCCTTTTAATCATTAAGCCGACCAACGAAAAAAGAGAAGGTATTGAAGGCGAAATCGCCCAGTTGACAACCAGACGTGATGAACTGAAAGTTTTATACGATCAGGAACAGGATTTCATTGACGGCATTGCTAAAATGAATGCTGAAATGGCTGAAATCACTAAGGGATATGCAGAAGGCGTTAAGACTGAGAATACCATTATGTTCTTAAGAGGTATCGAATTTGATATTCCCATGTTCATGGAAACCGTAAGTTTTGCAGGCACAATAGTAACTCCTTTAAGCGGCGGAACCGTGGATGAAAACGGAAACGTAACCGGTGCGGTAGATGGTTTGAAAGCACAGACTTCCGTAGTATATGTTTGTGATTATGAAGCAATCAAGACTTTATTGGACTTCATCGCAAAGTATCCTGACAGAATGGTTATTCCTTCCATTTCCATTTCTTATGATGGAGCAACCGGACTTTATTCAGGTAGTTTTGTGTTGAATCAGTTTGCAATTACCGGCGACGGCAGAGAATTGGATGCTGCTAAGATTCCTTCTATGATGCATGGTAATGAAAGTATCTTCGGTACTTATATTACAGATGAAGAGTTGAAGGCTGCGTTGGAAGAAGCAGAAGGCGGAGCAGACGAGTCTGAGGCTGAAACAGAAGAATAGTATATTTTGTTCCTTTGTGGCACAGGATTGTGCCACAAAGGATATTATTCGTTGTTTGAGTTTTTATGATAGGACAGCATCATACAGGTTATCTTATGATAAGGACTTAAATGTTTAGTATGTTGTGGAGGGATAAAATGAGGAAAATGATGAAAAAGAAAGCAAAAGGCAGAGAAAAAGGATTCTCCCTGATTGAAGTTTTACTTGCCATTGTGATTTTGGGATTGGTGGCGACGCCGATTCTGCAGTTGTTTATCACATCTGCAAACATATCCAGAAATTCGAAAGAATTATTGGCCGCTACGGATGTTGCGAACATTACAATGGAGTATATTACCGGTAGTGTATTCGATGTAGCGGAGACCGGTGTGAAAGCAGATATGATGCCGGTTAAGGATCAACCGGATCTGGTAGCGACCAGAATTCAGGGGCTTAGCGGTTCCACCTGTAAAACATCGGAAGCACCCGGAGCGGACACGATAGCATCCCATGCTCAGTTTGAAAGCGCGTTAAAATCTGCAAGTATTACCGCTGTGGGGACACAGGCATATTACGTGGATCAAACAACTTATTTTGGAGTCGCAATTTTTAATGTTAAGTATGATAATTATATGTTTGATATATTATTGTCGTTTGTTCCGAACAAAAAAGATGCCAGTGATAAGTTTTTTACATATGATGTAACTTTGGATGTGTATGTAATGGATGAGGTAACTGTTACGGATGGAGCCGGAAATGAAACTACGGAAATGCGCAATTTCACAACGAAGTTAGTTTCCATGAGCGGCGCGATTGCCAACGAATAGGAGGGGAAGAATGAAAAAGAGATGGTTGAAAGACAACAGAGGTGCAGCATTAGTTTCAGTTATGATTGCTGTCGCTTTTATTGCGATTCTTGCGAGTACGTTGCTTTACATGGCGTATTCCAACTATAAGATGAAAGTCGTAAACTATGAAGCGAAAGTGAATTTCTACGGCACGGAGCATGATATGACAGTGCTGTCAACCGGTATTCGTAATGAGGTAGCAAAAGCAACCGACGATCCTATCGAGAAATTGTATGAAATAGTTGGTTCTACGGATACTATTACGTTTGATGAAGCAACCGGTAAGTATGTCGGAAATTTTTACAGTCCGAACAAACTTGCGGCGGTAGTATACGGACAGGATTACAAAGATGATATTGATGTGCTTACGTTAAAGAGTACTGCAAATGCAACGGTTCCTATTGATGAAGACCGTAATTACGGTACCGGTAATGCGGACGCATATAAGGTAACCTATTCCAGCAGTAATCCTACTTTCACGGTTGAAGATGAAATTGTAAAAGTACAGGATAAGGAAGCGGATGGTACACCTAAAGTAGATGCACTTGGAAATCCGGTGCTTGTTGATCAGCCCAATGGCGTTACTAAGGTTACTTTGAATGATATTGAGATTACACAGGTTGATTTAGACGGAAAATATGAAAATACAATTGTTACCGATATGGTATTCCGTGTGAAGAAAGAAACTCCCGTAAGTGATGCCGGCGGTATCGGTAAGTTTAGTGTATTATCTGATAATGGTGTTTCTACCCCTTCCGGTTCAGACGGTACACGTATTGAAATGTATGGTAATATATTCTTGGGACCTCAGGGCGGTGAATATGATTATCTGGCTGACGGAACCATTAATCCCGGCGGAAAAGATGCACTCGTGTTGGACGGCGATACTGTCTTTACGGCATATGGCGATTATATGGTAGTATTTGGTAATGTTCGTTTGAAAGACAGAGCTATTTTACAGGTAGTAGGCGGTAATCTTACCGTATACGGCGATATTATTCTGGAAGGTGCAGGTTCCGGTTTGATTTGTACCGGAAACGTATATTTCCCTGCAGATGACAAGCCGGGCGGCGTAACGGGTGAAAAGTATAAGATTCTTACCCCCGGTTCTACCAATGTACTTCCTCAGAGTTTATTGACCAAAACATTGACGGTTGATTCTGATAAGTATTTGGATTTACTTACTACCTTAGGTTTGACGGATAATAGTACTAATAATGATGGTATCTTGAATCAAATTTTGTCGGCGGACGGCAGACAGAAGTTAAATGCTTTCAGTACCGGTGATCATGCTAAGACACAGAAAGCAATTGATATGTTCGGTATTAAATACAATACTACAGTCTGGGTAAAAGACAATCAGCCCATTAACGATGGTAACCTTTCCAATAATCTTTGCTTTATGGTTGGTTCCGGTTGTACGTTTGGTGACGCGGCTGTAAACGGTACATCACAGAATTTAAATACTACGTTTATTTGTTTGGAAGATATTAAATTGACCAATACGAAGTCACTGCGATTCTCACAGGTTGGTTCGGAAGTGTTTAACTTTATGTTGACACCGGAAGGTTCAAAGGGTCAGATTAATAATTCCGGTTCCCAGTCTTATATGGAGTATGATGCACAGACTCATATGATTATTGACGGACAGGGTGTGGCAGCAAACAATACAACCATTGCATCCTTGTTCCAGACGGGTAATAAGTCAAATGAAGTAGTTAATAAGGTACTTGGTTTGTCTTCGAACGGTGATTCTAAGGATCCTATTATACATACCGCAATCGGATATGAAAACTGGCATAAAGAATAGGAGGCGCTTATGAAGAAGAATAATAAAGGCTTTTCCTATATTGAATTGGTGCTGGTGTTAGGCATTATTGCGGTAATGTTAAGTGTTATGGCACTTTCAATCGGGTTGGTTAGCCGCACCAATGTAAATAAGGCGTGCGATAATCTTGCTACTTTGTTGTCGCAGGCAAGAAGTGAAACTATGGCAAAAGGGATGGATGACGGTTCGCTTTGTATTCAGTTTGAGGATGATACCTATTATTACTATATAGGAAATCCCACTGCATCGGATTTTGATGAAAAAAAGGTTGAGTTAGTATCTTCTCCGGTTGAATTGAAGTTTACGATCAATTCCGGAGCGGATGTGATGTATAGTATGTCTGACGGCGATATGATTGTTGTAAGATATTATCCTTCCAGCGGAGCGTTTTATATGTCCAAAGTTCCGGTAGATGCGGTATCTGGGGCGGATTTTATCAACAGTTTTATCTTTTTAAAAGGCGATCAGATGAAGACTATTCAGTGTTATACTCCGACCGGTAAGGTCGAAATTAAATAATTGTAGGAGGGAGATATGAGAATGAAATTAAACAATAAGGGTTATTCCTTAGTAGAGTTGATGCTGACCTTATTTATTTTCGGTATTGTTATGGTTGGTGTCGGCATGATTATGCGAACAACATCTGCATCCTACAAGAGCGGGAATGCAGAAGTAACGATGCAGACAGAAGCACAGATTCTTGCCAATCAGGTAGAGGAATTGCTTGTGGATGCGGCTTCGTTTGCAGAGATTACCGGAGATGCAGTGCCTGACGGCATTGACAGATGCTATAAGATTGAAACATTTAATTCAATGGGGTTAGCGGGCGATGGTAACTGGACGTATTATCTTTTGTTTAACAGTGCCGAGAAGAGAATCTATATGCAGGTGAACAGTTTGGCAAATGATTCCACTCAGTGGTCTTTGATGGGAGAATATGTGGCAGATTTCAGAATTTTAGGCTATACCAATAATACCACATTGTTGAATTGTGATAATATGGTGAATGTTGAAATTGATATGGATAAGGCGGGTTATAAGTATTCTGCGGAAAAAGAAGTGCATTTCCGTAATGATATTGAGAATCCGAATGTGCAGTTGATCAATGGCGGTGTTTCATCGGGTGATGGTGATGATGATGAATTTGACGGAATCATCGAACTGGATCGTTATGAAATACTGGATTTAGAGAGAGAGTATAACTTTGACCTCAGTCAGCCTGTAACAATTGATGGAAACGGACAATTTGCATTGAATTATCGTTTTGTAACGGCAACGTATAATTCCAATAATTACCTTCCGAATAAGATGTTTGATATGTCTGCCGGTATCAGTACCAGTACACAGATTGTTAAGGATGATGCAGGAAATGACATTACCGTTCCGAAACCGACGGCGTTTATTACAACCACATCAACGTTGAATTCGGATTTTGATGGTAAAGTTCCGAAAACCGACGCTGATGATGGAAAGTGCTGGATTTCAGGAACGACGCACGACGATAAAACCGTTAAATATAAAATAGTAACGAATCCGGTTAGTTATAAGGTGGAAGGAACCGTTAATGAAAAACCGGCAGGTACCGGTGCATTGTTGATGTCTCCGAATGATGGTGACCCCGGACGTGATAACTGGGTAGAAGTTGAGGGTATTAATTTCTGCCATATGGTAGAATATCCCGTTGGCGGTCAGAATATGAAGTTGAATTACAAATTGACTTTGTATGATGATGGTGCCGGTTCCATTGCGAACCAGTATGACAAAGCGGAAGAGCGTAAAATCGGTGACAAAACGGCATCTATCTTATCCGGTTTCCTGACCAATGCATCTACATTGAGTTGTAATCAGGTATTGGATCAACCGAAATATGAACTTGGTCTCAGGATTGATCCGTTAACCGGTGATTTATCCGTTATGCAGGGTAACGGTGCTGCAACAGCAACCACTGCTTCCAATAACGGCAATATGAGAATGGCATGTATGATTGGTGTGACTTCGGCAGATGCAACAGCAACTTATGATATTGTATTTGATATGGCAGTTGTAGTACAGAGTACTGAAGGACAGACCACAAACGGAAGTTTCGCAAATTATGATGGTGGTAGTTCGTATACTCCGGTGTTGTCGGTGTGGAATTAGATATAGTTTTCAGTAATATAAAAGGAACTGTTTTAAACGGTTCCTTTTATTGCATTTTAAGATTAAATTCGCTATAATGGGTCTGTTAATAATGATAAAAGATAGGTGAGGAAATCGTATGCAGGCAGAGAATTTGAATACAATCATACAAACGGGGAGTGAACAAAACGTAAAATCAAATAAAATGAATATGCCGAAGTACTTTGTGGAAATCATAGCATTTTCATTATTTTTGATTTTATCCGTTGTGATGTTTGCTTATCATGAACCCTGGTATGATGAAATACAGGCATGGATGGTGGCATCGGATGCATCTTTCGGTGAAATGATTTTTACATTACCGCATTATGAGGGGCATCCGCCTATTTGGACACTCATTCTTTCGATTTTTGCCAAGACCGGTGTGCCGATGGAGATCGGACTTCGTATTCCGACGCTGCTTTTTTCTGCAACTGCGGCTTTTTTGGTGATTTTTAAAGCACCATTTAAAAAATGGATTCGCTGTCTGATTCCGTTCAGTTATTATCTGTTTTATCAGTATACGGTAATTTGCCGTCCGTATTCCATGATGTTTCTCGGATTTGTTTTGGCGGCTATGTTTTATAAGGAAAGAAATAAGAAACCGGCTCGTTATCTTGCGGCACTGTTTCTGCTTTGTGTGAGCAGCGCATACGGTATCCTGTTTGCGGGTATGCTTTGTTTGGTTTGGACGGTTGAAATCATCAAAGAATTAAAAGGAAAAGATTTTATCCAAAAGGCAGTGAAGGATTCCAGAACCTGGTTGTTATTTATTATGTTGATGCTGGCAATCGGTATACTTACCTTGATCTGGCCTGCAGACAATGCATTTGCACAGGTGCGAGTGGTTGATTTTTCGAAAATAAGATGTCTTATCTATACATTCCTTATTTTGCCGGCGGATGCGTTATTGTCCGATATTGCATTAACCGGAAGATTACAGCAGTATGATTATATTGTGCAGGCAGACTATGCAACCATCCTTTGTATTATGATTTCGCTTGCTTTGTATGTGGTGTTGATTACCGCTGCGCATATATTCCGTAAAAAAGCAATTTTGATTTTACCGTATGTGGCATTTGCAGGATATGCTGCATTGGGATATTTTTATAATCATCATATCGGTATTATCCCTTTGTTTGTATTGTTTGTGTTCTGGTGTGCCATTGATGACCAACCGAAAGAAATTGTTTTACCGAAGTTTTTGCAAAAATTAGATCAGAGTGTATCCGATTTTTGGAAAAAAACAGGATATTTCTTTACGGTTCTTGTGTTGGGTGTGTCTGTTTTCTGGACTGTGACTGCAGTAAAAAATGATATTCAGTTGCCGGTGTGGTATGCCAAAGGACTGGCGGCTATGTTGGAAGAGTACGAATTGACGGATTGCCGCATTATCAACCAGTGGACCTATGCCGAAAAAGACACTGCGGAAGAAGTTGTCCTGATGGAATCGGAAAATATATCCGAAGAAGAAGGCGGTTATATGGTTTCTACGGAAATACCGCAGTTAAAGGCAGAAGATTATTATCAGTATACGAAAATGTGTAATTTTGTAGACATTCTTGCGTATTCCGATACCAAAGAAAATTATATCTATAATTTTAATGGCGGTGATGCGAATAATCGTTATGTAAACCATGATATGTTATCAGAAGAAGAAAGTCTTGTATATCTTAGTGAACTGGGAGAACAGGGGTATCCGGAAGTGATTATCGGTAATCCGGAAGTGCTTGGTATGATGGAGCTTGATGTATATGAGTATCGTTATGTTCCGGTATATGCCTTTGTATGTTACCGCATTAATAAGTACAATGCAATTTATGCAAGAGAATTCGTATATGTGCGGGAAGATATTTTTATGACCAGGGAAGATTGGCCGATTTATGAGCAGATTTCCAACGGGTTTGCAGAATAATTCGAAAACAGATGTTTATGTAACAGAATGAATCGTTTAATTTGAAATAAAAGGAAATGTGTATGAAAGAGTTTTTCAAAGACAATAAGCGGGCCGAATGGCTTGCTTTTGCCTTATTTACGGTGTTGTATATTTTAATCGCAATATTTCATGAACCGATGTATGACGAAGCCCAGGCGTGGTTGATTGCCAGGGATGCATCGTGGAGAGAGTTGATATTTGAAATTCCGCATTACGAAGGACATCCGCCTTTTTGGCATTTGATTCTGGCTGTATTTGCCAAGAGCGGTGTGCCGTTCGAAATCGGTCTTCGGATTCCGGGAGCATTGTTCTGTTTTACAGCGGTGTGGATGCTGATTTTCCGTTCGCCGTTTCCGAAAGCGGTAAAATTCCTGTTGCCTTTTACCTATTACATATTCTTCCGTTACAGCATCGTGGTACGTCCGTATTGTATGACAATGCTTGGACTTTTTCTTGTGGCGGAGACCTATCGCAATAAGGATAAAAAGCCTTTTCGTCATATGGCGGCGTTGATGCTTCTGTGCGCCAGCAGTGCGTATGGAATGGCATTTGCGGCGGGAATTTGTATTGTGTGGCTGATTGAACTTTTTACACAGAGAATGAAAAACTGCGTAAAACAGATTGCGGCATTAACCATTCTTCTTATTTGCAATATCGGGCAACTGCTTCTGATGATGCCCAAAGAAGATACCAATGCGGTGGTGGCGTATTCTGTTTCTACTATATTATATGGTTTGGCATATATGCTTATCATCGGACCGGCGGACTCCATGTTTTTGGATACGGGGATGGATGCAAGGCTGCAAAATTATGCGGAAGGGATTTTGACCGGCGGTTTTGTTTCCTGCATTAATATTATCATTGGCCTGATTACGGTAGCGGTTCTTGTATATTATGCAAAAAAACACGGTAAATTATTGTTGCTTGTAATTCCTTATTCTTTGTTTGCACTGTTTTCGGCGGCGGTATATTTTTGGTATCATCATATCGGCCTGATTCATTTGTATCTGATTTTTGTATTCTGGTGTGCACTGCAGAAAGAGGGTAAAACAATTGCAGCATCTGCATTGGTAAAAGACCGTGCGGATAAAACAGAGAAAGAAAACGATTCGTCACAGGGCAAGAGAACTAAGAAAGTGTGGGATTATCTTGAACGAATCAAGCAAATAAAAGGCGGAAAACAATTGCCCAAACTGGCGCTGACACTTTGCCTCGGAATGTCCATTGCGTGGAGTGTATTTTGCGGCGGAACGGATTTGTTCCGTACCACATGGTACAGCAGAACTTTGGCAGAGGCGGTTCGGGAGATTGGCGCCGATCAATACAATTGTGCATTGCAGTGGGATATTTCAGCGGTTGGACCTTTTGAGGAGCAGGCGGATTATGCGGATGCTTCCAAATATTATCATATTGCTTCCGTAACCCAGTTTTTTGACTGTCTTGCCTATTTTGATGAGAATATTTTTTATAATCACAACGAAGGAAATAAGGAAATTTCTTACAACAGACAAAGCGTACCCGGTGAAGAAGGACAGAAGCGTATTATGGAGAATAATGCAACACATGGTTATCCGGAATATTTTATCGGATTAATCTTTGTGGTGGATGCGCTTCCGATTGAAGAAGAAATGCCGGTATATGCACCGGTTTATCGATTTGAGGTGTATAAACCGGATAAATTCATTATAGACTATAATGACCGTTATATTTATGCCAGGGAAGATATTTATCTTCAGAGAAGTGACTGGCCGATTCGGGAACAATTATCGGTGAATTAGTGCCTGTTGTCTGAAATCAGAAGGGTATTTTCTGATATTTCAGGCGATTTATAAAAGTGTAATTTTCGTGTTTTCCGAAAAAATTCCTTGTCATATTACTTTTTTTGGTGTATAGTCGATAACGGTTACCCTAAAATGGGGAAAAGGACAGAGTGAATAGGGGAAGAGATATGGCAAAATATCTTGTGATTGTGGAATCACCGGCCAAGGTGAAGACAATCAAAAAATTTCTTGGAACAAATTATGAGGTACTGGCAAGTAACGGGCATGTAAGGGATTTGCCCAAGAGTCAGTTAGGGGTTGATGTTGAGAATGATTATGAACCCAAATACATTACCATCCGCGGCAAGGGGGATGTACTTTCGGCACTTCGTAAGGAAGTAAAGAAAGCGGAGAAGATATATCTTGCAACTGACCCTGACCGTGAAGGGGAAGCAATTTCGTGGCATTTGTATGAGGCTTTGAAATTGTCTGATAAAAAAGTATATCGTATTACGTTTAATGAAATTACCAAGAATGCGGTAAAAGAGTCGTTGAAGAATGCCAGGGAAATCGATATGAACCTTGTGGATGCCCAGCAGACCAGACGTATTTTGGACCGTATGGTTGGTTATCGCATTTCACCGGTACTTTGGGCAAAGGTGAAAAGAGGTCTCAGTGCAGGTCGTGTACAGTCCGTTGCCCTTCGCATTATTTGTGACCGTGAAGAAGAAATTGATGCTTTTATCCCGGAGGAGTACTGGAGTTTAAACGCGTCATTTGGCTTACAGGGCGAAAAAAAGCCGTTGGTGGCATCTTTTTACGGTAAAGGTGATAAGAAGATGGAATTGGGCTCTAAAAAGGCCGTAGAAGACGTTTGTAGTGTGTTGGAAGGCGCATCCTTTTCCGTAGAAGAGGTAAAAACAGGGGAACGAACTAAAAAAGCACCCCTTCCGTTCACAACCTCTACCTTACAGCAGGAGGCGAGCAAGGTTTTAGGATTTGCGACGCAAAAAACCATGCGTATTGCCCAGCAGTTATACGAAGGTATTGATATTAAGGGAAACGGCACCGTGGGTGTGATTACCTATTTGCGTACCGACTCCACCCGTGTGTCTGAGGAAGCGAAAGCAGCGGCGGCATCTTACATTTCGTCCGTGTATGGTGAAAAGTATGTGCAGCAAACCGAAAATAAGAAAAAAGATGAAAAACGTATCCAGGATGCCCATGAAGCAATTCGTCCTACGGATATTACAATGACTCCGGATAAGTTAAAGGATTCTCTTTCAAAAGATCAGTTGAGATTATATAAGTTGATCTGGCAACGTTTTGCGGCGAGCCAGATGGCGTCAGCGGTATTTGAAACGGTATCTGTCCGCATTAAGGGCGGAGAGTATTCGTTCCGCGTCAGTGCATCCAAGGTAGCGTTTGACGGTTATCGAAGCGTTTATATGCAGGATGAAGATGAAAAAGCAGAGAATAATACGCTGTTAAATACAATCGATAAAAATACCAAACTTGAATTTGCGGGATTTGAGCAGCAACAGCATTTTACCCAGCCGCCGGCACATTTTACGGAAGCGGCACTGGTGCGTGCGCTGGAAGAGTTGGGCATCGGTCGTCCCAGTACCTATGCGCCTACCATTACCACAATTATTGCCCGCAGATATGTCATCAAAGAGAATAAAAATTTATATGCATCCGAGATTGGTCAGGTTGTAAATCATATGATGAAAGAAGCCTTCCCCAGCATTGTGGATGTGAATTTTACCGCATATATGGAGGCATTGCTGGATAAGGTAGAAGAAGGCAGTGTACAGTGGAAGACAGTGGTATCCAATTTTTACCCCGATTTGGATGAGGCTGTAAAACAGGCGGAGAAAGAACTCGGCGAAGTAAAAATTGCCGACGAAGTTTCTGATGAGGTTTGTGAAGTTTGTGGCCGTAATATGGTTATTAAATATGGTCCTCACGGCAAATTCCTTGCCTGCCCCGGATTTCCGGAATGCCGTAATACCAAAACGTTTCTGGAAAAAATCGGCGTTGTTTGTCCGAAATGCGGCGGAGAAGTCGTGGTTCGTAAGACCAAGAAAGGCCGTACTTACTACGGCTGTGAAAAAATGCCGGATTGTGATTTTATGGTATGGCAGCGTCCGACAAATGAAAAATGTCCCGATTGCGGTGAAGTATTATTGGTACGCGGTAATAAACTTGTCTGTGCAAAGCAGGAATGTGGTTATGTCAGACAACAAGAGAAATAGTTTGAGAAATGTTGCGCAATTTATATAATTGTGTTAAAATGGTTATGTAACTTTAGGGTGGTTACATAACCATTTTTTATGTTGTAAATACATAAAATGGTTTCGGACCGGGATGACACGATGGAGAGAACATGAGCAGCGTACAGTTATTAGACAAGACCAGAAAAATCGTAAAACTTTTATATTCCAATAATGCGGGGAAGGTGGTTTTTACCGATATCTGCAAAGTGATGCGGGATGTGACGGACTCCAATGTTCTTGTGATCAGCCGGAAAGGTAAGATTCTCGGCATGGGTAATACATCTAAGGTTCCGGCAATCAGTGAACTTTTGGGCGAGAAAAAAGGTGTTTTTATCGATGCGGATTTGAACGAGCGTTTTCTCGGTGTTTTATCTACCAAAGAAAATGTAAATTTAAGTACCCTTGGATTTGAAGAAAACGATTATTCCGGGTATCGCGGTGTCATTACCCCGATTGTAATTGCGGGAGAACGTCTGGGGACTTTGTTTTTGTATCGCAATAACAGCGAGTACGAAATTGATGATATTATTTTGTGTGAATATGCTACCAGTGTGGTGGGGCTTGAAATTTTACGTTCCGTCAGTGAGGAAACTGCGGAAGAATCCAGACGTGTGGCAGGTGCAAAATCTGCAATCAGTACTTTGTCCGGTTCGGAAATGGAAGCAATTATTCATGTGTTTGATGAACTCGGCGGAATGGAGGGCGTCCTGGTTGCCAGCAAGATTGCGGACCGCGTAGGCATTACCCGTTCGGTTATCGTGAATGCGTTGCGCAAATTAGAGAGCGCGGGCGTCATTGAATCCCGTTCTTCCGGTATGAAGGGTACCTACATTAAGGTTATGAATGATATGGTATTTGAAGAAATCAGCCATTTGAAGCAGGGAAATGAATAATTCGCGTATGTGAAATGCAGGCAGGAAAAGATTGGCAGTGTAATCTTTGGGAATATATTAAAGAAAGTTGAGAAAATGCCGATATAATATTTGAAACATTCTATGATAAAAATGCGGCAGGGAAGCTGTTTTATATGTATGAGATAAAAGGATTTATTGTGTAGTGCGATAAATCCTATTTTTAATTTTATGCATAAGCGTAATTGTTTTCTAGGCTAAAACAGGTCTTTGTTTACATAAATCGTACATTCTATGGATAATTTGTATACAACCACCATAT
>X409_Impala__coassemble_358_pt1 | contig 42123 bp, 39 predicted proteins | sample X409_Impala__metabat2_low_PE_002 | metagenome-assembled genome bin X409_Impala
TCCCTACCGCATAGGAGACTACTCTTTGAGTTCTTCATAAATTTCCCGAATCAGGAACAGACTCACCGGTCCCAGAATAATTCCTCCGATACTGAAGAACTGCATTCCGAAAAATACCGACAACAGAACCACAATCGGGTAGACATTTAATTTGTTGCCGATTAATTTCGGTTCTAAAATCTGTCTTAAAAACACACAAATTCCGTATACCAAAAGACAGCTGGTTCCCTGCCATATGTTCCCCTGTAAATACAAAAAAATCGCTATGGGAAGCAATACAATTCCGCTTCCGATAAACGGCAGCATATCCAAAAAACCTGTAAAAAACCCCCACAAATACCAGCGTTGTACGCCGCAAACCAGAAGTCCCGCCATAGATACGGCCGAAACGCAAAGAACGATAATAGCTTGCGCCTTCACATAAATTTTAAGAAGTGTAAGAATTTTGCGGCTTAATTCTCTTACCTTTACAAATCCGCAACTCTTACCCAATGCCGTTTTGATCCGGTCATAATCCTTAACAAGAAGGATTATGGCGATAACGGTTATTACAATTGCAAACACTGCATCAAATACAGTACCGGCGTAAGAGTAGGACGCATCCAATGCTTTCGGTGCAACATGGTCCGTTACACTCACCACAAGATTTTCTGCACTTTCCATCACACGCTTCTCAAGCCGTCCTGCGTCCATCTGCATTTTTTCTCCCATAAAATCACAACAGGTGTGCAAAACATCCGCGCAACATTCCTTGAAATAGTCACCGTTTTGCCTGAAATCTCCTATCATATCCATACAGCGGCAAATACCGAACCACCCGGCCAGCAAAAGAAGTGCCGCCAGTATTCCAAGCAACGCACCGGCAAGAATTCCTACGGGTATTTTTGTTTTGGCATTGATCTTCTTTAAGAAAGGAAGAAAAATCAGCACAAAAAGAAATGCAATGAGGAATGGCGCCAAAAAACTTACCGCATAACGAAAAAACAACAGCACACCTGCCGTAATCACTGTTAATTTAATAAAATTATGCTTCCATAAACCACGTAAAAAACTCATACCGCACCTCTCTTTTGCCCCGCATAAAAGACTATTAAATCCAATCGCGTTTGTTAAGGTTAGTATGAGTTTTTTATCCTAAAATAATCATTGTAATTTTTTACTGTATTATTGAAAATGCAAAAAAATTTCCGGCACGGTAAAACTTACTTTTTTTCCCGTTTTGGGATGTATAAAAGTCAATTGACAGGCGCAAAGTTTCAATCCTTTCCCGACTTTGCCCGCTAATTCCGCAGACGCGGGCGTTCCGTATTTCGTATCTCCGAGAATCGGATGTCCCGCATTGGACATCTGCACACGGATCTGATGGTGTCTGCCGGTAAAAAGTGTAATCTCCGCTTCGGAATAAATCTCTTCCTCCACGGAAATTTCCTGCAACACGCGATACGAAAGTTTCGCTTTTTTACCCTGTTTTGCTTCCCCGCTTCCTGCCTTTACCACCCGGGATGTATTTGTTTTCCCTTCTTTGAGTAAAATATCTTCCAAGACACCTTCTTTTTCGGAAAATACCCCATACACAAGGGCACGATACATTTTCTCTGCCCTTCCGTCCTGCACCTGCGCCGACAGGGAAGCCGCGGCCGCCTGCGTTTTGGCAAATACAAGTACGCCGCTTACGGGTTGGTCCAGCCGGTGCACCACACCGATATAGGGTTCTTTTCCTTTGGAAGGTTTTGCCGTTGCTGCAAGTTTTTCTGCAAGATAATTTTTTAACTCGCTGACCATATCCTGCTGAAAAACACCGGCGGTCTGCACCGCAATTCCCGCAGGTTTGTAACATACCAAAATATCTTCGTCTTCAAATATGATTTGCGTTTTCATCCGTTTTATCACCTTTTTGCAAAATAAGTTTCGGAACCGGCTTATCCTGTCTTAGTTTGTTTATTGTTACCGTATAAAATATTATACAGGCTTTTTTATGGTATCACACTCAAAAAAAGCTTTCAATCCCGCTCGCATACACTTTTTTATTGAAGTAAAATTGCCGATATGCTAAAATTCCAGATAGTACAGGCTTTTACGGAGGCATGCATGAAAGAAAAAAACAGGTTATTCGGTAATGTACTTATCTTTGCCGGAATACTTCTTCTCGTGACAGTTGAATATCTCGCACATTCCAAATGCGTTTTTGTCATGGACGATTTGTGGTACGGCACCAATTTGGTTACCGGTGAACCGTTACGGACATTGGGCGACGTATGGGAAAGTCAGGTCTGGCACTTTTTTAATTGGGGCGGACGCAATATCACCCACGGAATTCTTCAAATTACCTTGATGTGGGGCGAAACCGCAGCAAACATTATGAATCTGATTATGATGCTGACTCTGGTTTGGCTGATTTGTGTAATTTCCGGTTGCAAAAAACCGCTTTGGTTTCTTTTGGCCGCATCCCTGATGATTAGTTTCAATGCCAACTTTATGGACAGCATGTTTTGGCAGTCCGGTACCGTAAATTATGTATATTCTTCCGTTTGGATTTTATTGTTTTTATGGGTATATTTAAGGGAAACTTCCGCAACCGAAAGCAGTAAACTTCCTCTCGTTTCTTTTTGGATGGTTCCTCTCGGTCTGATTACGGGCTGGAGCAATGAAAATATGGGGCCGGCTAGTTTTCTTATCTCTGCGGCAGTCATCGTTTATACTTATAAAATATTGAAGCGTAAACCCGCTGTCTGGATGTACTTGGGCACGGCCTTCTCCCTTATCGGCAGTATTCTTGTGGTGATTGCTCCGGGAAACTTTGTGCGAACCGCAGAACTTCCCGAAACCGATTTATGGACAAGTATCAGCGAACGCTTTTTAAGCATGTTACGCGCCGGCGCGGATTATCTGTTTCCTGCCGCAGCACTTTTCCTTCTTGTACTTTTCGTCTATACGGCCGTATACGAAAAGAAATTAAAGCCTTTTCAGTGGTTTTTGCTTGCACACGGAGTACTTTCCTACGGTGCCATGGTCCTGTCACCCCATTATCCGGACCGGGCAACCTTCGGTACCATGTGCGTGCTTATTATTTTGATTCTTTCAATGTTAAATGAACTTATGCCCCTGCTAAAATCAAAGAAAACCTTTGTTTCTCTTTTGATTACCGGCAGTTGGCTCTATGCGGTATATATTTTACTCCTTTATATCGCATAATTTACGTATAAAAGTATCTAAAACAGGAGTTTTCATTATGGCGCAAACTCTAAATAAGAAAAACATCATCCGGAATATCATCTTTCTTGCGGTTTCGGCAGGATTGGTTCTTTTTGCCTTTTGGGCGCTCCATGATGTACAAACTGCTCAGGGCGCAGGCTTATATCTTGCCCTGATGCAAAATGCCCCGGACCGCAGGCCTTATGACCTCTTAATCGACAGCCTCGGCGAACTCGGCATCCTGCTGACAACCCTGTTACCCGTGATTTCCCTTAAAAAATGTACTCCCAGCTCTTATCTGCGGTTTCTTTGCATCTACCTTGCTTTTGTGCCTATGATTAATCCGGGAACTTTGGTGCATATAAATGAACAGTTCACCCATTGGGAACTTCGTAAAATTTCCTCTTTTTCGGACATTTTACATTCCGTGGCTTCCCTTGCGGATCTGTTGGTTATTATCCTTCCTCTTTTGTTGCTTTTATTTGCATTTTCTGCAAAAGAAGACAAATTGCAACTGAAAATCCACAGCAAAGTACTGCTCATTATAACAGCAGTTATGTCTGCCATTTATGTTCTTTTTCCGGGTATTTCGGAATACAGTTTGTTTCTGACCTATTTTTGTATGGTTATTCTTCTGTTTGATGAAGGCGAAAAACTGCAGGAACGGATATCTTCCGGGAAATGGCTTATTTGGCTTTTATACATTCTCTCCGGTCTCAAAGGAGTTTACCGTATTATAATGCTACTTCAGACAACACATTTATAGTAAAGGAGTCTTTTATGTTAAAAAAATTATCCGCGCTGAAATTAAAGTTTCTGCTTCCGGTTTGGCTGGTTCTTACCGTTCTTGGCAATATCGGAACCTGCTATTTGCTGGAACTTTCTAACAGCGAAACTTTCCTTTCGTCCCTTTTTATAAAAATTCTTTTCTGCCTTTTGAACGCAGCCTTCCTTTTTTATACCTGCGTCCAATGGATGGAACTCAAAGATAAAAAGCACAGAATCCGACGCATTGCCTATTCCTACGGCTTCGCATTCCTTCTTGCCTTATCTTACGTACTTGGTTACCAACTCAAGGTAGACGGGATGACGGCGCTTGGCGTCAAAGGAAAACTCTTTATTCTCCTAATGTCCATGGCTTTGGGAATTGCTTTTACTTCCGTTCCGAATCTTTGGTTTATGCTGATGGACCGGATAAAAAGCAAACGTAATACCGAGATAAAATCATATGATAAAAAAAGTTGCGTGAAATTTTTCTGGATTTCTTTCGGTGTTATTTTCGTCAGTTGGATTCCTGCCTTTTTGGCATATTATCCCGCCATTATGTCTTATGATTTTCACAGACAGATGGTGGAAGCCTATGGTGGTTATATGAATACCCACCATCCGTTGATTCATACGGGATTGCTTCGTCTGTTTTACCTTTTGGGCGTTGAAATCGGTTCCTATGAAATAGCAATGTCTCTTTTCAGTATTTTACAAATGCTTGTGCTGGCTGCTTGTTTTGCTTACTCCTGTGTCATGTTAAGCCGTCTTACCGGAAAAAAATGGCCATGCTGGCTTTCTACCGCCGTTTTTGCCCTGCTTCCCATTCATCCGGTATTGGCACTGAGTATGACCAAAGATATCTTTTTTACGGCATTTTTCCTGCTCATGGTCACACTGATGTTGGAATACAGAATGTCGGGCACCAAGAAAATGCGAATTTTCCTTTTTATCGCCATGCTTGTTACCGGCACCCTGATGCTTATGTTCCGAAACAATGCGGCTTATGCGTTTGTAATTTTCAGTATTTTTTATATCATATTCAGCCAAAAGCAACGCCTGCCCCTGCTGATTCTCTGTATCCTTGTTCTTGTGGGCGGACACAGCGGCAAAGCCATTCTGCAGGATGTAACAGGTGCAAGCAGCGGCAGTAAAATCGAAATGGTAAGTGTTATGTTGCAGCAAATGAACCGTACCGGTCATAATCACATGGGATACCATACCCAGGAACAATATGACATCTTAAGTTATTACATCCCGGAAGAATGCTGGCCCAAGTACAATCCAATTATCGCCGACGGCGTAAAACATAATGTAGGCTTACACGACTTTGATAACTGGACAAATGATATTCCCCAGACCATAAAAGACTGGATTACCATCGGACTTGCTTATCCCAATGATTACCTGGATGCATTCCTTCATTTAACTCTGGGGTATTGGTTTATTGACGATATGACCCACGCAGAGGTATTGGGCTATGGTGTGGATTCCAATTTAGGATTGCTTTATACCTTTAATGCTTCGACCTCCCAATATTTTGACGGTATCGAATCTCACTCTTATTTACCGGGAGTATTGCTCTGGTATTCCAAGGTAGTAAATGCCAACGAATATCAATACTGGCCTGTTTTATCGTTACTTTTTAAACCGTCTTTTTATGTTTGGACAATGGTACTTTGCATTATGTCGGTTTTCTACCTCAAGGAAAAAAATAAAATGGTATTGATGCTGTTTCCTTTTATTTACTTTTTAACCCTTCTGTTAGGACCGGTAGTAAACTTCCGTTACATTTATCCGATTGTTGCGGTTATTCCGCTGTTCCTGGCATGGGTATTTTCTCCAAAAGACTGGAAGAATTCTTATATTGCCTTACCAAAATCCAAGAAAAAATAAAATAAAAGCCGCTGTGTGAACGCAATCCACACAGCGGTTATTTTTTATTGAAACGCAATTCATTTCCCTGATACATAAAAAGATTTTAGAATTTGCTATACTTTAAAGCGGTAACCTACGCCCCATATCGTTTCAATATATTCAGGCTTATCACTGGTTTTCTCAATCTTCTCGCGAATCTTTTTGATATGCACGGTTACCGTGGCAATGTCTCCCACAGATTCCATATCCCAAATTTCACGGAATAACTCTGCCTTGGAAAACACATGATTGGGATGGCTTGCAAGGAAAGTAAGCAAATCAAATTCCTTCGTGGTAAAAATCTTCTCTTCGCCCTCTACAAACACCCGGCGCGCGGTTTTATCAATACGGAGTCCCCGGATTTCAATCACTTCGTTTTTACTCTTCACCTGACCTACCAAACGTTCATATCTGGACAGATGGGCTTTCACACGGGCTACCAGTTCACTGGGGCTGAAGGGTTTGGTCATATAATCATCCGCACCCATTCCAAGGCCGTAAACCTTATCCAGGTCCTCTTTTTTGGCACTTACCATAATGATGGGAATATTTTTCTGCTCACGAATGGTCCGACATACTTCGTAACCCTCCATTCCCGGCAACATCAAATCCAAAATCACCAAATCATAATCATTGCCAAGTGCTTCTTTCGCGCCAAGAGCACCGTCACCGCAAACCACAACTTCAAAACCGTTCATTTCCAGATAGTCCCGTTGTAACTCTGCGATTGCGACTTCATCTTCAATAATTAAAATTTTACTCATTCGTCAGTCCCTCCTTCTTTGGAACCTGCCTCTTCTGAGGAATTTTTATTCCCCGATTTCTTTTTACTTCCTTCGGACTTCTTTGGCGTAAAACGCTCCTTGATGCCCTTTTCCAATTCATTGATACCAAAACGCTCCAGAGATACTTTTTCTGCTTCGGTTTCAATACGTTTGGCTGTATTTTTAATCATTTTTTCAATCTTATTGAATGGTCCGGCTTCACCGCTTTCCGCTGCATTTTCTTCCTCAGTGATACACTTACGCAACGTAAAATGAATGGTCAGACCTTTCCCTTCCTCGCCGGTAGCCCAAATCTCGCCGCCGTGCTCCTCTACAATCTTTTTACTGATGGAAAGACCGATGCCGCTGCCGCCCTGCGCGGAATTACGGGATGCGTCCGTACGATAAAAACGCTCAAAAATTTTGTCCATATCTTCGGCGGGAATCCCTTTCCCGTTATCGGACATATCCACCTGCACCTGGTTTTTCAGATTCACTACGCGGATGGATATAAAAGCACCCTCCTGCCGGCGGTATTTAACACTGTTATTTATAATATTATTGATAACTCGTTTTAACTGCTCCGGATCTGCCCAAATCTGAATGTGGTTTTCCACTTCATTGGTATACTCAAAACGAATTCCTTTCTGTTCCAAATCAAGACCCACTTCCTCAATACAGTCGCCGAAATAATCTGCTACACTGATTTGATGGAAACGGTAAGGAATACTTTTGGCATCCAACTGGGAATACACCGTCAACTCATTAATAAGCAAATCCATATCATTTGCTTTATTGTAGATGGTACGGATGTATTTGTTCATCTTTTCGGGCGTGTCCGCCACACCATCCATAATCCCCTCTACATATCCCTGAATGGATGTAATGGGCGTTTTTAAATCATGAGAAATATTGCGGATTAATTCCTTGTTGGTTTTCTCCACTAAAGCCTTTTCATCCGCCGTGCTTTTTAACTGCTTTCTCATGACTTCGAAATTATCGAAAAGGTCTTTGATTTCACCCTTTTCTTTGGTCACAAGCTCCGTGTTCAAATCGCCTTCGGCAATTTTTTGCATCGCTTCTTTTAACTGGTTCATCGGCGTAAAAATACTGCGACGCAGCCACCAGATTAAAAGAATACCCGTTACCACCAACACGATAATCATGGCAATAAGCATTGCGGTAACAAGCGCCTCCGAAACCATAGTGTTTACTTTCGTAACCAGATAGATGCTTCCTTCGCTTCCGTCCGCAAACGTAAACTCCAGTTTTTTCACCAGACGTCGTATATCTTTAAAATAATATTCCAACTCCGTATCCGCCAGATCCGTTAACTGGTGAATAACGGGGTCATACTGGCTCTCCTGGGAAACGTAATACAGCGTCTGCCCTTTTTTCACAACAAGGAAAGCCGATACCTCCTGAAGACTCTCATCCATAGCCGCAAGAAATTCCTTGTCCGCTAATTTTTCAGGTTCACTTGCCTTATATTCCTCAATGGCATCAAAATGATCGTTAATTACCTCGTCATACGCAGACGCAGGGTTGGACGCAAACGAAAAACTGATACTGTCCTCCCCGTACGTATCTCTCATTCCCAGCACCGTAGCGGCGCCAATCACCAAATAGGCGATGGTAGTCAATAGAATCGGCAACACTACAATGATTATAAAAGTAATCCAAAGTTTGGTCTTTAATTTCATACGAATTCCCACGCTTGATTTTTATCTTCCTTGAGTATAACATAATCCGCAGAGGGAACGGCCTTTTTTTTCTAAAATTTTTATAAAAAAGCCATAAAATGGAACCGGTTCCGACGTATCCTTAACAGATACACAACAAAAGGAGGTTTTTTATGAAAAAAAGATACGCCAAATACATCACATTACTAACCTTGATTCCTGTAGTATTTCTTACGGGATGCGCCAGTAACTCAGCCTTTGAATTTAACATTATGAATGAGTTATTTGCGGAATTTGAAGAACCGGAAACGCCCGACGTGGAAATCCCTTCGGATTACGTGCGTCCTGTTTTACCGGAAGAGTTGAATGAAGCCTACATAAATTTCTCCGTGGAACTTTTAAAAAGAAGTCTTACGGAAGGTGAAAACAGTATGATTTCTCCGGCTTCCGTGGAATTTGCCCTTGCAATGGCTTTAAACGGTGCCGAAGGCGATACCCTAACCGAAATGTTAACCGTACTGTGTCCCAACGCCACAACCGAAGAACTCAATGCTTTCGTAAAAGATTTGGACAGTATGATGACTTACAGTACCGGCGCGGAGTTCCACATTGCCAATTCTATGTGGACCAACGAAACCATTCTGGGTGACTGCTTAAATGAAACCTTTGCAAACACCATCAAAGATGATATGAACGCAGAAGCGCATATGCTTCCTTTTAACGATAAAGCAGTGGAAGAAATCAATGACTGGGTAAACGAAAATACCGACGGTATGATTACCGAACTTTTGAATGAAATACCCCCTGAAGTAGCAATGTATTTAATCAATGCCATTGCTTTTGAAGGAGAATGGGAAGAAGAATATAATGAATATCAAATCGACGAGAACGGCATTTTTACCAATGCTGCGGGGATGGAAGAACAGGCAAGAATGTTAAATGAAACCGGCGTTGATTATTTCGAAAACGATAGTGCCACCGGTTTTATGAAATACTATGAAGGCAGGGAATATGCCTTTCTTGCAATGCTTCCCAAGGAAGAGGGTGCCATTGAAGACTTTGTAACAAATATGACTGCGGAGAATTATATGGCCTTTTATGAAAGTCATACCACCGAATATGATGTCATTACCAAATTACCCTGCTTTACTTACTCCTATAGCCTTACTATGAACGATGCCTTAACAGATATGGGAATGCCTACCGCATTTACCGAAGGTTTGGCAGATTTTTCCCCTATGGTAACAGACCCTACCGTAAATTTATATATCAGTAATGTCATTCATAAAACTTACATTGAACTGGATGAAAGCGGCACCAAAGCGGCTGCGGTAACTGCTGTGGAAATGCAATGCGAATCCTGTGCAGAACCGGAACCAAGAGAGATTAAGGAAGTCATTCTTGACAGACCTTTTGTCTATGCCATTGTTGACGTGGAAAACGGTCTGCCCATATTCATCGGAACAGTAAATTCGGTGGTTGAGTAAATAAAAAGCGCTCTAATGAGCGCTTTTTATTTACTCAACATCAAAGACAATACTCCACTCGCCCTTGATACTGCCGGCACGGACTTCGCCCTCGCCCCAAAGGGTATAGTTTGCAAGTTCCTCTTCCGATACAACAAAATAATATTCTTCCAGAGAGACGGTTTCTCCTTTCACTTCTTCCTGCCAACCCACTGCCAAATTAGCATAAACCTGATTTCCGGCTTCATCCAAAAGATAAATGTTCATATGACGGTCTGCCGCCTTGAAGTTACCTCTGAAGAGTTGTATCTTAAGTATCCCTTCCTCATAGGAAACTGCTGTAAGTTCCATTGTTTCAGGATCCATTTCTCCTACCGGCACATTCATTACAAGGTGCCCCGGTCTTGGATCAGTTTCATCTCCGGACCATGACAGCCTGTTTAATAACGGATTTTCCTGGCCCATTCCGCTGCGGCCGTTTAGACTCACTGCTTTCAAATCATAAGACGTATCCATATTCTCTAGCGGAATCTCTTCCGTAAAACTTTGGCAATCTGTCAGAAGTTGATATACGTTAAATTCCATACGTTTCGTATCAAAAGTCCCTTCGGTACTGGTCAAATCAATCTGAAAATATGCTTTATCCTGCGTCTCATCATACTCCATAAAATAACATCCGCTTACGTTACTCTCTCCGCTATAACTTTTCAGATGATAGCTGTCATACATATCCACCTCACCGTGAATATAGTCCCCGGTTCCGTCATCCGTAAAAGAAACCAGTATTTCTGCGGTATTTCCATTAATTTGAGCCGCCTCCAGATTTAGTACAATTCCTTCACTGCTGTCCGTTTGTTGTACAGGAATCATATAATTAAGCAAGCCCGGCGCATTTCGTTCTAACACTGCATAGAATCCCGGAATATTCTCCGCTGCCACCGGCAGTCCCAAGAAAAATCCAAGGCAAACCACAAGGCAAACTGCTGCTACCAAGCCCGGGAACATGCCCACTACCCTTCTGTTTCTCCTTTTTTTGCGACTTAATTTACCCATTTCCGCACTTCGAGCAAAATTATCGTCTTTCTTATCTGTTAACAATCCTTTCTCAATCCAGCCCTGTATCGTTTCATCACTGATTACTGCGGCCCCAGCGCCGATTTTATCGTATGCACTTTTATATATATTCTGAAACATCACACATCCTCCTTTAACCAATTTTTCAACATCTTTCGTGCTCTGGTAAGTCTGGCCCGAACGTTGGAAGGCTGAAGCTTCAGTGCGACGGCAATCTCCTCCACACTCATTTCCTCATAGTAAAAAAGGTGTATCACAACCCGATATTTTATAGGTAAACGCTTTACGGTTTCTACAACTCGTTCTTCCTCATCCGTAAGGGTCATTTGCGAAAGAACTTCTGCCGTATCGCCGGAAATATCCTTTACACTTCCGTCCATCTGCATTTCAACCGGCGGTTCTGTACATTCGGCAGCCTGCACAAAAGTCGCGTCCATACTCACCATTTTCTGTCGCCAAGCCGACTTCCACAGATTCTTACAAAGGTTGGTCGTAACGCGGATAAACCACGCTCTCTCGTGTTCCGGGCTCTCAAATGCGGGTTTTTTACGAATATATCGTATAAAAACTTCCTGTCTTATATCCTCTGCATCCTGAACCGTTTTGACCATGGAAAAGGCAAGGCGGTATACACTATCTGAATTTCTTTTAATTGTCTCTGTCACCTGTTCTATTCGCGAATTTTGGTGCATTTTATCACCATCCTTTCACTTAATATACAATGCAAATACATAAAAGGCTACAAAAAACCCCTTTTTGCTGAAATATAATTTAGACTCCGGCAAAAAGGGGTTGTATTATCACTATTCTTCTAATTTATTCTACTACTGTATACATATTTAATTCATTCTTTCTTACGAAAAAATTTTATCTTACTTTAAAATTACCCACATCAAATATGCAATGGTAAGCACCAGACCCATACAGAAGAGAATCAAACCATAAGACAAACTTCTTCCGATAATCTGATTGTTTTCTGCCTGCTCTTCCCAGCGCACCGCAAAAAGATGCTCAAAGGACTTACGAATAGGCTTCTTGCGACAAATGGTTTTATTCAAAAGCCAAACGATCTTTTCCACAATCACTGCTGCCACGTGAGTCACCGGATTACCCTCCGGCAATTCGTGAGGTAAGGCACTGTCGCTGTATACGGTCTTACGAAGTCCAACCACGAAGAAGTCTACAAGGCTGTCTAATACACGACAAACCACACCACATATAAAAGGAATAAAACGTATAAAAATCGGTCTGTAGACCAGGTTCTCCAAATCAAGCCATTTCGGCCAAAGGTCGGCATATTCTTCCTTGCCTTCAGCATTTTTACTCATCAGACACACACGCACCAGCGCGTAATAAAGAATAACACCGATTGCAATGGAAATCAAAGATCCTTTCATATTGTGGAACACAAAATAATGTACCTCATGATTCAATAATCCTACATTAAAAATATTCTGTCCAAAATCCATAATGAAATCCGCGGTTGTATTGGGAATCATACCGATTATGGGAATTACCGCTGCGCTTCCAAGCAAAGCAAACGCACTGCCAAAATTCATATATTTCTTCTTCGCATCGTAGGTGGCCTGCTTTTCTTCATCATTATTCTTTTCGACAAAAATACAAACATATAATTTTAGCATATAAGCCAAAGTACAGCCACCGGCCAAAAGATACAACATTTCCACAAAAGCAGGAATGGAGGAAACCTCAAGCATACCCTCATGAATCAAAGTTTTACCTACATAACCGTTAAAGAAAGGAATACCTGAAATACCAAGTACGCCAAGCAAAAACGCCACATTCAAAAGCGGTTTCTTGCGGCCGAATCCTCGGATTTCGTTCAAATTCAACTTATGGGTATTCATATAGACAACGCCCGCTGACATGAACAACACCAATTTTAAAATAGAATGGTTCACCATATAAATAAGGGAACCTCTTGCAGCAAGGATATTTTCACCATGAGAGATGGCAAGTATCGCTACACCTGTCAAAATGAACCCAATCTGTGAAAGTGATGAACAAGCCAATACCCTCTTCAAATCCACGGAGAACAGCGCCAAAAGCGCTCCCATGAGCATAGTTACCACTGCAATCGCCAGTAGCATATAGCCAAACCATTCCGTATACTGGAAAATCTGTACCGTCACCACTATGATACCGAAAATACCTGTTTTGGTAAGTACACCGGATAAAAGTGCCGACGCCGGCGCCGGTGCCACAGGATGAGCTTTCGGCAACCAAATGTGTACCGGGAACGCACCCGCTTTTACCGCAAAACCAAATAAAATACAGATGCCGGCCGCAATCACCTGTCCGGGTAATTCCGTCAAACTGCCGAATCCAAACATAATACCGTTTGCAATCTCTGCAAAGGCAACCGTTCCAAGGCTGTTATACAGCATGAAAATACCCATCAGCATCACCATACCGCCAATCACGGAAATTCCAAGATAGGTCTCTGCCGCTTTTAATGCCTCCGGCTTCTCTTCCTGTGCAACCCAGACATAAGAAGTTAAGGACATAATCTCAAAGAACACGAAAGTTGTAAAAAAGTCCGTAGACAGAAATACCCCCATCGTTGCACCCTGTGTTAACAAAAGAAAGGCATAAAAACGGTTGCGGTTATGATGCTTTGCAAAATACTCCGGACAAAGAAGTGTCACCATCATCCACATAAATGCCACCACCATGGCATAAACACTGCGGAATCCATCCAAAGTAAAATGAAGACCCATACCGCAAATTTCCGGCAATTCCAATTCATAATTCATAAAAGTACCCATTACTACCGGCGAAACGCTCACCGACGCATCTGAAGTAAGGGAACCCACGAAACGGCTTACCATTCCGTAACCCGACAACACCACGAAAGCCGTCAGGGCGAATTCACTAATGGTTACCAGATTTGCCACCAAATTCCTTGCCGACTTCCATTTAAGCCCCACCAAATAAGAAATCAGGGCACCAATCATCGGATAAAATATCATTATGCCTATCAAAATATCATATCTCATACAAAACTCCATTCTGCTTTATGCAGCAAATAACGTTGTTTCTATCAAATCTGTTTCAGTCCGACACGTAAACCGGACAATTTTTTATAATAATCCGCTTGCAATCTGTGTAAAGTAATCCACAATAGGGCCGGAATATAAGCCGAACAATACACAACCAAGGGCAAAAATATACAACGGAATTAACATTCTCCAAGTCGGGTCTTTGGCCTTCTCATACCCTTCATCATTCTCCTCCGGCGCAAGAACAAAGGCCCTTACCACAATATTCATCATATAAATACCGGTGAGAAGTGCCGAAATCAATAAAGCTGCAATTCCTACATACGCCAATACATTACCGCTGTCTACTGCTGCCTTGGTCAGATTCCACTTACTTACGAATCCGCAAAGCCCCGGCACGCCCATAAGCGCAAGGGCAGATAAAGTAAACAATACAAAAATCTGCGGCATTTTTTTGCCAAGTCCGTTCAACTGGTGCACAAAGGTTTTACCGCTCTGCACAATAATCGCACCCGCACAAAGGAAAGATAAAATCTTCATAAACGCATGGAATGCCATATGACTTAAGCCACCCACCAGTCCCAAAGGACTCATCAGTACTACACCAAACAAAATATAAGACAGGTTACTGACAGTAGAGTACGCAAGACGTCTTTTTAGATGAGTCTCTTTTACCGCCATAGAACATCCGTAAACGATTGTAAATACCACAAAACCCATAATCACGTACTGGGCCCAGGTTCCTTTTAAGAACTCCGGACCAAACATATAATAGGTCAATCGCATTGTGGCAAACGCACCCGCTTTTACTACGGCCACCGCATGAAGTAAGGCCGTAACCGGCGTAGGCGCTACACCCGCCTGGGGCAACCAGGAACTTAAAGGAAAGATTGCCGCTTTGACACCAAATCCCATAAATGCCAGTACATAAACCAGTAATAAAATATTTTCGCGATTTCCAATCGCTTCCAAATTAAGCACTCCGCCATACGCAAAATCCGGTGTCACACCATAGGTAATCACAAAGATCATACCGATAAAAGCAAAGGCCGCACCGCCAATGGAATAATACAGATACTTACGGCTTGCAAGAATGGCTTCTCTTGAACCGCTGTGCATTACCAAGGGGAAAGTCACCAAGGTCAACATTTCATAAAAACCATACATAGTCAGAACGTTTGCGGCCATGGAAATACCCAGCGTCACACCATAAGTCATGGTATAAAACATAAAGAAACTCTTTTCTTTTCCCTCATGCTTCATATATTCGAAAGCATAAAGAGTAGCAAAGGGCCAGAGAAAGGCTACCATCGCTGTAAACACACTGCCCAAGCCGTCTAGTTTAAACGCTATACTCAAATCACCGAAGAAATGAATCAAATTCATGGTTTCTGTCGGCGGATTGAATAGGATAAAAAACACCAAAATACTTGTAAGAATCACAAGCGTTTCCACATAAATATGCATACCGCGGTTCTTTTTGAAAGGAAGAACGGGAACCAGTGCACCGCCAAGTATCGGCATTAGAATTGCAATCGGTAAAATATAAGATGGCATACTTTTTCCCCTTTCCTAAAATACTTTCGCAGGTATCCAGAGAAGGTAGTCTGTAACCACTTCTGAGAAGATACCGCCCGCAAAACTTAAAATAACAAGAATAATAATCGGCAACCACATCCAAACGGAAGCCTCTTTTCTCGGATTGTTTTCGTAATCATAATCCGTTCCCGGGAAAAATCCCTTAATGGGAATCGGCAAAAGATATCCGGCTGTCAACAATGCACTCGCCAGTAAAATCGCAGGAATAATATAGCGGAATGCACCGATTTCTGCTGCCAGGGCACCGGTTGCAAGATACCACTTGCTTACAAAGCCGCCTGTAGGCGGAATACCGATTAAACCAAGAGACGCAATGGTAAAGCCCCAGGTTGTAACGGGCATTTTCTTACCGATACCTGTTAATTCATCTACGCGTTCTTTTCCTGTTTCATGGATAAAAGCACCGGCGCAAAGGAACAACGCGGTTTTAATCAAAGAGTGAAATACCACGTGCAATAAAGAACCGGTCAAGCCTTGGGGTTTCAGCACTGCCAGCCCCAGTAAAATATAAGAAATCTGGCTGACCGTAGAGTAGGCCAGACGCTTTTTTAACACTTTTTCACGATAAGCAAGGAGTGAACCCATAAATACCGTAATCAGGGCAAGAATTATCCAGGTGGTCTGCACCCAGGTTCCGCGTAAGAAATCCGGGCCCACAATATAATAAATTACACGAACCAAAGCAAGAACACCGGCTTTTACAATCACGCCGGATAAAACGCCGGATGCCGGCGCAGGCGCAACGGGATGGGCCGTAGGAAGCCATGCATGCATGGGAAACATACCCGCCTTGACACCGAAACCGATGATAGCCACCATTACCGCCACAAGAATTAAGGTAGGATGCTCAGAAACCTTGGCCATATCCAAAGTACCACCGGGTGTAAATGTCAGTGTTGTCGTATTTTGATATAAGAAATAAATCGCAAAAAGCCCCATATAGGCACCGGCCAATGAGTAAAAGATATATTTCAGTGCCGCCATAATAGACTCTTTGGTCTTTGTCTGCATTACCAAAGGGAAAGATAACAAGGTTACCATTTCAAAGCACAAATACATCGTTACTAAATTCCCTGCAAAATCAAGGGCCTGTAAGACTCCATAGGTCATAAGGAAGAAGCCGTAATAGTTCTTTTCCCCCTTCATATAGCGGAAGGAAAAAGTTCCCGCGCACAAAAAAGCAATGGTTGACACCCAGGCAAACACCGTACCTGCTTCGTCGACACAGAACATTACGGGAATATTGTCAAGTAACTCAAACATAACCACGGGCTTGCTTGCAACCCCAGACAATAACACATACGCACTGCTCCCCGCCGATAAAAGCATAAGAATGCTGAATATAATATGCATTTTAAAATAAGGTCTCTTCGCCCCTTCTTTGGCTCCGTAGACGTTCTTTGGCAGAAGCATAAGAATCAATCCGCCCAAAATGGGTATCAGAATCGGTAATAAAACCAGGTAATCCATCACATTAACTCCATTCTTTTCTCTTTGATAACTCTTTTATCCACAAAATTTTGTATCTTACAATTAATCTATACTGCCCACATAAACTTTATCGGAACATGGAAAGTCCGCTTTCAATCAGGCTTACAATGGTGGTAGACCACATACCCAGCACGATATTTAATATTACAAAGCATACGATGGAAATCACGTACACAGGGTTTTTAATTTTAAGGGAAATAGGCTTTTCATTCTCCACAGGCGAATAAATACGGATAATGGTCTTCATAAAATAAATTGCATTCAAAATCGTACTGATTGCCAAAGCAATCAAAGTAATCAGCATTTTGCTGTCGGCCTGAATTGCCGCCTGACTGAACAATAGCTTGCTGACGAAGCCGGAAAACGTAGGAATACCAACCATGGAAAGACCACCAATGGTAAAACCGATACCGGCAATTACATTACGTCGTCCCGCTCCCGTCAAGTCAATAAAAGCCTTGCTGCCGCCGGAAGCATCACGAAGTCCCATAGAGGAAATGAATAACAATGCTTTGGTTGCTGCATGGGAGAAAATGTGGAAAACGGATGCCACCATACCGGCCTCACTTCCCAAACCGAAGCCCATGTAAATATAACCAATCTGCGCAACAGATGAAAAGGCAATCATACGCATAATATCGTTTTCGCGGATTGCGTCTAAAGAACCGACAATCATACCCAAAACACCGAACACAAACAGGATATTTATAATTTTACTGTCTACAAAAACATCAAAACCGATTACTCTGTAAATGATTTTTATAACTAAAAAGATATAACCCTTGGATACCAAACTTGATAACATTGCCGCCGATGATACGGTAGAATAACCGTAGGCATCGGGAAGCCAGGAGTGGAAAGGATACAGAGCACTTTTGATGGCAAGACCCACACACAGAAGGGCAATTGCCATAACCAGCGGAATCTGATACTCACCATTTGCCACAAGGCCTGCCACGGACTGCTGGATATTGCTCATCAGCAAATGTCCGGTCAAATCATATAAAATACAAATACCTATTAAGAAAAGACCGGAGCCCAAAAGGCTCATAATCATATAGCGAATTGCCGCTTCAATGGTACGACCGTTCTGAATTACCATAATCAGACCGCAGGCTGCGATGGTGTTTATTTCTACGAATACATATGCGGTAAACAAGTCGTTGGTATAAACCATGGCAAGAAGGGAACTTAACAGAAGATTTGTCATAATAAAATATAAATTATGTCTGCTCTCTTCTACATCTTCATAAAAGTGTTTTCTGCCGCCCAAAAGAGATAAAATCATAATCACGCAGAAAAACGTTGCCGTCAGGCCTTCTAAAACGCCGGCACGGATTTCGTTACCCCAGGGGGCCGGAAATTTACCCATGGTATATACGAAGAACTCGCCCTGACCGATGGTATAACCCAATACACACATGGAAAGCCCCATTACAATAAATAAAACAAATAAATTTATCCGCTTCGCCCACTTGCCGCTTAAGGCAGATGATACAATGGCTGCCATAATGGAAAGCACAATGGAGAAGGCCGGAAAATTACAAATAAAATCCATTTTACAAGCCCTCCTTACGAAGCTGTGTGGATACTTCATCCAAATCCAAAGTATGATATCTTTGATACATTCTTATAGTCAGTGACAACATAAGTGCAGTAACCGATACGGACACTACAATACCCGTAAGCACAAGCCCGCTTGGAATCGGGTTAATATAATTCTCGGCGTCTGTCACTCCGTTTGCAATAATCGGCGCAAGTCTTCCGTCGATATAACCCTTTTGCGCAAGAAACAAGTAAATCGCCGTATCCATAATGTTTAAGCCAATAATCTTTTTAATCATATTTTTCTGAAGAAGGAGATTTGTAAAACCAATGCCGAAAATAATCATGGCAATCACTTCTCCGTAATTTGCTACAAAATTAGGTCCCATTTTATAATCCTCCCCGCTTAAACAGCGCATAGAACGAATACACCGTACAGGCTACTTCCGAACCGACGAACAGGTTGATAAAGAAAATCATACCCGCGCTTAAAATATTTCCCGGGGTTCCCAAAGGAAAAATATTCGGAATGCCGTTGGCACCTGTATAAAAATAGTAGGTCATAATGCAACCGTACAGAATTAAGGCTGTAATTTTGATGCATTTGTATACTTTCTCGTTAAAAAACTTACGAATCTTCTCCGCACCGAAAGCGCTGCTGTAAAGGATCAGGCCGGAACCGATAATCGCACCGCCGGAAAAACCGCCACCGGGAGATAAATGTCCGTTTACAATAACATAAAAGCCGAAAATCATAAGGACAGGCACGATAATTCTTGCTACATACTGCAGGATTTTATCGTCCTTGGGTTCCAAATTCTTGGGCAGGTGCTTTAACTTCTCTTCACTGACCATCAGAAGAATCATAACGCAGCTTGAAGCGATGAAAAGAACGCAGGTCTCACCGAAGGTATCAAAGCCTCGGTAGTTAAGAATCATACCCGTCACCGTGTTAATGACACCGGTTTCCGCAGTTCCCTGTTCCACGTAACGCGCTGCCACCTCATTGACACTGGGATTGTCAGGGCTTCCTGCCTTAGGCAGGTAAGATGCACAGAGAACAAGCGCTATCATAATCACGGCACATAAAACCACCGCACTGACACGGTACACGCCCTGGAAAAACTTAATTTCCTTGTTATGGTCAATATCGTAAATACGGTTGTGCATTTTAATATGGTCAAATTCACGTTTCTTAATCAAAATCGGTGGCTCGTGAAATTCTTCCTGTACCTTCATTTCCACATTGTCGATATAGGGATCCTTTTCACCGGACAACCACTGCCAGAAACGGAAGGAAGAAGTTTTCTCATACTCATTTTGCGAACGAAGCTTACTCATGCGCTGTATCCTCCTTTCCGGTCACAGTCTCGCTTCCGGACGGTGCGGGATCTTCTTTTGCAACCATTTCGTCAATGGTTTTGATCTTCTTTAAGGTTACAAAAAACAATACACTGGTGATTCCGGCACCTACCGCAGCCTCTGTAATGGCTAAATCCGGTGATTCCAGGAGAATCCATATAATGGCCATAACCGTGCTGTAGGACATAAAAATAATAACGGAGTTCAGCAAATTCTTGGAAAAACTAACCGAAATTGCACACACCACCAAAAAAATCATCAAAAGGAAAATAATAATATCATTCATTTACATTCTCCTTTCCTTCTGCCTCCAACTCTTTTAAATCCGTAATTTTTTCATACTCGGCAGAATCCGGGCTTGTGGTCACTTCAAGCTTTGCAATCAAATGGGAAGACACCGGTGATGCCAGCCAAAGGAAAGCAATCACGCAGAGCAATTTTACGGTGGTAAAATTCAAGCCGTTCATCAGCATAAGTCCCGCAATGCAGGCAGAAAGGCCTAAGGTATCTCCCATAGCCGCCGCATGCATTCGGTTCAACACATACTTAAAACGGAATACGCCTGAAATTTCCACGAAAAAGATAATGAGGCCCAGTACAATTAAGGCTGCGCCGATAATAAAACGAATCCATTCCCAAACAGCCATTACTCTTCCTCCTCTTCCACGCCCTCAAGTTCTTCCGCAGACAATTCGTCTTTGTGGGCTTTTTTGTATACGCCGGTGTAAATCTTGGTCAGAACAATTACTGCCAGGAAACTGACCATGGCGTAAATCAAACAAATATCTACAAGGTAACCTTCAATCATAACCGAAAGAATGGCAATGATTACAATGATTAAGGTACCAATCATATTTACCGCAACAACACGATCCGCAAGTCTGGGGCCTGCTACCGCACGAATAAAGCAAAGAATGGTCATAATTGCAAGAATTACAATCACAATATAAAAGAAAATACCGTATGCGCCTTCCAGTGCAGGAATTCCACTATTCATTGCCCACTCCTTTCTCCAACTTCTTCAGAAGATGTACAAAAATCGAATCGTCCATACCCACTGCCAAATCCTTATCCAAACAATGCACCGTAAACTCGCCGTTTTCGGAAGAAACCGTAATCGTTCCCGGTGTCAGGGTAATGGAGTTCGCCAGAAGAAAATTTGCAAACCCGGTTTTTAAGGGGGATTTAAAACTCACAAGCGCCGGTTCAATCTGATACTTCACCGAGAAAATCATTTTTACAACGGCGAAATTTGCCTTAAGAATTTCCACAATCAAAACAATCAGATACCATAATAAAAGAAAGAAATTCTTAAAAAGCCATAATTCCTTCTTAATGCTGTAATCCATAAATTTACAGATAAAAGCAAACATCAGGGTTGCAATAACCACGCCAAACAGCACCACTTCCAGGGTGATGCGACCGTTTAAAATAACCCAGATTGCGAAAAACAAAAGATACATAAATGCCTCCTGTTATCTAAGAAAAATACGTTTATAAAACAATTATCTTCTAATTATATATTTACAGATGGGATTACCCATGGATGAAAATTTCTCTTCATATTCCGTCATGATGTTTCCTACCATCATTTCTTCGTCTGCATGTAAGTCGTAAGACAGTTTCACGATTTCCCAACCTGCCTCCGGCACTTCTTCTACCGCAAAATCAAATAATGCGCGGTTATCGGTTTTAAATTCGATAATACCGTCAGCCTTCAGGCACTCGTTATAACGGGCAAGAAATTCGCGACTTTCAAGACGACGCTTTGCGTGTCTGTCCTTGGGCCAGGGGTCTGAAAAGTTTAAATAAATGCGGTCCACTTCTCCTTTGGCAAAAATCTCGTTCAAATCTTCCGCATCCATACGGATGAAAACAAGATTAGGCAGTTCTTCTGCCTCCATCTTCTGAATCGCGCGTAAAAGTACGGTAGAATACTTCTCAATTCCCACAAAGTTAATCTCCGGATTTTCTTTGGCAAGTTGCATAATAAACTTACCCTTACCCATACCGATTTCAATGCGGATAGGCTGATTATTTCCAAACACCTCGTTCCAGTTTCCCTTGCATTCCTCGGGATTATGTACAACAAATCTGCTGTCCGCAATATATTCTCTTGAACCTGTTACATTTCTTAGTCGCATTCCCTATCTCCCACTGTTTCTATTTTTATAATAAGCGCATTCTCTTCATTTGCTTCTTTTTTCTGAAATAAAAAATTGTGCCGTAAACACGTCAAAAACGCATTGCCCATACTTTCAGGCACAATGCTTCCGATTTTTACCCTTTTTACGTTGATTGATAAAACCGCGTTTATTTTACACCTTTTTACAATAAAAGCAAAGTGAATTTGTAAAAAAAATGTGAAATTTGCTGTTTCTTAATTTTATATGAGCGTGCAAGAAAAAGCGATTTTTCTATGTTATCCGGTAGTTCCTGTTGATTTCTCACTCTCAAAATTGTCAGAATTTGTCGACGTGTAGTAGTTGCAAATCTGTACTTTTCGAGTTATAGTATAAAAACAAGTCTTGTACATCATAAAAATCTATATTTTTGGCAATCTTTTGTCGTATCACTATGTAAGATTCCCGGATGAGCAAATGAATTAATTGTATATATTACTTTATATTTTCTTTGTATACATTCATCTAATTAAAAACTTCGCATTATTAAAATTTCTATATTCACGGAAAGGAGTATTTTTTTATGGACAAATCAGATTTGATTTTAGAAAAACTTGATACTATGGATAAAAAGATTAAACGTATTGATACTAATGTTCAACGTATGGAAAATGATATTAAACGTATGGACAAAGATATCAAACGCATCGATGCCAATGTTCAACGCATGGAAAATGATATTCAACGTATGGACAATGATATCAAACGCATTGATGCCAATGTTCAACGTATGGACAATGATATCAAACGCATTGATGCCAATGTTCAACGTATGGACAATGATATTAAACGTATGGATAAAGATATCAAACGCATTGATGCCAATGTTCAACGTATGGACAATGATATTAAACGTATGGATAAAGATATCAAACGCATTGATGCCAATGTTCAACGCATGGATATGGACATTAATTGTATTAAACTCACTATTGAAAATGAAGTACACACTAATATTATGCGTATAGCAGAGGGCCATTTGGATTTATCCCGCAAGTTAAACGAAGCAACCAAAACAAACAATGAATACGAGATATTAACGGTTAAAGTCAATGTATTAGAATCCGATATGAAAGAAATAAAGCAAAAAATTTCCTAAATTATATTTAAGATGTAAATAAATCTTAAATCATATCTCTCAAATCCTCTCTATACATTTTTACAAAACCGCATTTAAAAAGCCCTATTGAATTGCATTATCCACAATTTTATTATGAATTTTTCTTATTTTCTCTTTGGTTTTCCACTAAAATAGTGTATGATATTAACTGTGCAAAATGGTAAGAAAATCATATGCTTACATTTCATATAATATTTAGGAAAATTATAATAAAAGAGGATTCTTTCATGTTTATAAAGAAAATAAAAATCTGGAGTGCCCTGGCAATGAGTGTGATTGTTTTTGCCGGCTCTTCCCTCACGGCATCTGCTGCTCCCCGGGACTATATGGCAGAACTGGAAGCCCGAAAATCCCTGCCGGTGCAAACCAACGAGATTCCCGGCTGGCCTCAGGGACCTGCCATCGGTGCGCAATCAGCCATCCTGATGGATGCCGACACCGGAGCAATTTTATATGCGAAAGGGATTGATGAAAAACATTATCCCGCCAGCACCACCAAAATAATGACCTGCCTTCTGGCAGTAGAAAATAGTGATTTGGATGAAATGGTCACCTTCTCCCACGAAGCGGTTTTCAGCATTGAACCCGGTTCTTCCAATATCGGAATGGACGAAGGACAATCCATCACTATGAATCAGGCCCTGCACGGTATTCTGATTCTTTCGGCAAATGAAGTTGCCAATGCCGTCGGCGAGCACGTGGCCGGTGATGCCCAATCTTTTGTGGATATGATGAATGCCAAGGCGCAGGAATTGGGCTGTACCAATACCCACTTTATGAACGCCCACGGACTCCACAATGAAGAACACTATACGACGGCAAGAGACCTTGCTACCATTGCGAGAGAATTTTTCAGCCACGATGTGCTGGCCAATATCTCCGGTATGACCTATTGTACCTTTGAAGCCACGGAAACCCAGCCGGATTCTTTCTCCCTTGCCACCAAAAATATGCTGGTGGAAGGCAAGGAATATGAATACGAATGGCTGGTGGGAAGTAAAACAGGCTATACCTCACAGTCCCGCCAAACTCTGGTTTCCTGTGCCAAAAAAGATGGTATGAAACTTATCTGTGTGGTTTTTGTGGAGGAATCTCCTTATCAGTTTACGGACACCATTGCCTTGTTTGATTATGGTTTTGAAAATTTCCAGCGGGTTAAAATTTCCGACCACGAGACGAGCTACACTATGACCAATACCGGCTTTTTAGAGTCCGGTTCCGATATTTTCGGTAATTCCAAGCCTTTTATCTCCTTGGCAGACGATACGTATGTCATCATACCGAACTCTGCTGCTTTTACCGATTTAACGTCGTCTCTGGTTTATGATACGAAACACGCCGGTGCCGTGGCAGAAGTGCAATATTTTTATGAAAATAATTACGTAGGTGAAACCTATGTAAAAGTTACCGGCCAGAGTCCTATGGTATTTAATTCTGCCGACGGCAGTTTGTCGGACGGAATTAATGCGGATTCCTCTGAAACGCTTTCCGATAATACAGCAGAAAGTGCACTTTCTTCAGAAGACACAACTTCTGCGCTTCAGGGCGAAAATACCGACCCGAATCACAGCAATGTGGAAGTCACCAGTGAAGTGATGGAAGGATTGATTGCCGAACAGCTTTCCGGTAGCAACAGTGAAACGGCATCCGCGGAGAACAAACCGGTAACCAATGAAGACGGCGACAGTATTTTTATCAACGTCAAAGTTGTAATTATTGTAGTAGCCGTGCTTGCTACCCTTATTATCGGTCTGCTTTTATTTAAAGCCATTTCGGAAAACTATCACTTCGCCAAACGACGCATGGCCCGTAAGCGAAGAAAAAGGAGACGCACCAAGTACGACTCCTCCGAATTTAAAAATATTAAATTTTAATCAATGGGAACCTCTGCTGCTTCTAATATGTCATAATATTGAGAAAGTTGCAGGGGTTCAAACATTTTCTTATCAATAATCTGGCCGTGTAGGATGATGCCTTCCTGAGCCACAATGAGAATCGCCATATCCCCCATCTCAATGCGGTGCTTAATGTTTGCATACAGAAAATCCCTGTTTCCCTTAGGCGTTACCACACGGAAGAACTTCTCATAGAACTGTACCGTCATCATAACGGGTTCTCCGTAAAATTCCTTAAAATTCCCATAAGAAACCGCTGCTCCGTACAAATAACCCATCCAGGACATCATAAAAACGTAAATACCCAATACGAGAAAAATCAACCACAGTATATACCACTGCAAGGGATATACAAACACAAACGATACCAGCATCAAAAGTAATCCGATGATAAACGTATTCCGACGCCACTTTTTATGAAAAATGCCGTAGGTATGTCTGGCGTAGCGCTTGTTCATTTCTTTGGTTAAAATAAACGTATTTTCAAGCAGGACATCACCGATAAGGGATTTCTTGCTTTGGGTCTTGGACGCCTCAAGGCTTCCGCCTGCATTCTGTCCCGGTATAAAATTGTGATTGTAGCGCTTACGCTTCACACTTGGATCTGTATATTTAATCTTTTTACTCATTTTTATAACAGGGCTGTCTTCCCGTATCCTTTGAATTATTTATAAATTTAACTGTTTTCTTTAACTTTCCTGTTTCCCTACTTTGCGCTTTTCGCGGCGCATTTCACGGATATGTTCTCTTTTGGCTATAATTTCATTCACTTCGTCTTCGGAAATAAATTTCTGGGTTTTTACCACATAAACACCGTCTTCACTCTTTTTCAGACGGATTTTACCCTTCATAAAACCGTGTTTATCACAAATGGATACACTGTAAAAATGCTTGGGATTGGCCGCAAACCAACGAATCTTTTTGCGAAGGTTCTTTTTGCAAAGATAACACTTTGTGGAAATCACTTCCCGGTCCTGCATGGCCTCGGTTTTATCCTCAAATTCTTTTGATATATATTTCGCGTAGTCGTGAAACAGGACTTTCACCTCATCCTTACGACTTTTGGGCACATGAAAAACATCATAAGAATAATTCTCAAAAATCGAAACATCTTCCATGGCTTCCATTACTTTAGCCGTATAATAGGCATCGGAAAACGCCCTATGAAAAGGAATGTCCTGCTCAATCTGAAGATACTCTACCGCGTATTCCAGAGAACGTCTGACTTTACGGTCTTTATCAAAAGCAATGCTGAAAAGTTTCTGCACATCCAAATAGGGAAACGGACGCAGCGCCAATGGCGGCATCTCGTGATATTTCATATTGCGTTGCAGTTCCGTCAAATCCTGTGTCCCCCAAGTACAGAAGATGTATTCCTCACCGCACCACTCGAAAAAGTCCTTCATGGTATCCGTAAATGACTTTCCGTAATTCAACTCTTTGGTATTCAAATGTATTAATTTGCCTGTGATGCGGTTCATCTCTTTATAAACCACAGGCTTCACAATCTGGGTAAATTCACCGATGATTTGTCGGTTTTCATTTAAAAGAATGGCTCCCATTTCCACAATCTCAAAAGGGAGGTCCGGATTTACCAGTTCATTTTTATCCGGCTGGTTCCATTCCAAATCCAAAACAACGTAATTCAAGGTTTTCATCCTTCCGTAACTAAAATGTTTTTCCGCCTATATTATAACTTACTTTTGGGGGAATGACTAGAGTGAACTCCCAAAACATTCATCAATGCTTCCTGTAAAACTCTTGAAACATTAATTCCTGCCTTTTCTGCTTCATAATTTAACCAACTGGGTAATGCTACATTTCTTCTGACAGTTCGTGTGTCTATCTTTCTCCGATACTCCGTGGAATCCATATCAATCAAAGAAATAATCGTTTCTCCCTCCTTGGCAAATGTGCATTTAAAAATATCCAAATCCCTTATTTTAGATGGTGTGGGAATTTCCTGTTTGGCATCTTCCAATGATACACATTTCAATTCCATCGCATCTCTGGCCATCTCAAACGCATCATTCATATCTTTACCTTCGGTTAAAATTTCCAAATCCGGCACTTCTACCAGAATAACATCCTCGGTTTTTGTAAAATATACAGGATATACTGCCTTCATAACAAATCTCTCCTTTTTAAAATTGCATATGCAAGCCTTTCGTTAATTTCCTTATGTCTTGGTATTTCCTCGCGCTCATTCCCTCTTACGTATACGTCATGATTACTACCGTGCCTTTCGAAAGTAAACCCTCCCTTTTCCAGTAACTTAATCAATATTCTGCGCTTCAATATCGTTTCTCCTTCCTAATATTATACACACTAATTGTGTATTTTACAACGTGCTGTACACAAAAAATACACACTGCAATTTTTATACAAAAATACAAGTCGATTTTCATTATTTCATCTTGTTTATTGTTCTTCGGGATTTTGAAGGACGAACGTCCCATTCATGAGGGCTGTATATACCCTGATTTGATAAATATATTATAAAATTTGATTCACAAAGCGTCAATGTAAAACAAAAAAGCCGCACGACTTTTCATCGCGCGACTCGTATCTTTGATTATTACTTTTCCTCACCGCATGCCAATTCTTTCAGCGCAGCATCCACTTCAGGAAATTCCTTACGCAAAGAAAGCGGCTTTCCGTCTTTACTTAAAAAACAATGCTTGCTTTTTCCCTGACACACTAACTCTCCTGTAGCCACGTTGGTCATCGTATAGCGAATCACCAATTTTACACCGTTAAAACTCTCTATTTCCGGTCGGATACAAATTTCATTGTCAAATGTAGTGGTACGCTTATACTCACATTCCACACCGATTACCGGTGAAATAATTCCGACTTCTTCCATTTTGGCATAGCCGTAACCGATTTGGTCCAGGAAATCCACACGGGCTTCCTCCATCCAGCGGATATAGTTGGAGTGATGGGTAACGCCCATTTTATCGGTTTCGTAATAATGTACTTTGTGGATGTAATCTTTCATAACTACCTCTCTGTATTTAGCATCAGTTTCATTTCATTCATCCTTTTTATCATACTCTGTTGACAGTATTTTGACAATTAAATTTTCCTCAGTGTCATCACGATTCTTTTCGTTTTTTTTAGATTTACACGACCTTTTATACACCATTTGTCCTATCACAATCAAAGTACATCCCAACGCATAACAAATAATATCCTTCATATCAAACACCGAGCCAATCAACACGCTGAAAAACCGGTTATCCTGCAGTCCAAGCAGTTCTACAATCCTAAAATACTGCAAAATCTCTACCAACACCGCCAAACACAGTATGTACGACGGAAGCATCCGCACACGCTCCGGCACAAATATCCTTATAAAAGTATAGATTACCATCACCACAAGCACATCGCCTATGTACGGACGGACAAAATCATCATGGATAAAAAGTGCGATTAGGACTTCAATGGTTAGTAAAATAATTGTAATTATGGCATATGTAATTCGTTTTTTCATGTTACTTTAACCTCATCTGGCATAAGAATTTTTATATGTATAAAAGAATCCGACTATATATTGTGCTTTTGCGTCTTTGTGGAAAGGAATTAAGTTTTCTTAGCATATCTCTTCCTAACTCAGCAATCCGCAGACACGACGTCTGCGGAAAGCGCAATCGAACCAAGGATGGTGAGTTTGCGGTGTTTGCGTCCATTATACACTACTTCCGTGAGATATGCTTAGAAAATTTTATTCCTGAACACTTAAGCAAAACAGAATATATAACCGGATTCGCTAACATAAAAAAGCGGCCTCTTCATAAGAAGAAGCCGCCGGAATTTACACTACCTGCACTTTAATCATATTTGTGGTTCCGGACACACCGATGGGCACACCGGAAGTGATAACCGCAACATCACCTTTTTCAAGGTATCCGTTTTCTTCGGATACATTAATCGCATGTTCAAAAAGTCCGAAAACCTCCTGCTTCTCGCGCACTACCAAAGGTGCCACGCCCCAGGATAAGTTCAACTGACGGCTGACCTTTTCGTCAGTGGTACAACCGATTACGTCGCAGTCGGGACGATATCTTGAAATCATATAGGCCGAACGACCGGACTTGGTTACTGTTACAATCGCCTTTGCGTTCAAGTCATGGGCAGTTGTACAGGTTGCATGGCAAATCGCATCGGTAATATCCGGGTTTGCCTTACGGTCGCGGTTAAAAAACCGCTTACGGTAATCAATATCCGCCTCCGTACGCTCTGCGATACGAACCATGGTTGCCAAAGCCTGCACGGGATATGCGCCTGCTGCCGTTTCGCCGGAAAGCATGATTGCGCTGGTTCCGTCGTAAATTGCATTTGCAACGTCTGCGGTCTCCGCGCGGGTAGGGCGGGGATTCTTCATCATGGAATCCAGCATCTGGGTTGCGGTAATAACAACCTTGCCTGCTTCATAAGCCTTCTTAATAATCATCTTCTGGATAACGGGAACATCCTCGCCGGGAATCTCTACACCCATATCACCGCGGGCAACCATAACGCCGTCGGAATTTGCGATAATATCGTCGATATTCTCTACACCTTCGCGGTTTTCAATCTTAGCAATAATGCGGATATCCTGTCCGCCGTTCTGGTCAAGAAGGGTACGGATTGCAATCACGTCGTCTTCCGTACGTACAAAAGATGCCGCGATAAAATCCACATCCTGTTCAATACCAAAAATAATATCCTGCTTGTCCTTTTCACTTAAATAAGGCATGGACAAGTGGGCATCGGGCACATTCACGCCCTTTTTGTTGGAAACGGTACCGCCGTTTAAAACCTTACAGACAATGTCCTTGCCCTCTAATTTCAGAACAATCATTTCAATAAGACCGTCATCAATTAAGATTCTGGTTCCCATAGACACGTCTCTGTAAAGTGTCGGATAAGAAAGGCTTACACCGCGCTCGGTTCCGGGCTGTTCATCGGAGTATAAAACAAACTCCTGGCCTTCTTTTAACTCTACCTTGCCATTCTCGAAATCGCGGATACGAACCTCAGGTCCCTTGGTATCCAAAAGGATTCCCACAGGCTTGCCTGCAGCCGCTCTTGCCGCTTTCAAACGGTCCATTCTTGCTTTATGTTCTTCGTAACTTCCGTGTGAAAAGTTGCATCTTGCAACATTCATACCGGTTTCGATTAATTTCTCTACAACACCTTCTTTGTCCGTTGCGGGACCCATTGTACAGATGATTTTTGTTTTACGCATCCACGTTTCTCTCTTTTCTTTTATTATAAAATTCTTCGCAATGTCGCCTTTGGGCATATTGGAAATACGCTCTCCTAAATTCTTCCTTAAGCATTCTTTATTATGTCAAATATAAAGGTTTGCGTCAACCTTTTTGGATGTTTTTGAAAAGGACTTTCCATTATTTTCGCCTAAAACAAAAGAGAATATACAAAAATACTACGCTTATTTCGGTCTTACCGTTAACTTCTCAATCAATCCGTTTTCATCCACTTCACGTACGGTAGCAAGAGCCATAATGTTATAGCCGCCAAAGTTGGCAATGAATTCTGCCTGCTTTTCATTTACTACCTCTGCTTCCGCAATGGAATACTGGCGGAAACCGAATTTGTTACGAAAGAACATATTAATGGCTTCCCTTCCGTAAATATGAAACTCTTTCTGGGCGGATGCGTTACTGCTGCAATAATCGCACAAAACGCCATCCGGTGTAAAAAGCTCCGCAAGTCCCATAAAATCTTTATTTTCCATCGCTTCAATATATTTTTCAATCGGTCTCATAATTTCCCTCCTTAATATACCTTCTCAGAATTTAAAAGTGCATCGGTTCCGCCGTCAACAAACATAACATTCCCATTTACGCCCCTGGCTGCATGAGACGCCAAAAATACCATAACTTCCGCAATCTCTTCCGGGTCCATCAGGCATTCCTGACCATACTTCGTAGGAATGGGTAATGCATTTAGTGCCATTTTGGCTGACGTACTCATTGTTGCCGTCATGGCAGTATGCACGTTTCCGGGTGCCACCGCATTAATACGTACACCATTTGCCGCCCAGGAAGAAGACATACGTCTTACCCATCTTGCCAGTGCATATTTGGTGGATACATAAAGACTGTTTCCTACGGAAAGATTGGAAGAATCTAATGCTGATACCAAATTCAGTACTCTCTTCTCATCCCCGATGTTGTTTAAAAGATCCGCGATGTCCATTCGACCCGCGCCCTGAGAAATTGTATTGGATGCGGTTACCACACAACTGCCGCCCTTCTTTTTTAACAAATCATAGACACCTTTCGCGATGGCTACGGTTCCGAAATAATTTAAAGAAATAATCAAAGGAAGGTTTCCGCACGCTCCGGATACTCCGGCATTACAAATTACACCATCCAATCCTTCCGGATGCAATGCATGTAATTGGTCAATGGCCTCCTGTCTGCCTTCTTCTGTCGCAAGGTTAACGCAAATGTCTCCGTCTTTTAAATCAATATTGATTACCTCATGTCCTTTTTGCACTAATAATTCTTTTGTCTTGGCGCCGATTCCGCTGGAAGCGCCTGTAATTGCATATACGCCCATTTTTCCTCCTTCTGAAAGCCCCTTTTAGACTTCACCTCTTGTTTTTTGATTCTGACCTCATTATAATATAATCTGATACCTTATAAATAACCAAAAATGATAATTATGAGGATACCAGATGCTCACTTATGACTTATCCGAGCGGGGTTCCCGCACGATGTATGAATTTTTATATGAAAAAATTAAAGAAGACATTCTCCAAGGCCATATTGCGCCCGGAAGCAAACTGCCTTCCAAGCGGGGATTGTCCGAGCATTTAGATGTCAGCATTAAAACGGTGGAAAACAGTTATGCGCAATTAGCCCTTGAAGGATATATTGAAACAAGGGAAAAAAGCGGCTACTATGTGAATCAGGTAACCGGCAGCCGGAAAAGCAGCAGTTCCTTTTATTCCAATTATAAAAGCAAATTCACGGAAGAAAATTATTTGGCCGATTTTACTGCCAACAATATTAATTATGACAAGTTTCCGTTTTCACAATGGGCAAAAATCATGCGCGAAACCCTGACCGACTATGATACCACACTTTTAGAAACCGTTCCGTTTAACGGAGTTTTTAAACTGCGTGTGGAAATTGCAGAATATCTTTACCGTTTCCGCGGTATGGAAGTATCTCCGGACCAGATTATCGTTGGCGCCGGAACCGAATACTTATACGGCAGGCTTTTGCAACTTTTGGGGTCTGAAACAAAATACGCCATTGAAAACCCGGGTTATCGCAAAATTACTCAAATCTATGACGCCAATAAGATAACATGGCAACATATTGATATCGATGCACAGGGTATAAACGTGGAAAAACTGCGTGAAAGCAATGCATCTGCCGTCCATGTTTCTCCCGGCCATCACTATCCCGTGGGCCTGGTTATGCCGGTAGGACGACGTCGGGAACTTCTTGACTGGGCTTATGAGGCGCCGAACCGCTACATTATTGAAGATGATTACGACTGCGAATTCCGTATGAGCGGTCGTCCCATTCCTTCCCTGCAATCTATGGATTCTCATCATCGCGTTATCTATATGAACACGTTTTCCAAAACCATGGTGCCCTCCATCCGCGTAAGTTATATGGTTTTACCGGAGAAACTCATGGAAAAATATATTTCTACCATGAACTTTTACTCCTGCACCGTATCCGGTTTTGAACAATATGCCCTGGCCTCTTTTATGCAAAAAGGCTTCTTCGAGCGCCATATACGTAAAATGATAACCTATTACCGGCAGCAGAGAGAAATCATCTTAAAATATTTTACGGCTTCCCCTTTAAAAGAAATCTGCACGGTGATTGAAGCCGACGCCGGCACACATTTTATATTAAAAATAAATACCTCTCTCAGTGACACGGAAATAAAATGGGTAGCCAAAGAAAAAGGTATTTTGATAAATTGTTTATCCGAGTATTGTTTTGCCAGTAAGGATAAATACAAACATATGCTTTTGGTCAATTATTCTGCTTTGGATGAAAATACTGTCGAAAAAGCGGTAAAATGTCTGGAAGAAATTTTTCTTTAATCCTTACTTTCCCCGCTTCGCCTTATATTCCGTAGGCGTACAGCCTAACACCTTATGAAAGGTTTCCGCAAAATAACTGGAACTTCCGAATCCGCACAGCATGGCAATATCCGTCATGCTGTTTTTGCCGTTAAGAATCAGCTCCACACTCTTGGAAATACGATATTCCGTCAGATATTCCACCGGCGACTTATTTAAGTACTTCTTAAAAATCTGGCAGCAGGCGCTACGGGACACAAGCCCCGCCATGGCAATTTCATTTAGAGAGATTTTTTGCTGGTACTGCTGCTGGACGAAACCAATCATTCGGTGCATAGACTCCAACTTCTTGGCGTCCACATAAGAAACCGTCTCAGGTGCTGCTTTCACCAGATCTTTTAAAAGGAAACAGATGCGATAAATGAAGGACATCATTTCCAGTTCGAATCCTTCTTCCTTTTCGCGGGTAGCCGTATTAAGGCGCTCTACCAGATTTATAACCTCTTTCTCACGCATGATTTCGGGGCGTAAAATCAAAAACGAAGGCATGGTTTTACCGGCTATTGCCTCCAAATATTTATGTGCCATCTTGGAATCCAACATTCCCGGGTGAAAAATCGTACAACTAAAAGTGCATTTATACACATCTTCCCAGAACCCGTAATGCATTCTTGCGGAATTCACAAAAATCATCTGTCCCGCCTTGATTTGGCAATTCACGCCGTCTACACAATACCACATCTCGCCCTCTTTGACATGGATAAATTCAAAGTCGTTGTGCCAGTGATTCACCATAGGCTGCATATACTCTTCCTGACGGGTCACCGTTGCCTTGACGGGAATTTCCGGAAGATTATAATCCAAAATCTCCGAAGAATTATCCATAATTTCAATGGCATATACGTGATTCACTTCTCTCTCCCACATGCGAAAACTCCTTTGCTCTTTTTCTGTATCGGCTTACACATCCTTTTTCGGCCGGCACTTTTATGCTCTCACTATTCTTCCGCTAATTTTCCGTCTGTTCTCGTTAAGTTCTTAAGCCACTTGTATTTGCCAAAATTCCAGAATACCGCCGGAAGCTTAATGATTTCATCCGTATTGATTAAAATATATACCCATAAAACCGGCAATTTTAAGATAAAAGCCGCCACCAGACCGATGGGCACCGTAACCGCCCACATAGTAACAATATCGCAGATACAGCCAAACTTCGAATCACCGCCCGCCGGGAAAATGCCCGCCACAACGGTCATATTAATGGATTTGCCCGCTACATAATATGAACATACAAGCAGCATCACCTTAAGATATCCTTGCGCCGTATCCGTTAGACTGCCAAACATAGGTACAAAAGGAATTACGCAAAGTACAATTACACCCGCAATCACACCGGTAATAATGGCAATTTTTAACAAAAGTTTGCCGTAGGCTTTGGCCAGGTCTCTTTTCCCCTGTCCGAGAAGGGCCCCCACCATAACACTGCTTGCGATGGCTACACCGGTACAAACGCAGATGGAGAGGTTTTTGACAATGTTGGCAATGGAGTTGGCTGCTGCCGCATCGCTTCCCAAGTGTCCCATAATCACGGAATACATTGTAAAACCTAAGCCCCAGCCCAACTGGTTTCCAAAAAGGGGCAGGGTATATTTCCAGAAATCTTTCACAAGGACTTTGTCACTGCGAAGCACGTATTTAAAGCGGATTTTCACGCTGCCCGGCATAAACATTACAATCATCGCCCATACCGTTTCCACCAATTTAGACAACACGGTAGCAATGGCGGCACCCGCAACGCCAAGTTCGGGAAACGGTCCGATACCAAAAATAAGCAGAGCATTAAAAACAATATTCACCACAACGGAAACCGCACTGATTAAGGCGCAGGTTCCTGCTTTCTCGCAGTTCTTCATAATAGTAAGATACACCTGTGAAATCGCAAGCAGGAGGTAGGAAAGTCCCACATATCTTAAATAAACGGCTCCGTATTCAATCAAAATAGGGTCTGATGCGAAGGCTTTCATCATAAGTTCCGGCGTAAAAATCGCACCAAACATAAAAGGAAGCGATACCAATACGGTGTATTTCAGACCAATGCCAAGGATCTTCTCGATGGATTTCTTATCCTGAATCCCCCAATACTGCGCCGCAAAAATCGACACGCCCGAAGTCAGGGCAAATTCAAACAGGTTAAACACAAACATTACCTGCGTCGCTAAGGATACCGCCGATAACGCATCCTGATTTAAAAAGCCCATCATTACCGCATCCGATACACCTACCAAAGCCAGCATCAACTGCTGAAATGCCATGGGAACTACCAGTCTGAATAATTTCCTATAAAATTCTTTTTTCTCTTCTCTATTCATGATAACCCTGTATTAAACTCCTTTTTGCAAGATTGCAATGTGATTTTAGTACCGCTTTCGTTTAATATCTATAACATTTTATGGATATTTTATAACAATCGTACAATGTATGTCAATTCTGTTGATTTTAATTGCATTGTTCGCCAAAGTAAAACTCACACCGGCCAAACGGCTTTATCGGAAAAAAACGCCCTTTCGTCGGAAAGCCCGCTTTCGTCACTTTTCTTTCAAATCTTACTTTGTTAATATCACTCTTGATGTTTTATATCACATAACACTTTCTTTTATAAAACGCGCAAATATTTTATAAAAAGGAAAAGGAGTAAAAAAATGAAAAAAATCAAGTACTTGTTATTAGTAGGTGCAATGGCAATCTGCCTTTCCGGTTGTTCTTCAACTACTGATGAAATTACAAGCGAAAATATCGGAAACAGTGAAATCGTGGAAGATGGAAGTGCTGAAGAAACCGTTAATTCCGAAGAAGTTGTCGGTGAAGAAGAAATCTTCTGCGGAGACTGGGAAGTTGTAGAAGAATGGGGCTTTAAACCCTTTTGGTTAAAATATGGACTTCAGGGATTGGAAACCAAAGAATTAAGTCAAACCCAACTATATGGATGTATGACTCCGAGTTCTACCGTAGCAGAAATACTTACCAGTGATGAGTATACTTACTTTAATGTTTATTTTTCAGATGTATTCAACTCAAATTTTTCTACCGGAAACGCGGAAGAGATTTTGAATTTATCCCAGGACACTCAAATTAGTTCCGGCGGATATATTAATATATACATGCATCCTTCTGAAAATGATGCCTCATTCGTTGAGATAACAATTTATAATCTGTCCGATGAAACATTATGTGCAAGTGAAGTTTTAGCCAATAACCAATTTTATATGGAAGAGGCTCATGATGGTTTTAATACCGACCTTGTTTTTGATGATGAACACAAAGATTTAATATTTGGAATAAATGGTTCCTTTGATAGAAATTATTTAATTAATGTTGCTGATATATTAGGACATCCCGATACAATTTATGCCGGTATTAACGAAGAGCTTTCAATGTTTGAAGATAAACTTAAAACAGGCGACGGGATTCTCTCTTATGTTATGTTTTATGACAGAGATGGATATTACCTTATTGTAAACGTATCTGAATATAACATTACAAGTGATTATGATTTAGGTAGTATCACTTTAATCTATACAACACCGGAACTTTATACCTACCTTGATGAAGAAACCAGCTCCGGCTCATTGATAAATGAATCATATCGTCAGATATATTATCAGGCAGATTAAGTTTATTCTATAAAATAAAAAGGAGAATATTATTTATGAAGAAAATCAAATACATATTACTTGCATGCATCATAGCAACCTTTATTGCGGGTTGTTCAGACGCAGCGGAAGAAATTACAAGCGGAGACGCCGGAAACAGCGAAATCGTGGAAGAAACCGATTCTAAGGAAACAGTGGATTCCGAAGAAGTTGTCAGTGAAGAAGAGTCCGTAGAAGAAGTAATCTACGATGTCTTTCCCGTAGGACCTGCCGAAGCAAACTTTAGTAAAGACAATATGGGCTTCTATATGCAGGGTGTGGAATTTACACTTCCTATGCCATACAGTGATTTCCTTGCGAAAGTTACCGAACTTGGCTGGAGTATAAATGAAGATGCCTGCCGCGATGTAAATTGTTCAACATTTATGATGTATAAAATGGAATTCATTCGCCCGGTAGAAGGTCAGGAAAAAACCAATCGCTTTGATATTAATGTAATTAACAGTGCTGACCCTACACAGGCTGTTGATTTATCCAGCCCTGATATACAAGTTACTTCTATTTGCATCGGTCTGTACGGTGGTTCAAATGATTTGTTTAATCCCGATGCCGGAAATTATAAAGTTAATTTTGACGTTGAGTTTTATTTAACTCCCGAAATCGGACTTGGAAGAAATATCAGAAATGTTTATACGACATGGGGCGGTTCTTTCCCTGAATTCTATGGTGACTGGTACTGGACTACCGGCATAAGACAAGATATGGGGTTTGCCTCTAATACAGCACCTTATATTAATATGAGCAGTAAATCAGTTCATGATGATTACAGTCTCTATTCCGTAATAGTTGAAGAATTTGGCGATGACTGTCAATGCGAAGACGTTATCACTTGGATTAATATGTCTAACAATCCTTTTGTACAAGCCGAATAATTAGAATTTGATGCGGACCCCGTTGTGATTTCAATAATGACAACGGGGTTTTCCTTTGGTATACTTGCTTTGATACAATGTTAATTGTTTTTTACTTGTAATTGCTTTTACTGGAATAATACATATATTGCAAAAGGACTTTTATATGGAAATATCACAAACTTACCAAGTACATATCTGCGACGACATAAAAGAGCATGCTATGGAACTTCAAAATCTCCTGCAGTCCCTTGAGGCAAATCTGCACTTTGAGATTACTCACAGTTCCGCGGCAGACGAGTTTCTTGCTCTTCTGTCTTCTATCGAAAGTGGGGAAACGATGCCCGGGGATATTATTTTTATGGATATCCATATGCCCGAAAGCGACGGCATTACCCTGGGTAAAAAATTAAAGGAACTCTGTCCCGATACTTATTTAATCTTTACCACTGCTTATTCCGAATACGCCGTTAAAGGGTATGAAGCCGCAGCCTACCGCTATCTTTTAAAACCAATCAAAACAGAAGATTTGCAGGTTTTGATGACAGACATCCGGGCTGAACTGGATAAAAAGAAAAAAATCTTAATCAAAAGCAAAAAGAACAATGCCTATGTGTCCTTAAAAGAGATTCTTTACATCAGTGCCGAAGATAAATATGCCATTGTCTATACCTCAAACGGACATTTTATCAGTGATATGAGTTTAAATAATTATGAAGAGCAGTTAAATGCCTACGGTTTTTACCGGATTCACCGTAAGTATCTGGTGAATGTCTATCATCATCACAGTCTCAATGATAATAAGGCTCATTTAAGTGACGGTACCGTTCTGCCGGTGAGCAAGTCCAAAACCGGTGCCTATCGGGATTTTATTTTTGCATATATGCGTGAGGAATTAGTGTAAAGCGGAGATTGTTATGTTAGAAGTAATTCAAGTAGCCATTCTTGTTATGACCAACGTTTTCGTGGTCTTAAATACCATTTTAATTCTGAAATTTGTCTACGGCCGGGATATGCGTTATGATGCGAAATCCCTGCTGATTACTGCCCTGGCCTTCCTTGGAATGGACATTCTTATTTCTTTTTTACCGCAGGAAATGGATTGGCTGGCATCTATAGGCATCAATACCGGCCTTTTACTGGCGGTTATTTTTATGTGCCGTTCGAAACGCTTTGTTACGGTACTTCTAATCATTCCCGCCATTCTTTTTTATGTACAAACAGGCTCTATTCTGACCACGCTGGAACTTTTCACGGGATTGGACAAGTTTCAGACCGTGGCAAGCAACGGCGAAGTCATTACACCCATATTTATACTGTGCGACCCCTTATTCTTTGTGATACTTCTTCTGTTAATCCGTCATACGGACCGTCGCATCCAGAATACTGCTTTGAATGCAGCAGAAGTCATTGTCTTGCTTATTTTTAACGCAGTAGGATTCTTTGCTGCCGGAATCATCCGCACCTTAAAAACAGACAATCCTTATTATTTCGTAATTTCATCCCTCATCCTTTTTGCCTTTGAAGTACTTTTGCTTTATGCGGTTTATCACAGAAAACGCTCCGGCTATTATCGACGCTTATCGCAGGACTACAGAAAACAGTTTGAGGAAGAATATAATTTTTTCAAAGACTACAAGGCAACCCAGGAAGATACCATCCGCTTCCGTCACGACTGGAAGAATCATATGCTGCTTCTTAGGGAAATGCTTGCAACGGGAGAATACGCCAAGGCGGAAGAATATTTTGCGGGACTTAGCGGAAGCACGCCGGGAGGAACCGTTGGTGTTGCCACCGGATGCGAATTAGCCGATTTGATGATTGGGATCAAAAGCGACCGGATGGAAGATTTAAACATTACCTTTCATTTCAAAGGTGATTTAAAAGAGTTATCCCGCCTGGAACAGGTTGATTGCTGCATCCTTTTGGCCAATCTTCTGGACAACGCCGTGGAAGCGAATGCCAAAACAAACAAAGACGGATATATCACGTTAATCGGCCGTAAGACGGAAAACCTTCTTTATATGGAAATGCGCAACCCTTCGGCAGAAAAACTGCAAAAAGAAGGTCACCGCATTCTTTCTACCAAAAAGACCGACACCCCCTCAGGCATCGGTCTTGAAAATGTGTCTGCTGTTGTTACGAAATATCACGGCGAATGCCGTTGTTTTACGGAAAACGGAGAGTTTGTATTCCAATTACTTCTTCCGCTCTCTTAACTTACGGCTCGGAATATTTCTTCTCCGAACCGGAAACTATTCCGCAAACAAAGCATCATAATCATAATTCATATAAAAGTTATGCAACGTCTCATAATGCGCTTCGTAATTCTCTTTGGTAATTTCATACTTACCCTCGCTCATCCATTGAAGAATCTTGGTATGCAAGTCTCCGTTGTGATGGGCGATGTCCTTATAATAGTCTAAATTGCAAATACTCTCATAGTCTTCAAAGAAACAAAATACACGGACATTATCGTATTCCAGTAATTTTTCCGTATAAAATTTCTCCGCTAAAAGGTATCGCTCCAATTCCCCGCTGCGATGCCAGAAATCCATATAATAGATACTGTACGGAGAGAAATAAATATAAAATTCCGTTTCCGGATGTTCGGCAATCAATGAAGTAATATTCTGCTCAATGGAGGCTTCCATTGCCGCATATTCTTCTTCCGTGATGCCTTTCTGCTCTTCCGCGATTTCCACGGCATCCCTGTCGTAACTGTTATCCACAACCGCTTTGCCGTATTGGGAGTACGCGTGCCAGTTCACATAGTCATCCATTGACATATAGTTATTTCCGTCGGCCAGATAACCGTGCAAATTCTGTACACTTTTCACCAGAATATCTTTGTTAAATAAGTAGCCCGCATCGTTTAATACATTATCATCATACAGATAAGTGGGACAATTATCGTAATTCATCAAATCCTTATCGTCAAACAAGGCATTCACATCCAGACAACGTACCACGATTTTAATATCCGGATTATACGCAAATGCCACTTCCAGATTGTCATTTACTTCTTTGTAACTTCCGCCGGAAAAAGGCACTTTTACCGCGTTCACTCCGAACAACTCATTCATCTGGGAAGGTCGGAAACACTGTGTCATGGAACTTCCGGTGATGATGGCGTCATATTCAAAATGTTTTACGATTCCGTTATTCTGATAGCGCTCCTCTTTTAATTCGTACTTCACGAAATCCAAGGGGGCATGATAGTGAAAGTAGGGGTCAATAAACGCATTAAAACCGCCGAATACTGCCAATATCAGCACAAACGATATGAGAACAGCCACAATCCATTTGGTATTTTTATCTTTCACATCCAAACCTCACTTTAGAAATTAAAATATAAAAACTCGCTGATACCTTCCATGGAGAATACACTCCAAACCAATAAAAACAACGTAATGATAAACGTCAAAACCGTAGGTTTAAACGTCTTCATCTTTTCGTACGCGTTTTTGCTTCCAAGCATCAGAATCAGAACCACTGCAAACCATCCCACCAGAATTACCTGGGGATAAGCGCCTCTGACGGATAAAATATCCATAATCTCCACCAATTCCGGAGATTCAATCTTCGTAACAAACTCCATATTAAATCCGCTAAAATCAAAACTTACCGCTTTACGCAATATAGTCAGTGCCTGATGAAAGTTATCCGCCCGGAATAATACCCAGGTCACATTGATAAAAGTAAACGTAATCAGCCAGTTCAATACCGGATGCAGTTTATCAAAGAACTTCTTGAAGATACGGGTAATCACATTGAAAATACCATGCAGGACACCCCATAAAACGAAGGTCCAACTTGCGCCGTGCCAGAACCCGCTGATTAAGAAAACAAGCATCACATTGACATAGGTTCTGACGGTTCCTTTCCTGCTGCCGCCCAAAGGAATATATACATATTTGGTAAAAAAGCGGGTCAGCGTCATATGCCATCTGTCCCAGAATTCCGTAATGGTAAATGCCTTGTAGGGAGAGTCAAAGTTTACGGGCAACTCCAGATTCATCATTTTACCGATACCGATGGCCATATCACAATAGCCGCTGAAATCGAAATAAATCTGAATGGTATAGCCCAGAATGACCACAAGGGCTGTAGGTGTATTCAAATATTCAAACGTATCATATCCGTAGGAAACCATTCGTCCGAAGGTGTCTGCCACCAATACTTTTTTGGCCAGGCCAAGGGTGAAAATATAGATACCTTTTGCAAAATTTTCGCTGTTGAATTTCTTCTTGGAAAGGTCCGTAAACTGCGGAACCAGTTCGTCATGCGTCACGATGGGACCTGCAATCAACTGCGGAAAATAGGTTACAAAGCAGGCATAATGCAAAAAATTATACTTGGGAATCTCACCCCGGTACGCATCCACAATAAACGAAATCAGCTGGAACGTAAAGAAAC
>X409_Impala__coassemble_360_pt1 | contig 41734 bp, 35 predicted proteins | sample X409_Impala__metabat2_low_PE_002 | metagenome-assembled genome bin X409_Impala
TTTATATCCTGGAATGCTCCATCGACGGTCTGGCAAAAAGATTGTATACGCCGGCCATACGATAGCCGCACATAAAACCACCGCCGAAAGTTTCTTTTATTTACAGATACCGAAACATATCCTTGGCTTCTTCTTTACGAACCGTCTCCTGTACGGATAAAATCTCCGCATCCACGGTTTTATCCCCGAATTTGATGGATATTTTATCGCCTACCTTCACATCCTGGGATGCCTTAGCCACTTTGCCGTTCACCGTCACACGACCTGCATCACAGGCTTCATTGGCTACGGTTCTTCGTTTGATTAATCTGGATACTTTTAAATATTTATCAAGTCTCATTATTGTTCTCCGTAAAAATAATATATTCCGAGCATAATTACGCAACACTTAACCGACAGTATTTCGGTATAAAAAAGACCGACATAAAGTCGGTCTTTTGAATTCATAATCTCACTTGCAATTAAGCGTTGATCATATCCTTTAAAGCCTTACCAGCTTTGAACTTAGGAGCCTTAGAAGCGGGAATCTTCATAGCCTTACCTGTTAAAGGATTTCTACCGTCTCTAGCTGCTCTTTCAGCAACTTCGAAAGTACCGAAACCAACTAACTGGATCTTTTCACCTTTCTTTAATTCATCTGCTACGATGTCTGTGAAAGCCTTTAAAGCCTTTTCTGCATCTTTCTTAGATAATCCTGCCTGATCAGCCATAGCTGCGATTAATTCTGTCTTGTTCATTATTGAACTCCTCCTCTTACTTTTATAGGATGTTTTTAGTTAACTTGGCTGTGTAAACAACCACTATACTAGTTATAGTTGTTTTTCCGTAATTTGTCAAGAAAAACTTGGACAAAACCACGATTTTTCGGGGTTTTTTAACTTTTGGTTACATAACATCCTACATACGTCTTTTCATTCCCGTTCTATTCTATTTTTCATACTTCAGGATGGTTTCTTCCACGCAATCAACCAGCAACTGTTCGGAATAAATTTTCTTCTCTGCCGCAATCGCAGAAAGTTCCATCAGCATTTTGCCCAGTTCTTTCTCCAACTCTTCTTGGGAAATATCCCCGCCCTGCTGTTTTAGCGCCTCAATACTTGCTCCCAACTTGTCCAAAGATGTTTCGTAATGAAGAATCGGCTCGTACACCTTATTTACCTTTTTCAGTACTTTGGAGGCTCTGGTAAGGGCCGGATGCTCTGCCGGAATCTCACGCAAAGGGGACTCAATCCAGGTCTTTCCTTCCTTCTCTTTCTTCTTGATATCATCCCAGTTATTTAATACATCAGAGACACCGGAAACTTCCGTGGTTCCGAATACATGGGGATGACGTCGCACCATTTTACGACTGATTTCATTTACCACATCTTCCATGGTAAAAAGACCTTCTTCACCGGCAATCTCCGCATGCATCACAATCTGCAAAAGCAAATCGCCCAATTCCTCACACATATTATCCGCACTGCCGGTCTCTTCCAAAATGCGCACGGAAGATAAAAATTCATACGCCTCCTCCAGCATACAGGGACGAAGGCTGTCGTGGGTCTGCTCCCTGTCCCAAGGACAACCGTCCGGCGCTCTTAACGCCTTAATTATTTCCAAAAAATCATCATACGTATATTTTTCCTTGTTTACCATAGAATGCTCCTTCTATTTGCTTTTCACGTTCTAATTCGTTTATTGGTATTGTAATTACATAACACTGCGCGAATTATTTTTTATTCCAACAGAAAACGGTTCTTTATGGAATAAAAAATATTCACGCAGTGTTTCATTGCACAAAATGCTAATAAACAAATTAAAACCCCTTAAAAATTTACTGCCCTATCTCAATTAATTCTGAGAAGGAATAATTTACGTCCTTGTCGTTATCATCCAATTGAAGGGTGTAACTTCTGGTTTGGTAGCCGGTTTTACGTAAGGTAATAACAACGCCACTTTGCGGTTTGGTAAAGGAAACCGGGGCGATACCCACATAACTTCCGTCTACATATACTTCGACACCGGCAGGCCCGTCCACATACATTTTAGCAGTGGTGCTGGCAGTACCGGAATTTCCGGTCACACCGGTATTTTCGGAAGATGCCTGGCTGCTGCTTTCCGAACTGCCCGTATTGGATTCCGTGCTGTGTTCCGAAGATGGCTGACTGTTGCTTTCGGAAGAAGTTTGACTACTGTTTTCCGATGACTGACTGCTGCTCTCCGAACTGTCTTCCTCTGATGCATCTTCGTCTTCGTCATCATCAGCCTCTTTGGTCAGCGTCAATGTAATGGATGCCGACGGCTCACCCACCTTGATATAACTTGCGGTGGTTTCATATCCTTCCGCCCTGCAAATCAACTGATGGATTCCATATTCCATAGACACGGGAGTGCCCGTATCCACCTTGGCTCCGTCCACAAACAATTCCGCATCGGAAGGATTTAACACAAATAAAACATTTCCGAATTTCTTTTCCACATCAATATCACCCAAATCAAGGGTTACTTCCTGATTCCGACCGATGGTAACACTTTTTACCCCGGTAATACCGTCATTGCTGACCAGAACTTCATAGGAGCCTTCCGGCACCGTAAGCAACATATCCTCGGATACGGAGCGGATAATTTTATTTCCTACTTCAATCCAGCCGCCTATGAAATACTCATCATTTTCCAGACGCAAATATCCGTGGCCGCTCTGCAGATAAATACTGTAAATCGTATGGTCTTTACCGCAGATGGTAATTACATCCCCCTTGGCAAGTTCCATTTTATCCAGATTCATATTCCCGTCCGAAATCGCAAGAAAATCGTCCAACTTATATTCTTCGTTCAAAAACATAAGACGACTATCCTTTTTGATAAATTCTTCAAAGGTAATATCGGAATACACAAAATAATCCGGCGACACATTCAGCGACAATAACTTCTTGGAACTTTTATCAAAAGTAATGTCCGCAATCACACCGCAACGGACCTGCTTCGCAGACATGGCACTGCCGTATTTATCATAAAAGTACGTAACCCCGTCATAAGTTAAGGTGTAGCGAAGCCCCGTCTCCAGATTTTGAAACGTAATGCTTTGCTCTCCGGCGTCCGCAGTGACAAGAATAACCCGGTCTTCATATATGTAATTTGTACTTGGTTGTTCCTCTGCAGACGGCTCCTCTGCAGGCGCGCTCTCCGGTTGACAGGATGCCAGACCGAAACACATAAGAAACATCAGAATAATACTTAAGTACTTCTTCATTGCAGCCCTCCATAGGCAACATTTTTTCACTTGTTATACTAAATTCTATCATATTCGCGCATTGCGCAACAGCACTTTTATCTTAATTGGCAAAGTCTTTAAATTACATCATCGAATACGCTGCGCAAAAAAACATCCTTCGACTTCTCCAGCCTTATAATATTCTCCAGTTTGGACAGATACTGCCCGGATAAAAAGGCTTTGTTGGAATTATAATAAAAATTGGCAATTTTGCGGAATTTTTCCGGATAAGCCAGGCGATAAAACAATTGCCTTCTCTCGCTGCCCGACAAAGGATTGATTGCTTCATATTCCTGCAAAAGACTGCTGCCAAGCCCGATGTCCCAATCGGCTTTTTCCAGAGTTTTACGAAGAAACAATGCCACGTCCCTTACCCTGCTGTCCCACTGACATTTCTCAAAATGAAGGATGGCAGAACGCTCTTTTCCAAACTGTACGTTATGATACTGGAAGTCTCCGTGGGCAAACTGCTTTTTCCGCTCCACTTCGCTGTAAAAGTCGCTGAAATCTTCCGCTGCAATCCGTTCTTCCACCCGCAATGCCTGCGCAAGAAACAAATTATATGCATCCAGCAACGCCAGTTCGAATTCACTTTTACATCCACGTCCTCTGATAAAAGAACGGATTTTTTTAAGGCCTTTATTCTGTCTGGACACATCTTCTTCCAAGTCAAACCGATGCAGTTCCTTTGGCATCTCATCCTCAGGCCAGTAAAGTTCTTTATGAAGCATTGCCATAGCCTGCATGGCAAGTTTCAAATCCCTGGTATCTCTGGGTGAACATTCCCTGCCCTCAAAATAATCTTTTACCACATATCCCATACCGTCACGGTCATAGGAGATAAAATTTCCTTCCCGATCCGCCACAAGGGTATCCACAAAAACGGCAGACCGGTCGGATATTCCGCGAAGCAACACATCCATCAACCCTAATTTGGATACAGGTGCCTGATATTCTTTCATAATTTTCAGACCTTGGTCCGTTTCGCACACAAAAGCGCCCCGCACCTTATGGGCTTTTATCACCGTAAAATCATAATTTTCCAATAGGCTGATGGCCCTGTCATTCATTTTCTTTCCCTCCCGGCTGTCATACTTACATTGCGCAAAAGCGGCTGCGGACTCCTCTTTTTCGGAATCCGAAACAAATTCACGTCTTTCGCTATGTTATTGTATGAGCGCCTGTGGAAAAGTATGTTAAAATCAGGGCAGGAATTTCTTTAAAAGATATTTTTTTTCATTATGGGAAGGCTCTTCGATGACGTCTTTTAACATGGCATCCAAAACCGACCCGATTTCCTTGCCCGGCTTCATTCCGCAGTCAATCAAATCCTTGCCTTTTACCGCCAAAGCAGCCTTGGAAACACACTGTTTCCCTGCAATCATCTCCTCATAATCTCTGCGGTTTGCCTCCAACGTGGCAAGTTTTTCTTCTTTTTTATAATCACTCTGTGCCGAAATATCTGCCTCCTGCACTTCAAACAATTCCGGAAACGCCTCTTCTCCGATGCGTGCCACTGCACGACGCATATATTTGACGCCGGATGCAATTCTCTCATCGTGATAACGCACCAGAATTCTTACTTTACGAATGGTATCATTGTCAAATTTCAGACGCTGTAAAATTTTCGTTGAAATTTGCTCCGATATGGCAGGATGTCCATAGTAATGGTCAATTCCGTCCTCATCCGTCGTAATGCAACGGGGTTTCCCTAAATCATGCATCAACATAGTAAGGCGGAGAATTTTATCGGCACGGATATGTTCCATTGCCACCAATGAATGCATTCCAACGGTGTATTTGTGATGACGGTTCTGCTGCTTCGTCTCCATCGCCAAATCAAATTCCGGCATAAAAATCTTGGTAAGACCCAATTCATACGCATCTTTTAAAAGCATGGGATTAGGCGAAATAACGGTTTTCACCAGTTCTGCCTGAATACGCTCGGCGCTGATTTTACTGAGATTGCCTGCAATCTCTTTCATAGCCTCCCTGGTATTCTCTTCAATGGTATACCCTAACTGCGCCGCAAATCGAATTGCACGTAAAAGACGCAAGGCGTCCTCCGTAAAACGGGCTTTAGGGTCGCCTACACATCGAATTACTTTATTTTTAATGTCTTCCATTCCGCCGAAAATGTCCACCAGCCCGTCCGTATCATTATAAGCCATAGCATTGATGGTAAAATCCCGGCGCAGCAAATCTTCTTTCAGATTTCTTGTAAAAGTAACTTCCGTCGGGTGTCTGCCGTCCTCGTACTTGCCGTCAATGCGATATGTGGTGACTTCATAGCCCACCTTGTCCACCATAACGGTTACCGTACCATGTTCAATCCCGGTATCAATGGTCCGGCGAAATAATGCCTTGACTTCTTCGGGAGATGCGGAGGTTGTAATATCCCAATCATTCGGCTCGCGGCCAAGAATCGAATCCCGGACGCAACCGCCCACGGCATAGGCTTCAAAATGATTCGCTTGTAACGTTGCGATAATCTCTTTTACTTCCTGCGGCATGTTTATTTTCATGGGATACCTCCTTTCAAGTAGTGTATCTGCGATTTGTTTCTGTGAGTTTACTTTAATATCATTACGTGGATTATTTTCGACACAAAAACAAATCGGGTCAAGTTTATTTTAAAGTTTTCAACATCTCAATCATATCCTTGAATGTGCCTCGAGGTCCATCCCAAGGATACTCTTCTCTTGCATTGATATGGTCGGTCACAAGGTAGCAATTTAAGCCTGCTTGGGATGCCGCATACATATCTTCTTTCTCATCATTGCCAATCATTAAGCAATCCTTGGGTGCTACGCCCAAACGCTTGCAAATCGACTCATAATACTTCGGATTCGGCTTGGCATAGCTTTCGGTTTCATAGGCCGTAATATGGTCAAAATCCTCTTCTTTTAATCCTACGAAGGATGCTCTTGCCAACTGGGCAGCCATGGGAAAGATCGGTTGGGATGCAAGTACGACATAATCTGCCGCTTCTCTTGCCTCTTTTATCGCTTCTGCTGCCAACGGATTTTCACCGGTAACATTTTTAACATCAAAAAATTCTTTTTGGTAAAAGGCGTCTGATGCCTCGATAAAAGCGGTCGCATCCACGTTTAATTCCTTGGCAAACACTTGCCAAAACACCTCGTAGTTGGTATGACTGCCGTCATTTTTGATCATACCGCCGGTGGCCTTCCAAATCGCCGCAATCAAGGACTCTTTTTCCACACCCAGGGGGCATAATTTGCGCGCCAGCCCGCCAAAATAAGTTTTAATAAAAAGTTCTTCATCCATAGGCAAAAGTGTTCTGTCCATGTCAAATAAAATTGCTTTCATTTTACTTTCCTTACACAAATACATCAATCATTGAGAAAATAAATAAAATAAGAATCATCACCGGCAATACATAGGTCATATACGGACGCATCCATTTCTTCACCTCAAGACCCTTGCCTGCGTTGGCTTCTGCTTCAAACTTGTCCCAGCCCCAGCCGAAACGTGTGGTACAGTATAAAACATAAATCAAAGTACCCACGGGCAATAAAATATTACTTACAATCAAATCTTCCAAATCAAGCACGGTTGAAGTACCGCCCAAGGGATGGAATCCTGACCAGATACTATAGCCGAAGATACAGGGAAGAACCAGCACCATCATAGCAAATGCATTGATAATACAGGTCTTTTTACGGCTCCAACCGGTCACGTCCATCGTACAGGAAATGATATTTTCGAATACGGCCAGTACGGTAGACAATGCCGCAAAACTCATAAATACAAAGAACAAACTTCCCCAAAGACGCCCCATAGGAAGATGATTAAAAATATTGGGCAAAGTCTCAAAAATCAAAGGCGGCCCCGCATTCACATCCACGCCGTAAGCCATACAGGCAGGGAACATAATAAGACCCGATACAAAGGCCACAAAAGTATCCAAAACCGCTACATTTACGGCCTCACCCATAAGACTACGTTCCTTGTCCAGATAACTGCCGAAAATCGCCATGGAACCGATACCGAGACTCAATGTAAAGAAAGCCTGTGTCATTGCAGCCACAATCACCTTACCGATACCGACTTCCTGCATTCTTCCAAAATCAGGCACAAGATAGAACTTAAGTCCTTCTGCACCGCCCTCTAAGAAAATGCTGTTAATTGCCAATGCCACCATAATTACCAGCAGGGCAATCATCATATATTTGGTTACGCGCTCGAGACCTTTTTGCACACCGATGGAATTAATGCCGAAGCAAACAATAATTACGGCAAAGGTAAAAAGAATCATAGGTACGGGTTTCCCAAGCATTCCGTCAAAAATCGCCGAAACGCCGGCCGCATCCGCGCCTTCAAATTCACCTGCCGCAGTTTTAAAAAAGTACTGTAACATCCAGCCGGTTACGCAGGTATAAAACATCATCAAAATATAATTGCCCGCCATCGCCAGATAACCATGGATATTCCATACTTTTTTATCGGGCGTCAATTCCTTGTAAATTTTAACAGGGCTCTTCTGGCTGGCACGTCCCAGTGAAAATTCCACCGTCAAAGCCGGCACTCCCATTACAATCAGGAAAAACAAATAAATCAAAACAAATGCACCGCCGCCGTTCTGTCCCACCATGTAAGGAAACTTCCATACATTACCGATACCGATGGCACATCCGGCACTTAACAGAATAAAGCCCAAGCGGCTCCCTAATCGCTCTCTTTTCATAAAAATAAAAATCTCCATTCATAAAAATTCAAGGCGTATGCTTTTATCTATGATAAAATACACACGCCCTATTATTATACACAAAATGAAATATAGTATCAACTGTCGAAAATTAATCTTCCTGCCGTAACTTTACGGTTTCCGCACGAAGGTTTTCCATAATTTCAGCCAGTTTCTGAATACTTTCCTGATTTCTGTCACAACTTTCTAAAGTAGCAATTGCGCTGGCACTTACCTCTTCGGTTACTGCGGACACATTCTGAATACTCTCCACAACCGTTGAATTTGCTGCAGATGCGGATTCAACCGCTTCTTTTAACTGAACCGCCTGCTCTGCAATCTTGTGAGCACTGTTTTCAATATTTCGGAAGTGTTCTGCTGTCTGTCCCACGAATTCATTCTGATTCTGATTGCTTGCCAATAATTCGTTTACTGCTTCCACTACTTCATCCAGAGATTTGCCGACATTACCGATTAGGTTATTGATGTCGTCGGTAGCATGATTGGTCTGGGATGCCAAATCAGAAATTTCTCCCGCAACCACCGCAAAACCTTTTCCTGCTTCGCCGGCTCTGGCCGCTTCAATACTTGCATTCAATGCCAACATGGAAGTTTGCCTTGCAACCTTACTGATTAAATTAACAATGGTAACCATCTGTGTAGCATATTCTTTTAATTCATCCATTTCTTTCGCAACCAAAGCACCTTTTTCTTCGGACACTTTTACCTGCTCAAGCAATTCATTCATTACACCATCCGCTACATTGATACTGTCTTCCGTATTTCCGATTTCTGCTACGATTTCTTCCGTAGAGGAACCAACACCTTTGATATAACCATCAATTTCTTCCGTACTGCACTGCTGCTCCGCAATCGCTGCTGCCGTATCTCCTGCACCACCGGACAAATCTTCCATTGCATATTTCGTTGCTTCAATTGCTTTTCCGAGTGTATCTGTTTCCGTAGCCGCCACTTCAATGCTGCCTGTAATACTGGTGGCAACCTCCAAAGTCGTCTGCAGAAGTTTCTCCGACTGTACTCTTTGGGCATCCGCCTTAGAGGCAGTCACTCTACCAATCTGGGCAACCTTGCTGATAGATACAATCCCAAATACACTCAAAAAAATCACAAACGCTATCACAATTTCAGCATTTGCCAATTCCTCTGCTGACAAACCACCATCCAACGCATTCTTCACAACAATAGCAGCATTTAATACAAAAGAATATACACTCATAATGATACTAAGTTTTAAATCTACATAAACCGTTAATATCACAAAAACAACACCAATATAACAAAATGCCAATGCCGAAGTTGAAGTAAAAAGCAAATAAGTATAAAATACCAAAAAACCTCCGCCTAAAACATATCTGATGATTATATTGTCCTTTTTTAGAATATACATTACCCACGCAATAATGGGCGGAACTATACAGGTGGCCAATAAAATCAGGTAATCCCCCATTTCTCTTGCATTCTTTAATACCTCAAGAAAATATGCTGCTGCCAGCAATATCGTAGTAATTGTCATACAGATTAACACAGTTTTATTTCTGCTGATATCTGCATTTCTTTCGATTGATAAATCAAGTTTTGTTTTTGCCATACATAACCTCCGTTCATTTGTTTTTCCCTTTATAAAATCGCCTTTACCTCTTCTCGCTCGCTCTCACGATTTCATATCACTATTATAACTGATAATGCACATAATTCCTAATAAATTTTAATAAAATAACAAAAAAATTTACAAATAAAATAATTACTCTTACTGCAAAATCTTCAGCACATTTGAAATGGATTTCCCTAACGCCTCATTTCCGCTTTTATCCACTTCCAATTTATTGCGTTCACTATGGGTAAGACATCCCGCACCGTTGACGCAACCGCCCACACAGGCCATACCTTCGATAAAATTACCCACATCAATCCCCTTGTTTGCCTTAAGCAATGTCATCTTGCATTCCGCAATACCGTTACAAACCACGGGACGCAGTTCAAAATCCGTCACTCCCTGCTCTTTTAAGGCTTCTTCCACCGCCTCCGTAAGTCCGCCGCTTCTTGCAAAAATTCTGCCAAAATAAGACGCAAAGTACATATGTCCTTCTTCCAGGGTAGTAATATCAATATCCCTGCTGTCAAACAATGCCTGCAACTCTTCAAAGGTCAGGACACAATCCACAAAAGGCCGGATTTTTTCCTGCTGAAACTCTGCCTTTTTGGCGGTACAGGGCCCGATAAAAACAATTTTACAATCCGGATGCTTCTCTTTTAAGACCTTACTCAACACAACCATCGGCGAATCATTGTGCGAAATATGCTTCACCATATCCGGGAACTGCGTTTTGATATATTGTACAAACGCAGGACAACAGGAACTGGTCAAAAAGCCTTTTTCCACTAATTCCCTGGCTTCGGAATCCGCCACCATATCGGCACCCATGGCAACTTCCACCACATTATGGAAGCCCATCTCGCGAAGTCCCGTTACCACCTGGCCGAGTTTGGCATACTTAAACTGACTGGCAATGGCGGGCGCCACCAAGGCATATACCTTATACTTTTGGTTGTTCTCACTGTTCTTAATCAGACGGATTGCATCTGTGATAAAAGATGCATCCGTAATGGCTCCGAAGGGACACTGATATACGCAGGCCCCACAGGAAATACATTTCTCTTCATCGATGAACGCAGCCTGGTTTTCGTCCATGCTGATTGCCTTAACCTTGCATGCATTCTGGCATGGGCGTACGTTATGCTTGATAGCGCTGTACGGACATACCTGCGCACATTTTCCGCACTCGATACATTTGCTTTTGTCAATATGGGCATTCTGATTCGCATCATAAGTAATGGCACCTCTGGGACAAACATCACCGCAACGGTGTGCAATACATCCGCGACAGGCATTGGTTACTTCGTAACCGCCGACGGGACATTCATCGCAGGCAATATCAATGACATTTACGATTCTTTTATACCCTTTCTCATCCATCGTGGTATTCATTGCAATTTTGACGCTTTCACCCAATACCGCGCGCTCCTTATAGACACAACAACGCATGGTCGGTTCTCTTCCTGGAACGATTGCCTTCGGAATTTCAAACGCTGCATCCTCCAGATTGTCTTCCCATGCACGTTTTGCCACTTCCCGTAAAACCTTATATTTTAAAACCTGTACTTTCGTATCAAACTTTCTGCTCATTGGTGTCTTATCCTTTCGAAAAAATAAGGCGAGGGTGACTCGGCCGTCAAGTCAGTCATCTTCGCCTTAATCATAATTTTGGCCGGAAGCAAGCGTTTTTTGTATGTAACCTGCTCACTCATATCTTAAGAAAGCATTGCCAGACGATCCGTCAGTTTTTCCTTAATACACTGCTCCGCATTTTTCATAAATTCCACATATTCCGCAGGCGGTATGGGTTTTGAGAAATAATATCCCTGCAAAAAGTCACAGCCTACACTGCGAAGCATAATTGCCTGCTCAAAGGTTTCCACACCCTCTGCCACAATTTTAAGCCCGAGACTTTTAATCATAGCAGCCGTGTGCTCAAGCACCTTCATCGCCTTCTCATTATCCGTCGCGGCCCAAACCACGCTTTTATCCAGTTTCACCAAATCAAACGGAAGTTCAATCAGATAATCCGTATTGGAATAACCGGTACCGTAATCATCTACCGCGAAAGTACATCCGGAATCAATCAGGCGATCCATATTGTTAATCAAAATCTTATTATCTACAGCCGAGAATGTTTCCGTCACTTCAAAATCAATCATATTGTACGGAATTTCATATTGATCCATAATGGACTTCAGATGCTTATGCAGGTCTTCCTGCAGGCATTGCACCATGGAAAGATTCACTTCCACATAGCGGATTCCCAGACTTTTTGCATCCGCAGACTGCAGGAATTCGCACACCTTATGGAATACAATATCGCCAATCTCCAGAATCAAACCGCTCTGCTCGGCAATCGGAATAAATTCATCCGGAGGGATAAATCCCAGTTCTTCGTCGCGAAGACGTACCAACGCTTCCGCCGCACTGAACGCCTTATCGTCAATGGAATAAATCGGCTGGAAATATACTTCAAAACTTTTGTTTCGTACCGCGCTTTTTAAAATGTGACTGATAATGGCACTTCTCTGATGCTGCTCCGTACTTTCCTTGGTTGCAACCACTACATCGTAAGAATTTTCTTCTTTTGCCACTTCCAAAGCAGAACTGATGGCATTCAACATTTCTTCCCTTGAATCCGCCACTTCCGGATAATCAACGGTACACATACGCAACGTCAGGTTTACTGCCACACGGTTAATATGAAATGCCGTGACAAACCGCCATTTCAACCAGTCCGCATGTTCTTCAATGTCTTTACTGTTTTTATCAAAGACATATGCAAAACGGGTGCCGTCCAAATGGTACATATCGCCCTTAAGCCCATGTGTACAATCCTTTACTACGGTGGCCAGCAGATCATTGCTGCTCTCAACGCCCATAAACTGGTCTACAAACTGCAAGCCTTCCATCTCAAAAGCAAGCACCGTAAATTCTTTCTTTTTATCGGCCCTTTTACTGATTTCCTGCAAAAAGGCTTTCATGTTAAAAATATCCAGTTCTTTGTCCAGATAATCGTCCGGATTCTGTAACGAATGAAACAACATAAAAAACAAAAGAGATGCCACAAAGTTCACCAACAGCAATTCATTCCAAAGAAGTTGTATAAAAATTGCCACAATGGAAGTTACCGCAATCATACAAGTAGTAATCAGATGCATATTATTGATTTTACGTCTGGAAGTCAAAACGGTAAAAATACATCCTGCCAGCATAATGAAAGCCACCGCATACAGCACGCTGTGTAAAAATCCGTGCTTATACTGATTATCTTCAAAATAAAAGATGGTTTTTGCCCAGGGAGTAATCGCGATTGTCGCAGAAATAAAAATCAAAACCACCGTATTGATTTTTTTCATTACTTTTCCGTATCTGCTTTGATGACGTTCCGTAATCAGAAGCAGGTAAATAAAATAAATGACATACGTACAGTTAAAAGAAAAGAAATAAATCTGATTGATAAGATAATTTAACCATATAGGAACTGTTTCGACATGATTCAGGGAATACACCGAAATGATATCAAAAAGAGAGGCAGTGATAATCATAGCCCCTATACATAAAAACAAGCGATTGGATTGGCTGGGAATATGTTTCTTGGAAAAGAAAAGCCCCCCTACGATGATGCATATGAGAATTGCTGCTATATCATAATGAAAGATATAATTCATATGTTCTCTCCTGCTTTTGTAAAGTGTTGTCCCCTTTTAAACACCTATACACACTCATTATAACCTATTTTTATAAAAAATGCACTAACTTTAAACGTATTTTTGCAGTCGCTGACAGTATATTCTGTCTTTTTTCCGCAATATTATGGTTTTCTGCGCATTCTTCCTATTTTTGCTTGATGTACATAACAATTGCGACCACAATAATAATGGCGTAACCGATGATACTGAAGAAATCCGGCACCTGATTTAAGAAGAAGAATCCCAGAATTGCCGCAAAAATTACCTGAGAATAATCGTAAACGGAGATTTCCCCGGCAGGTGCATAGGTGTAGGCCGCCGTTACGCAAAACTGTCCGCCTGAGGCCGCAAGTCCGGTAAGAAGCAAAAACATCCACTGCCACCACTCCATCGGCTGATAATTGCAAATCACAATGGGCGCCAGAATCACGCTGGTAAACGCTGAGAAGAAGAACACAATAAAAGTGCTTTTTGTCCCTTTTTGTCCCAGTTTACGTACGCAGGTATAAGCAATGCCGGCTCCCAAGCCCCCTATTAAACCCGCCATCGCAGGAATTACTTCCATACCGAAGGTAGGTTTTACGATAAAAAGACTGCCGACAAACGCAAGAACCACCGAAAGCCACTGGAACCAGTTTGCCTTTTCTTTCAGGAAAATTGCCGAAAAAATAATAACAAAAAACGGTGCCAGTTTATTTAACATGGACGCATCGGAGATATTCATATTATCCACCGCATAAAAATTGCAGACAAAGCCGATGCCGCCTGCAAAAGAACGCAAAAAGAGTAACCAAAAATTGTCTTTGGTTACTTTTCTTTCTTCTTTGGTAGTACTTTTAAATAACACAACACCGGAGAATATTAACGCTACCGCATTGCGAAAAAATGCCTTTTGAATCACCGGCACATCTCCGGCCAGATTGACAAACAAATTCATCAGCGCGAAGCAAAAAGCACAGCCGATAATGCAAAAAATTCCTTTTTGTCTGTTACTCATTTATGACACATCTTTCTGATCCGTTTAAACGAATCACACCTTATTTCTTTTCTGTATGACCGCTCCATACGATTATCATTGGTACGGGAAACGCCGCATTTGTATTCTACTTCAATATCTCACAAATCGCTTCTGCAGTGGCCGCCTGCTGTTCCCCTGCAGGTAATTCCGCCGCTCCGTCACCTTTTTGTGTTCCGTAATTGCCGAAATTGGCATGATTACCGCCGTCCAAAACCCACTCGGTTGTATCTGCCGGAAGATTACCTCTGTACTTTTCATAGTTTTCCGTATTCAAAACACAGTCCGCCGAACCGTAAATACTCAGCACTTCCAAGTCATCCTTCGTCAAATCTTCCGTGGAATACGCTGCCAAAAGAATTATCCCGCGAAGTCCGTCTGCATTTTCATGCGCGTACGTTGCCGCCATTGCTCCTCCCAAAGAATGTCCGGCCATGTACCAGTCTGCAATGTTCGAAAAATCCTTACGTACTTTATCTGCCTTATAAACATCCAGAACCGCCAGTTTTAACGGCATTTTTACAATGACGCAAAGATACCCTTCTTCCGCTACGGCGTGCATTAACGGTGCATAAGCCTCCGGCTCCACGCTTCCGCCCGGATAAAAAATAATACCCTTATTATAAAATTCTCCTGCCGGTTCAAAAACAATATAATCCGCCGTCTCATCCACGGTAACATATTTACTGCTTTCCAGTGCTTTTATCGCCACGGCATCCGCATCGTACGCGGCATCATCTGCTCTTTCCAGACTGATTACCAATACTGCCGCCAGCACAAAAATAATAAAACATACCATTCTGAACATTCTGTTTTTAGACATATTCTGCTCCCATCCGCACAAACAACATAGTATGCACAGTATTCCTGATTTATGTTCCGCCCAAAATTACCGGTACTGTTCCAGCCACTTCTCAATGTCCGCCCTCTTTGCCGCCACACTGCCCTGAACCATCTTAACACTGCCGCCGCCTCTGCCGTTTAAGGCTTCGTTCATTTCTTTGGCCATCATACGCAAATCCGGTTCTTCTGCTGCCTCGTTTTTGGCAATAATATACCGATAACCCTCTCCGTCGCTTCCCATAAAACCTGCCACAATCCCCGGGGCCGTCAAAACACCCTCATTGATAAGTGTCCGCATTTGTACATCATCCAGGGACGCATCAAAAATCATATGACAATGGTGGGCCGGATTGTTTTTGATTGCTTCTTTTAATTGATTTCCGCACAATTCGGTAATCTGCTTTTTTAACAAGGTAATCTGTTCCTGTTGCTCCTTCATCTGCCGGCCGACTCTCTCCGCCGCCAAATGGCATTCCTCTCTTTTGGCGGAAAACAGGCGCATTATGTGTGCTATTTCTTCATGCAAAAGGGCATAATCCTCTCTTGCCCACTTACCGGCCTTCAGGGTAAAACGGGTACCGCCTCTGTGGCTCATAAAATCCATAACCTTAATCAGGCCGATTTCCCCCGTTGCCATTACATGCGGGGCACAACAGGCACAGGCATCGTATCCCTCTATCCGGACAACTCGAATGTCCTCCGTTAACTCTAATTTACTGCGATAATCCAATTCATCCGGTGAATCCGGATACACTGCCGTAATGGCAACATTCCGGTCAATTCCCTCATTTGCCAGTTTCTCCAGCCTGAGCATATCCTCTGCCGTCAAAACACCGTTCACATCCACGGTGACACAATTTGCCGACATATGAAACCCTACGTTTTCATATCCGTACAGTGTATGAATGAGTCCGCAAAACAAATGCTCACCGGAATGATTCTGCATTCTTTCATAACGCAATGCCCAATCCAATTGCGCGGTTATCATACTTCCCACTTTGACCGAACACTCTGCATAATGTAAAATCACGCCGTCCTCTTTTTGTACGTCAAGAACCCGTAAAACATCCCCTTTTTCATCGATAAGGACGCCTTCATCAGCAGGCTGCCCGCCGCCTTCCGGAAAAAAAGGGGTACAATCCAATACGATGGCGTATATCTTTTGGGTTCCGCCGTTGCCGGCATCTTTCAGCACTTCCCTGCACTCCAAAACTTTGGCCGCACATTCTTTTACATACGCATCGTCTTCGTAAAGCACCTGCGTTATACCGGAATTAACTCTTTTATTATTCATTCTTACTCACCTACAATTTGATTTCTTCCGCCGTTCTTTCCGTTGTACAGTCTTTCGTCCGCAATACGAAGTAATCGGTCCATATCATCTTCCGCACTGCCTGCGGCAATACCAAACGTCATGGTTACTTTTATCGGCATCTCAAAACGTTCATCCGGGATTTCCAGTTTACGTACATTCTCTAAAACCGCTTTTAATTTCTTCAGTCCGTCTGCATATTCGGTTTCATCATATACAATCAGGAACTCTTCACCGCCCCAGCGTGCTACAAATCCCTTACCGGTCATAGTCGCTTTCATTGCTTTGGCGACTGCTACCAATACCTTATCACCCACTTCGTGACCATATGTATCATTGACCTTTTTGAAAAAGTCAATATCTCCGATGGCAATACAGAATTTCGTACCTGTATTCTCTGCTTTTTTCATCATCTTCTTCAAACGCTGGTTCGCACAACGGCGGTTATACAACTCCGTCAATGCATCCCGTTCAATCAGCACGTGCAATGACTTCTGCATAGCAACAACGGATTTACCCATGTCCGAAATCTCGTCGTTACGGCCCATAACCGTATAATGCGGCTCTTTGGACAAATCCCCTTTTGCCACATTTGCAAGGGCCTTTTGCAGATTTCCGATTGCCGTTGTAAGATTTTTGGCATAGCGGAAAGAAATAAATCCTGCTGTCAGCATGGCAGCCACAATAATAAATGCAATGGGAATCACTGCCTTAAAAACCAGTTCTTTGATGACTTCCGCCGGTTTTGCCACCGCAATCATACCGATGCATCCTCCGTTTTCGGTCAAAAGCGGCATGTAATATGCACAATATGTATTGTTTCCGATTACCACTCCGTCATAAAATTTTGCTTCTTTTAAATCCAAAACGTCCTGACAGATTACGGTGCTGACACCGCTTCCGATGAAACGCTTTCCTTCGGCATCCTGAATCGTGGTCAGCATTCTTACATCTTTATAAAAAATGGTGATTTCCGCTCCGGTAGCCTCTTTTAAACTGTCAATAATGGTAAAATCACCGGTAATCTCTTCATCACCTTTGTAATAATATGCAATATTATCTACAGCCTCGTAGCGGTATTCTCCGGGGAATACCGTATCATAGGTTGCTGCCACGGAAGACGCAATATTCTGCAATTCATCCTCAACCTTTTCGTGCATAACGCCGTTGAAACGCCACGAACAGACAATCAATACCAAAAGGCCAAACAACATAAGAGGCACGATGGCCATTGCCGGTATTGTTTTGTATATACTGCTTCTCGCTTTTTTCTCCATAAATAGTCCCCCGTCCGCAAATCATTGGTGTCTTCACATCTCATACAAATCCCCGATTTGTCAAGAAGCGCTGCTAGAACTTTATTTTATCGCATATTGTTTTCCAATACAAGATAAAACCGCTGTTCCCGGTAAAATATCCCCGCCTTTTACATCACAAAAAAAGCCACCGGCATAGAGCCGATGGCTTGTATTTGTATGTACTGCTTCCTGCTTTCTTCTTCTGCGTTATATTATTTAGCAGGCATATAAGGAGCAAGAGCACCTGCAAGACTGGGAATAGACATAGTCTGTAACCAAACGCGTCCGGGACCTACAAGAGTGGTATTGAAGAGTCCTTCACCGCCTGCTACAACGTTCTTGAATCCCTGTACTCTTTCTACGTTCATCTGTACAGTGCCTTCCATTGCTGCAAGACATCCTGTATCAATCTTCATAGGCTGTCCGGGCTGTAATTCGTATTCTACGATGCTACCGTCAACCTCAATAAATACCATACCCTGGCCGGTAAACTTCTGCATAATGAAACCGCCACCGCCGAAAAGACCTGCTCCGTTGAAATTCTTCTGAATTTCAATATTTACACCCAATTCAGATGCAAGGAATGACTTCTTCTGTGCGATGATTGTCTTACCGCCTGTTAAATCAATTGCAAGAACGTTTCCGGGAACGCCTGCACCAACTGCAATCATACCGGGACCACCCTGTGCGGTATATTTGTTTTCATAAAGTGCTTCACCGGTAAGAGCCTTACCGAACATTTTACCGATTCCGCCGCCTGATGTTTCCATCTGCATATTGGGTGACATCCAACACATAGCACCAGCCTGACATTTGATTGCTTCACCTGCTGCAAGATTTAATACTGCAACGGGAAACGGTGCGCCTTTAATTTCGTACTGCATAATTTAAATTCCTCCTCTTTAGAAAAGTTTTACACTTACATGAAATATATTATCACACTTTTCTCACAAATACATCACATTTTTTTCATTCTTTTTTCACAATATAAAAATCACACAAAAACATCTGTCTGTTTTGTGTGATTTTTTATAAACACATTCTTTTTCTTACGATGCGCAGTTCCGTAATTTTATTTATGATATAATTTTTTTGTCTGATAAGCCGGTTCGCAGGTTAAATTGGTTCCCAGTTTGCGGAATACATTCTTGTCTACCTGGGATAAAATTACGCTGGAATGCACTTCCAATCCCTTCAAATTAGGCAACTGCTCCATAGCACGTTTGGCACGTTCATCCGTCGTTGCGCAAATCGATAATGCAATCAGCACTTCATCCGTATGAAGTCTGGGATTTGCATTCCCAAGATGTTTGATTTTCAGTTCCTGAATCGGTCCGATAATCGTAGGCGCAATCAAATGTACCTCATCGTCAAGACCCGCCAGTTTTTTCAATGCATTTAAAAGCAAAGCTGAAGATGCGCCCAGCAGTTCGCTGGTTTTACCGGTAATAATTTCACCATCCGGCAATTCTATTGCCGCTGCCGGTTCGCCGGTAACCTCTGCCCTTAAATTCGCGGCACCGATTACGGGGCGGTCTTCTATGGTAATACCCGCCTGCTTCATCAGAAGTTCTATCTTCATCACCTGTACGTCATCGGTATTTCCCTGACGCTTTGCACACAGTGCATTATAATAGCGACGGATGATTTCTTCTTTGGCCGCTTTGCTGACAGCCTCATCATCCATAATGCCGTATCCCACCATATTGACACCCATGTCAGTAGGTGACTTGTAGGGAGATTCTCCCATGATTTCCTCAAACATGGCATTGAGTACCGGGAAGATTTCCACATCACGGTTATAATTGATGGTGGTTTCTCCATAGGCCTCCAAATGAAAAGGATCAATCATATTTACATCATTTAAATCAGCGGTTGCCGCTTCATATGCCAGATTTACGGGATGTTTTAACGACAGATTCCACACGGGAAATGTCTCATATTTCGCATATCCCGCCTTGATTCCTCTTTTGTACTCATGATAAATCTGCGAAAGGCAGGTAGCCATTTTACCGCTGCCGGGACCGGGTGCCGTAATCACCACAAGGGAGCGGCTTGTCTCGATATATTCATTCTTTCCGTAACCGTCTTCACTGACAATATGGGGAATGTTGGAAGGATAACCGTCAATGTGATAGTGACGATATACTTTTAAACCGAGGGACTCCAACTTCTTCTGATACGCCACAACGCTGGACTGACCGGCAAACTGGGTCAAAACCACACTACCCACATAAAGACCGTAGCCGCGGAATGCATCAATGAGACGTAAAACATCCATATCATAAGAAATGCCGATGTCGGAGCGCACCTTATTCTTCTCAATATCGCCGGCGCTGATGACAATTACAATTTCAGCCTGGTCTTTTAACTGTACAAGCATGTCAATTTTGCTGTCCGGCTTAAAACCGGGCAGAACTCTGGACGCATGATAATCATCAAACAGTTTACCGCCGAACTCCAGATACAATTTACCTCCGAAGGCAGCAATACGCTCTTTGATGCGTTCAGACTGCATTTTAAGATATTTGTCATTGTCAAAACCGATTTTTTGCATGATACGTCTCCGTTATGTCTTGATTTTTATTTGATAAACAATCGTCATTCGTTCCGTTCGCCAAGTATTCTTACAGACTTTACTCTTTGATTGGAATCTTTTTTGCACTTATAAAATACAAATTTTATCATACCTAATTTCAACAGGAAAATCAATATTACATTTCTATTTTTTCATATAAAAAAACTGGTATTTTTTCTTGTTTTTCCGCATGACTTTGCTATAATAAAACTACCCGGCTACGCTTGAAGTTGCGATTTTTTTGCCCGACGGCAAATACGGAAACTGAAACGTATGACCAATTACTCCAAAGGAGAAGTTCCTATGAATAAACGTAAAGACAAAGGCATTAACCATAAACTTTATCTTGCCAAGGAATCCGTAGTGGAATACCGTTCCTTTGAAAACGAAATGTCCTTTTATGATGCGGTAAAAAACGGAAACCTTGACATTGTAGAAGAAGAAATGCAAAAGTTCCAAAAAGAAACGCTTCAAGGAAAGGGCGTGCTTTCTGACAATATTGTCAGAAATCTTCTGTACCATTTTATCATTGCTACGGCAATGGTCGCACGTTTCTGTATTGAAGGCGGTATGGACCATGAAATGGCATACTCTCTGAGTGACTACTATATCCAGAAGGCCGATCACTGTACCACCACCGAAAGTTTAAAGAAACTGCAATATACAATGGCTGTGGATTATTGTAAACGAATGAAACAAATGAAGAAGATTAATATCTATTCCAAGAATATCGTCCGCGTCATTGACTATATTTACGATAATCTTCACAAACCTTTAACGGTAAAAATCATTGCCGAAAATGTGGGCATCAGTGAAACATACCTTTCCAAACTCTTCAAGAAAGAAACCGGCACTTCCGTCAGCGCATACATCCGCTCCCGCAGAATCGAAGCCGCTCAAAACATGCTGAAATTTTCGGAATACTCTTACGAAGAAATTTCAAATCACTTGTGTTTTTCTTCGCAAAGCCATTTTACCAGTATTTTCAAAAAAGAAACCGGTTGTACACCCAAAGTATACCGCGACCAGAATTTCCGGAAGAATTTTACCCAGGACGGCATCAAAAAAACCGATTTATAGCGCGGGAACATCGGGAATATTTTTCCAAAAACAAAAACTCCACCGGTACATACCGATGGAGTTTCTTTTACGTTTTATAAAATTATTCTGCTTCTTTCTTAGAAATGTATTCGATAATATCGCCTACAGTATTAACACCTTCCAAATCCTCGGGGGGAATTTCAACACCGTATTCAGATTCAAATGCCATAACCAACTCTAACAAATCCAAAGAGTCTGCACCTAAATCATCCTTTAATGAAGTATCTTCGGTAATTTCCACACCTGTGATGTTAAGCTGTTCTACAATAATTTCCGTAATCTTTTCTAACATGTTTGTAACTCCTTTGCTGCGAAACTTGGGATTTTTGCTATGTATTTTCCCTTATTACGCTATGAGTATATTATCTGCATTGTACTTTGTCAACTACTTTTCTAACAGATATTGATAAACATCCCTTTTTGAAAGTCCGCGGTCCTTTGCCACCTTTTTCATTGCTTCTTTGCGGTCCGTTCCCTGACTCTCATAAAATGACATATGTTCCTCAATGGACAACTGCTGCCACTCTTTCTGCTTCTCTTCCTTACGCTCCTCAAAACTCTTGCCTTCCAGTACCAGAACATATTCGCCCTTTGGTTCGTTTTCCTCATAAAATGCAATCGCATCTGACAGAGTTGTCGGCATTATGGTTTCAAATTTCTTGGTCAATTCCCGGCATAAAGTGATTTTGCGTTCTCCCACCGTTTCATAAAGTTCCGCCAGGGTTCCTTTTAAATGATGCGGCGCCTCGTATAAAATAATGGTTCTGCTCTCCTCTTTTAGGTCTTGAAGAATTGTCTTTCGCTCATTTTTATCCGAAGGTAAAAATGCCTCAAAGCAAAAACGTCGCGTAGAAAGGCCCGATAACGTAAGCGCCGTAATGCAGGCGCAGGCTCCCGGCAAAGATGTAACCGGCACGCCGTTTTGATGGCACATTTGTACAAGGACTTCTCCAGGATCCGAAATCGCCGGCGTTCCCGCATCGGTAATCAAAGCAATATTTTTACCCTCCTGCAGCATTGCAATGAGTTTTTCGGCTTTTTCCACCTTATTGTACTCATGATAACTTGTCATCGGTGTTTTTATTTCAAACCGGTTTAAAAGTTTGATGCTGTTTCTGGTATCTTCTGCTGCTATCAAATCCACGCTTCCCAGAGTATCCAAAACGCGGAACGTCATATCATCCAGGTTTCCGATGGGAGTTGCGCACAAATATAAAGTTCCGGTCATAAAATCTCCTCTCTGCAGACTTTTTTCTCCGCCATTCAACGAATTGGCTTTTTATCCTGTTACTGCTCGGATTGTTTCGGTGTTTCTCCGTATATATTGCAAATTTCTTCGGTATAGATACCCGCTTTCTCGTATACAATCAGAGGCTTTTCCACGGTCATTCTTGATTTGCCGCCCCGTGCCCCTTCAATCAATACCATATTAGGTTCTTTATCTGCATAGGGATATACCAGACGCATACGTTTGGGTTCTATTTTATATTGCGACATAAGTGTCATTATTTCAGCCAGGCGAAACGGTCTGTGCACCATATAAAATTTGCCTCCCGGCACCAAGAGTCTCGCACTCTTGGATATAATATCCTCCAGCGTACACGTTATTTCATGTCGCGCGATGGCCTTAGGCTCTTCGGGATTCGTCAGACCATGCTGTCCTATCATATAGGGCGGATTACAGGTAATAACATCAAAGGAAGCAGCCTCAAAATATGCTTCTGCTTCCTTAATATCTCCGTTTACGATTGCGATTCTCTCCTGCAATCCGTTCAGTTCCACACTTCTGCATGCCATTTCGGCGCTTTCTTTCTGGATTTCAAGACCGACATAGTTGCCGCAATCATACCGGGCTTCCATTAGAATCGGGATAATTCCCGTGCCGGTTCCGATGTCCAAAATCCGATTTCCCGGCTTTGCCTTCGCAAACTCCGCCAAAAGTACGGCATCCATTCCGAAACAAAACCTACCCGGATCCTGAATAATCCGATATCCTTTACGCTGCAGACAATCCAGCCGCTCATTTTCCTTGAGATTAATTGTCATTTCCGCCATTATTTCCTTCTTGTCTGTCCCGACGATGATGTCGGTTTCTGCGGTTACGATGATGCTTACCGCCTTTTTCACGGTTTCCTTCATTATTACCGTTCTGTTGATTGTTCTCACCGGCTACGGGGTTTGGACGATTGCCCTTATCATGATGGGGCTTGCGTTCCCTTCTTTCACCCTCTTTGCCTGCGTTCGGTGATAATTCGTTTTCCTGCGCTGCACCTTCCGGTCCGTTGTGATTTCTGTGATGTGCGCCCCGGTCGTTATTGTGCTCGAATTTCTTCTTTTCGAAATGAGGTTTTTGGGGCTTATCTTCCGTACCGTCTTTCTGTGCATCCTCTGCATCCTGGCGCTCTAATTTCTCCAGTTCCGCCAACTCTTCCGGCGACAAATCAGACTTGTCTTTATTTACATACTTTTTCTTAAAAGTCAACTGATCCACGTGATATTCTTTTAATTCCTTCTCATCGCCTTCTTCAATCAACACTTTTATTCTCTGTCTTAATACATTTACACTGTGCACTTCACCCTGCATGCCGTCGTCTGTAGTAACACTGTCGCCTACGTTGGGAAGTTTACGATTCAACTCCTCATAAATTTCTTCTTCATTCTTTAAGCAACACATAAGGCGACCGCACACACCGGAGATCTTGGTCGGATTTAAAGATAAATTCTGTTCCTTTGCCATCTTGATGGATACGGGAACAAATTCGGAAAGATAGGAATGACAGCATAAAACACGACCGCATACGCCGATTCCGCCCATAATTTTAATTTCATCACGGACACCGATCTGGCGCAATTCGATACGGGTTTTAAAAACAGCCGCCAAATCTTTTACCAACTCACGGAAGTCAATTCGACCGTCCGCCGTAAAATAAAATAATACTTTATTGTTGTCAAACGTATACTCCGCATCCACGAGTTTCATTTCCAATTCATGCTTGCGAATCTTTTCAAGACAAATGTCATATGCTTCTTTTTTCTTCTCAAGATTCTCTGCATTCTGCTTATCGTCTGCGGGCGTTGCCACGCGAATCACCGGCTTTAACGGCTGGACAACACGATCTTCCTCCACTTCACGAATATCGCTTACCACAAGACCGTATTCCATTCCTCTGGCCGTTTCCACAATTACGTGCTGGCCTTTTTTGATCTCAAATTCAAGCGGATCGAAAAAATAAATCTTTCCTCCGGTCCGAAAACGGACGCTGATTACTTTTATCATGTATTATAATACCTTTCTAAACTAGTTTTCCCTGATTGTCATGAGCAAAAGTTCAATGGTCAAATCAAAGTTTACGTTGGCGCGAAGTCTTGCCTTGGCTTTCTCCAACGCGTCAATAATATTCTCAATTCCCTCATAGGATGACTTTTTTGCCACCTTTTTAATATACTGTATTTCATTCTTAAAAATCAAGCCGTTTACATCGTTTGTTGCCTTAAATAAAAGCACATCCCGATACCAGATGGAAATAATGTCCAAATAATCCTCAATATCAAACTTATATTCTTTGATTTTTTGGATTGCAGCCACAACTTCATGCATTTCCATTTCATCGATGTATTTTAAAAGTGTTACGGCATCATCACGCATTTTATCAAAATCTTCGTTAGAGACCATAACCTTGGCACGACCGAGATTCCCCCGCGCAAAAGCGACACTGATGTCAGCCTTATAATCGGGCACTCGCATTTCCTGCATCAGAAATTCTTTTAACACTCTGTCAGGTACCGGCTTCATGGAAAGATTCACGCAGCGGCTGATAATGGTGGGCAACATTGCTTCCATGGATGTGGTTAAAAGAAGAATTACCGCATATGCAGGAGGCTCTTCCAATGTCTTTAAAAGGGCATTCTGCGCCTGTACCGTCATCTTCTCCGCTTCGTTCATAATATAAATCTTGTAAGGCCCCTGATAAGGCTTGATCATAATGTCATTGTTAATCTGGGTACGGATGTCCTCAACACCGATGGTATTGGGCTTCTCATGAGACACAAAAATAATGTCCGGATGATTCCCGCTGAACGCCTTCACGCAAGACTGACATGACTGACACGGAGGATTTAATTCGTCCTCACACTGAAGGGCAGCCGCAAAAATCTTCGCGATAAATTCTTTACCGGAACGAAGTTCTCCGTTAATCAGGTATGCATGGGATACATTACCCTCTCTCATATTCTTCTGTAACTGTTCTTTTAAATGTTCCTGTCCTACAATATCATTAAAAGTTGCCATTTGTGTCACCTCCACCTACGTAAATACATCCAATAACAATCCCCTGATTTCATCAATCGTATTTAAAATTGCTATGTTGTCCTGCTCATCTTTGACAAGTTCCTGTGCCAGTGAATCCAAAAGTTCGTCCACGCGACGGATAATACCGTAAACACGGTGACGACCGCGTCTGTCCAGATAATTCTCTCTGCTGAATTCATGAGAATGTGTCACAATTTCATTCATAAAATCTTTAATCAGCATCCGGTATTTTTTCATTTCCCGTATATCCATACGCTTGCCGACTTTTTTACCCTGCATAGTGATTTCTTCCATCATTAAGGTAAGCCGTGTCTGCAATTCATGCTCCGCAATATTACTTGCCAAAGCAAATTTAAATCCCTGGTCGCCGGTTTGCACCTGATTGGTTTGTGTCGGTTGCGTCACTTGCTGTATATTATTTACTTTTATATCCATACCGACACCTCCCCTTCCTGTTTCGCGTTTTTTGAACATTCAACTGCTCCGCCCCGAAAACCTTTGTTTATTCTATCGGCTCTAAATTTTCTTTTATATAGTCCTCAATTTCTGCAATGCATACGTCCAATGTCTCGTTAACAAAAATTCGCGGGATATTGGCCTCATCAATCAATTCCTGACGAAAATCCTCTTCATCCGCAAGAAATCTCCGGCACATTTCCTGATACTTGGGCACGGCCTGGTTACGCTCCCTGTTTAATGCACGCTGCAAACGCACACCGTTATCCACTTCCACAAGAATCGGAACAATCACATCCTGCCCGTAATATTCCACGGTTTTTTTGTAGGACTCTAAGGTTCCGATAATCAGATAATTGTGTTTTTTCAGGTTAATGCGTCCGTCATCCACGGTCATATATTTCCAGGTACCATGGAATGTTGTATATGCACGAAGTTCAATAATACGGCCTTCGTCCGCCAACCTGCGCACTTCTGCATCATCAATAAAAAAGTACTCTCTGCCGTCTTCCTCGCCCTCACGAATCGGACGTGTGGTATAAGGCACAATTTTGCGTAATTTAAACTTGTTCTCCGCCAGGATATGCTTATAAATCGTATCCTTCCCGCTTGAACTTTTACCCATTAAATAAAAGATTTTTCCCATTTCATCCCCCAATGATTCTATACATTATCGTTTTACTTTTACCAAAACTTTACCCTTAAATCACTACCTTAACCGTTTTTCCGGACCGGTCCGTTGTCCCCTGTAACTCATATCCCATCTTCTGCATGGATTTCAAACCTTTCACCAACTCTTTGGTAAAAATCTCTCCGGGCACGATAAACGGAATTCCCGGCGGATAAAGATACATATATTCTCCGCTCATCCTTCCGGCGGCTTTCGAAAGAGTTACCGTTTCAAAATCCCTTGTTTCCGCTTCATAAGCACGGAAATACTGGTCCGGTCTTTCGTTCAAAAGTGACACAAATGTCTTTCTTTTATCATCTTGGTCCGAATCACACGATATTCCGGCGAATTCGTCATCCAAACAAAATAACGCATCCCGCAATCGCGTATAACCCTCTTTGGAATCGCATATGGTCATAATTCCCAGCACATAATTTCCCGCACACATCTCCATCTGCAAATGAAAACGTGTCCGCAAAATATCATATAATTCCCGTCCGTTACAGGCTTCTGCCTTAATGAGAATCTTACCGGGATCAGAAGTCTTTCGTATTTTGATATGCTTTAGGTCCTCGCAACTTTTATAAAAATCGTCCAAACGCTCCGCAAATCCCTGAAAGAGTTTAGGACCCTTTTTCTCCAACATTTTCACACACTCATCCATATGTGCCATAAAAATATAAGACGGACTGCTGGTCTGGAAAATCCCCAGATATTTCTGTACCCGGTCTACCGACACCCGTTCGGAACACCGATGTAAAAGTGCTGTCTGCGTCATAGACGGCAAGGTTTTATGAAGGCTCTGTATTACCAAATCCGCCCCCTGTTTTATCGCACTTTCGGGAAATGCTTCGTGGAATCCGAAATGTGCCCCGTGCGCCTCATCCACAATCAATATAATATCCCGTTTATGCAGAACTTCTGCTATTTCCTTGATGTCAGAAGTAATACCTTCGTAGGTTGGCGAAGTAAGTACCATTCCTTTTATGCTGTCATAATAATTACACACGCCAATGGAAAGGCCCTTTTCCTTTCGATACTCATTATGTTGCTCTATTGCTTCCTCAACCTGCTTTGCGGTTATGCCGACACTTATGTCATATTCTTCGTCCGTTTCCGGATATATATAAATCGGTCTCAATCCACGGATTTCCAGTGCGTGATAAACAGACTTGTGACAATTTCTGGCCACGAGTACCTTATCGCCTTTCTGAAAAGATGCAAACATAGCCGCCAAAATACCGCAGGTACTGCCGTTTACCAAAAAGTAAGACTCCAACGCCCCGTATAACTTGGCAGCACGCTCCTGGGCTTTCTTAATCATTCCCGTAGCGTGATGCAAATTATCAAATCCGTCAATTTCCGTAATATCCAATGCAAAATACGGATTTCCGCATCTTTTATGTCCCGGCATATGATAAGGATAAAAATCTGATTCACTTAAAGTCTGTAATTTTTTAAGCATTCCTTCCACTCGGTGCCTCCTATCGGACAATCCTTTTACCTATTCCGCACTAATCACGTATACTGTTAAATTGGTACTTTTGGTCAATTCCTCACACTTAAGTTCTTTTCCCAATTCACGTTCAAAGAAATTCATTGCCAACTCTTCATATTCCGGATACGCATACATTACAAATCTCTCCCGGTCACTCAACTGCTGAACCGCCAATGCATCCTCTGCGGTTTCATCGGGAGATAAGAAGCAAATCTCCTCTGCCATCATCCAGTCATAGTACGAATACACACCTCCGGTGGGTCCGTATACGACCCAGGGAATATTGCTGTTTTCCTCCAGCAACTTCACATCCTTATCCGGATGAAACAGATAAGGAATATTATTGCCGCCGTCAACAATCAGAATCTGTCCGGCAATCACAACCGCCGCAACAACACTGCATACGATGGTTTTACAAAGATTGCTCTTTTTGGCATCCTTTATCTTTTTGCATAAAGCATCTGCCACTAAATACACAGACCATAAAATACACAAATGAATCAATGTAAAAGTTCCCCACAAATAGCGTTCTTCCGCCACGGCAGGCATGGTAAAGCAGATAAAAAACTGATACACCAACGAAATAATGATTGTAATAATCAAGCCGGCACATTTTTCTTTTTCTTTTCTCTTATATAAAACGATGGCACCGCCGGTTATGCATCCAAGCATAATGAGCAGTCCTGCAATCATCGGAAATCCGTCTCCGAGGAAAGAAGATTTCAAACGCTCCATACCCCAGGTAAGAAGGTCTGCTTTTTCTTCCGAAAATACCACCAGCGAATGCAGTGCCGTCTGTCCCTTTCCTTTGTTTAAATTCCAGCGGCAGTACGGGAAAATTGCAATGGTTGCACCCAAAGAGGCTATAAAATTGCCTACCCACGCCATTACGTATTTTAATTCGATTGATTTCCAAAACTGCTTTTTCTTTTGAAGCGCTTTGATGAGCAGCCAGCAACAGAACACCGTCGCCGTTACCGCATAAAATACCCAGTAATCATAATGTGTCAACAGACCGAACACACTGAAGATAAACATATATATGAAAGTCATGGCTTTCATTTTTTTTCCGTTAATCTCCCGTAAAATCCTTGCGCCTACCAAAATCAAAAGCAATTCCGCAAACGCAAGCATTACATACATACGCAACATCGTTGTCTGGGAAATCATGGTTTTGGTCAGTACGGCTCCAATCAACAAAATAACGCCTGCCGCAACCGGATTCTTCGTCAGTTTGGACATCCATAAATAACCCACGGTAAGATACAGAATATAAAATACCAAATTAATGGTAAGACCAATCCAAATGGTTCCGCTGCCCTTGAAAAACCAAAGAGACACCATACGGAACAGCCAGAAAAACAAAGGGACATGGTCACCGTACAACACATCACTGATGCGCTTCAATGATAAACTGTCACCGTCTGCCGAGAAAAAGTCTTCCACATCCTCACCGGTCATCCACTGTGCAACATTGGTTGCCGGCCAACTCTGTTCAAAACCGTTGGCCGATTCATAACTGTATATCTCATCACAGAACCAAACTTCCTTTTGCGCAGACCAGTATATAAAAGAGGCAATACCAAGTATCAATAGTGCTGCCAATCCAATCCATATTTGCTTTTTTTCTTTCATCTTCTTCATCATAACTACACAACGTATTCTTGAAATACGCTTCGTGTTCCTTCCAATCTTCTTTCTAACATCTTTTCCGGACCCGCATTGTAATAAACAATCCGTTTTCCGTTTTAAAACCGAGCATAGTACGACAAGGTTACACCATATAATAATATCACATTTTATGTCTATGGTCTAGGGTTTTCGGCGGGCGAAAAAGACAAACACCGGTAAAAGCAAAAAGCCCTGCAAAATTTGCAAGGCTTTTGTAATCTTCTGCATACAACTTTCTTTCGCTTTACTCTATATTTTAGTAATACTCAAACAATATGACCCATCCGTCTTCATCATATATATCCTCTTCGGAATGATATTCATATCCCATTGCACCGCCACTTCCGCTCATTCCGTATTTTTCGGCTGCAGCTATTACACTGGGAGAGTTTGAATACGTTGTCCACTTTTGCTCATCGGGATCATACATTAATTTAAAATAATCGCTTTCACTGACAAAATATTCTTTGCCGTCTATTTCGTAATATGTAAAATTGCGAATGTCAAAACTTCCATCAAAACATTTTAATATTCCATGATAAGAAGCCTCTTCAATATCGTGTGTTATCCCGTAACTACAAATATATAAATGAATTTGCGCTGCATCAATCCACATTGACTCCTGTTGACCGGATTCATTCTCTTTGGTATAATACGTCCTTCCGCTATATGCCGTTAAAAAATCTTTTGCAGGCTGTCCTTCGGACATTTCACCTTCTGAATCGGTCGGATTCGTAATCGTAACATAAATTGCCGGACGTACACCATATGAATAATACATCGCTTTATAACCCAATGCACCATCGGCAAGAACAACAAAACTATTATCCGCTGCAACCTGCTGGTCGTATACTCGATCTCTGACCCAATATACGGCAAATTCGCCCTGCATCATATAATCTTCATCCGTTGCTCCCTGTGTAATCGTCTCAAAACAACTCGGATTGTAAATTGCCTCCGAAGTAAATTGCATCGATTCCGGCTGAACAGAATTCCAGGAATCTAATAAATCCATTGATGTTACGTAAGTACAACCCTCTCCCTTTGCATATGAAGTAGGAGGGCATATCCACTGACCGTTTGTTCCTAACCAGCCGGCCTCTCCGAAGAACGCTTCAATCTCGCTATAACTTGGAACAAACGCATAATCTGTAGCATAGGAATTATCATTGATTGCCGTAATGCCGTCTTCTTTTACGGATACCGGTAAAATATATTGCATTTCCTTATCTCCGAACGCTTCCGGCACAAAAGAATCATTTATCCACTTTCTGATATAAGCATTCTCATAATATACAAGACCTTCATGAGCCAAGCCGGAGGAATCCGAATTCTGCCCGGTTCCGTCGTCATAAGGCTGGCAATCAAGAACGTAACGGCTGATTAAGCAATAATTATCACCATCCTTGTCGACTACCACCCATTCAATCGGTTCTGCACCGTTTCCGGTATCGCCGTCCTGTTCATAGGTACCGAACTCCACCACATCACCCACACGGATGCTTTCATCCCAATAACTGCCGGAGGATTCCTCTGTTCCTCCAAATAAGCCTCCGCTCTGGCTGCTACCGGAATCACTTTTATTTCCCAACAAAACAACTGCAAGTACAATACCTACAATAAGAACAATGCCCAAAAACAGAAGCAATAATATCCCCGCAACAATGGCTATCACTTTATAATTGGCTTTACTTTTTTTCTTTTCTTTCTGTTCGCTCATCTTTCTTCTCCTCTTTAGTCACACTCTACCCAGATAGCCGGTCGGATACCGGTTTCCGGCATGGTAATGGGGTCTGCATCAAATATCCCCGGCTTTCCATCCATCTTCATTTCTACAAATGACGCGTTATCTACATAACATCCAGGACTTCTAAGCCCCCAACATGAGTAATATCCGTTATTAATATAATCCTCATGTACATTTCCGTAATAATAATCATTCCAAATCGTGTCGGCCTCGTCATAGCCCTCCGCATTCAGTCTTGCATAAGGATTAAAGTCACTAAGTGTTCCATAAAATTCCCTATCGCTTACTTCCATTGTATACTCAGTAGGCGATACCAATAACTGCGGTATTATGATGCCGGTTCTCGGAAGCGTTACGGGTATGATATCATCACGAAAATATTTTCGGACTTCCTCAATGCTAAGCAAGAATACCTTATCCTGCGTGTCGCCACCGCCAAGTCCTCCGTCCCAATATCCGTCAGTACCCATAGTTCCGTCATTAATTTCTGCCCAATCCCCCGTTGTATTGGTAACAAGACAGATATACTGCTGTTCATTTGCAGAAAATACAGTATTATAAAACTCTCCGTTCAGCCAACTACGTACAGTAGATGTTTCCCATGTACAAAAGCCTGCGCTGGCACTTTCATTGGCACTTACAGTATCATCCGCCATACCGTTATCATAAGGTTTGCTATCCAACACATAGTGGGATAAAAGAAGATATCTGCCGTTTTCCTCTGCGATAACATCCCATTCGACAGGCTCAGCCCCGTTAGAAGAATTCCCATCCTGCTCATATACACCAAGCACTACAATATCACCGACATTAAGATTGCTTAAGTTCACATCCCTTTCCTCGTTTTGGCTATCCTCGGCTATCACAGCGCCCTCACTCTGCGAATCTGACGAACTTGTCGCAACCAAAACAATGATTCCCGCACCCACAAGCAAGAAAACAAGTGCCAGAAAAAAAATAACTACAATAACCGCAATTATAATAACGGTCTTCGTTGTTCCTTTTTTTGTATCATTTTGATTTGCAGATACTTTTTCTTTTTGGGGCACATCAGTTTTCTGCACTGAGGTTTTCATCACATCAGCGCCTACTTTCTGCTCTTGCAAAGAGTTTCCGCACTTTTCACAGAAATTCAAATCATCCGCACAGGTCGCACCACATTTATTACAAATCATATGTTATCCTCCTTAATCATCATTCCATTCCTGGTTAATAATAGAATCAATAGTGTAATATCGGAATGCATAATAGCCCTGAAAATGGCCATAAGTATCCGGCTCACAATATTCCAGATATGTACCGTCCCACATCAGGGCAAACCCATAAATATCACTGATTAAATAATGCTTACCATTGATATTTTCATATCGGAAATCCTCAATGGCAAATTTGGGACCTCCAAGGCCGGACAAGTCTACTTCCGTGTCTGTTAACACAATAAACTTCTCATTATAATCAATATCGATACCATCGAAATATTGGGTTTCCCCGTAAATAAACTCTGTTCTGGAACCCGCATCTTCTACATCAATTAATCGTCCGTTATAGTACAATCTTCGCTCCATAGGAATCTCATAGGTACCTATAATAGGATCATAAGAGTAGTCATTCAGGTTATTCCATGCAAAAATCATTAATTTCTTACCAAGTTCGTAATATACCCATTCTTTCTCTGCGGTAAATTCCTTGGTAACATACCAAACACCGCCATAATTTTCTATAAACTGCTCTACCTGTGCATCATTTCTTGGCTTACCGCTGGCCTGTCCCAAACCTTCCACTACCGGTAAATCTTCCACTAATGCATCCAAATCACTTGCATTAGCGTTTTCACCATCAGATACACTTGCAACTGTACTGTCATCTGAAGTAGCAATTCCCACACCAACTATAAAGATTAGAAGCATACCAAAAGAAATAGTTCCAACTACGACGAAAAGAGCACCAATACCAACGATCCACTTCCATTTACCACCGGATTTTTTTACGTTTTTTTGTCCCGGATTGGCCGGAACCTTACCCGTTGTCGGCATCGAAGAAACATTAGTGCTTTTTATTTCTTGCTTTTCTGTTACTCTTGTCCGAAATTGATATCCGCATTTTGTACAGAATTTACTTCCATCCGGATTTTCGGCACCACATTTACCACAAAACATTTTTTATCCCCCTTTTTGCTTCATATTTTATTTAAAGACTAGTTTTTTAACAAATTAACACAACCACACTATCCTTCATTGTGAGTAGGTGTGCTTAATTCACCTGTGAAGACATCAAACTGAGAAGTCAAATTAGAACCTGTATAGGTATTAGAAATACCTGTAAAGTCAAATCGACTGTCAGTCATAGCTTCATAATGCGCATCAGAGTTTGCATAATCGTTAACATGTGTGTCACCTTTATATACTGCACGACGCATAGTGACAGTATTTTCGCTAAAAGTATCGGCGCCTAAAATACGAATCCAAGAATAAATATCATTGGTATTCGCATTAGCCCAATCATGACCACCCATGTTGGAAGAAGCGTTCATATATGCACGAAGATTTGCTGCTGCAGCAAGTTCAGAGTCAAATACCAAAGGTTCACGACCTAATTCGGCTCTATACTCGTTAATACCTTCTAATTCTGCTTCCTGAAGGGCAGTAAGTTCTTGAGTATATTGAACAAGAGTTGCAGAACCACCTGCATTATTCACAGTATCAATATTCTTTTCTGTTTCATAGTTAAGCATGTAATAAATGTAATATCCTTCAAAATTACGACCAAAAGCATCGTATAATTCAGAATCAGCATTTGTTGCATATGCGCTTACATTGAAATCAGCAGAACCCTGACGGCCTTCATGAATACCTACAGTCTGAAAATGTACTAAAAGTAAATCTTCATCATAGTTGTATAACATGGCAAGCATAGGAAAAGTATCCATATAGTAATCAGCATCAAATACTAAGGACCAATCACAAGCATCTACATATGCATTATAGTCTTCACCGTAATCCCATGTTACATCATAAGGATTTTCAGCGTTTTCTATATCTACATAACAATTAGCAATTTCCTTTTCAACTGTAGCCTCTAAACCACAGATTTTAAAGATTGCTTCAATGCTGTTAAAGTCATATTTTTCAACATCATCCGTATCTGCACTGTCATTTTCTTCCGCTTCTGACATATCGGTTTCTGTTATATCGGACTCCTCTGTTTCGGCAACGTCGACTTCCGAATCATCTGCTTGTACAACTGAATTCTCTTCTCTGTCTTCATCAAGTTGAGAATTCAACTCATCTGCATCATTTGCAGATACAGCAGAGTGGTTTGTATTATTTGAATTGTCCATGCCCACAAACATACAACCACTTAATGTAGAAATAATCAAAACAATTAGCACCAAAACAACCGGTATTTTCCTATCAATTCTCTTACCCATTCTTATTTCCTCTCTTGTAACTTGCGATTTTAGGGCCCTAATTCCCGCAAACATTATATATATATATATATATTGTCAAGGAAAAGTTTCATAAATTTTACCTTTATTTTCAACCGGTTTTCTCTGACTTTTAACCTGTTTGGACATATAAAAAACACCTTCTTTATATCTGTATAAGATATAAAAAAGGTGCTAATTTCAGCATATTTATATAATTTACTCTTCCTTTGTATCGTAAAACAGCACGCCCAGTGTTCCTCTGCCGCAGTGGCTGGAAATAACGCCGCCGGCTACGGTTTCAATGACTTCATCAAAGTAATTCAGACTCTTTAAGTAATCCTTTACTTCTTCCACGATTGCCTGGTCCATATCAGTGTGGGTTACGAATACGCGGGTTTTATCGGCACGAAGAAGTTTCTCTTCCAATTCCTTCGCATATTTTAAAATTACTTTATTGTACTTTCCTCTGTACTTCTGACCAACGCCCATTTTACCCATTTTAACATCAATACGGGGTTTTAACTGTAACGTATTGGCAAGCAACGCAGTTACTGAAGTACAACGTCCGCCTCTGGCCAGATATGTAAGGTTGTCAACCACAAAACTTGCACGCACAAGGGTTCTTGCCTCAGAAATTGCTTCCACGATTTCTTCCGCGCTCTTGCCTTCTGCTGCCATATCCGCTGCTCTTAAAACCTGTAAACCGATACCGGTAGATAAATTCATGGAATTAATAACAAACACTCTGTCATATTCCAATTCATCTGCCGCAAGACGAAGCACGTTACAAGTGGTACTCATATCTTCCGAAATACCGATGTAAATTACATCTTCTCCGGCTTCCTGAAACGGTTTTAAAAATTCAATAGCCTCTTCAATGCCCGCCGCTGCGGTTTTTGGTGTTGTTTTATTGGCATCCGCCCAGTCAAAAATTTCAAGCGGGGTCACATCCACCATATCAAAATAACTCTTATCATCCATAACGATGCACAAAGGAATGACTTTAATGTCATATTTTTCTTTTAACTCCGGAGACAAATCACAAGTACTGTCTGAAACAATTCTTACTTTTGCCATAGTTTGTATCCTCTCTTTTTATTAAAATATTGCAGACCTTGACCTTACCGCCTCGCCCTGCTCCGGTCCTTTTATGTAAAAGCCGAAGTGATACTTCGGCCCTATGCGTTTTATTCAGTATACGCTGTTTTTATAAATTTTTTATAAACTTATTATATCATTTCTTACAGAAACTGCAATAAATCCTTTGACATTTTCTGCTCCATCTCCACAAGTTCTTTGGCAAGGGACATACTTTCGCCATCCGCTTTATTATATTTGTTAATATTTTCGGTAATGGATTTAATCCCCATATTGCATCCGTCAATGAGAATTTCGGCGATTTTATGGGAGTCTTTCTCCATCATTAACTTCATATCCGTAGTAATTCTTGCAAAAGCACTGGCCATTACCGGCGGATTCTGGGTTGTCTCCTGTGCCTGGTTTAACAATCTGTGGCATTTGTCTCCAAAATCATCATGGCGCTCCAGATATTTATCAATCACAGCCAACAGACGTCCTTCCTCTGCATAAGAGCGTACCTGCTTCATACTTTCCACGCCCATTTTACATCCGGCATCGCATTCTTTTAATAAAGCAATTGTATCCGTATTCATTTTAAGCATACCTCCAATCAAGTCTTTGATGGTAGTATGCTTAAAAATACGCCATAATATTCCTTTTATACATTTAATAATGTTACAAGCCCCTGATAAGAAAAGTCTCTCGCTTCTTCTCTGGTAATTTCACCCGCATAATAGTGATTGATAATACAATAAATATAACCTGTCACCTGTGTCGCAAATACACTTCTGCGCATAACTTTTTTACTCTGACTGAAAATACCTTCCTCATATCCCTGCAACATAAAATCATCAATCATACCTTCCACATGGGAAATCGGGCAGGTTGTACTTTTCTGTACCTTTTCCACTTCGATGCGGAAATTGTCTTTTACTTCATAGTTGCCCATAAAAATTTTAATCAGATTTCCGGTCGCCATGGTATCCGGCAATTTTTCTTCCAGATAATCCAATAAAAGGTAATATTTCTCCTGAAATGTCTTATCCTGCTTCATTAATTTTTCCACATTAAGAATATGAGCATATGTGTCAAAAAATAATGCTTTTACTATAATTTCTTCTTTACTGCCGAAGTATTCATAAGCAGTGCCCTTTCCGATTCCGGCACGTCCCGTAATATCACTTACTTTGATACTGTTGATATCGTAATTCTCCTGTATCATTTCAATGACAGCCTTATACATCAGCCTCTCTTTTTCTGCGATTCCTTCAAACATCAAAAGATCGCTTCCGTTTGTTTTTTTATCCATTTTATACCTCTGTTTCCATACCTACAGTTCCTCTTCCACCATGCTCTTATTTTTATTGAAAATATCATAAATACAAGGCACAACAATCAATGTTAAAAGAGTACCGTAAATCAAACCACCGGTCATGGTGATTGCCATAGGCTGCATCATTTCGGAACCTTCACCCATTCCCAATGCCATGGGAATCATCGAAAGAATGGTAGTCAATGCAGTCATCAGAATCGGGCGCAAACGCGCTCTTCCGGCCTCTACAATCGCTTCCTTCTTCGGCATTCCTTCGCGACGCAACTGATTGATAAAATCTACCATAACAATACCGTTATTTACAATAATACCGGCCAACATTACAAAACCAATCATGGCAATTACACTGACTTCGTAACCACTGATAAACAAGGCACCAAAGCCTCCGGTAAATGCCAGCGGAATTGTAAACATAATGATAAACGGCGATAATAACGACTGGAACTGCGCAACCATTACCATATAAATAAAGATAATTGCCAGAATTAACATCAATGCCAACTGTTCCATGGCATCCATAATCATTTCATCTTCACCGGCCATTTTTAAAGTATAACCTTCCGGGATTTCATATTGATCCAGTTTTTCCTGAAGTTCGTTACTTACCAACGTTACATTATAACCTTCGTCAATGCCGGCAGTAACATTAATATAACGGGTCTGGGCCGAACGGTTGATGGAATTCATGGAAATACCTTCTTCAAAGGTTGCAATTTCCGTGATTTTAATTGTTTCCTCATCACCGTCTTCATTGGTATAAGGGAAGGTTATTTTTTTAATATCGTTTAAAGTTACTTCCGCCTGTTCTTCACTCATGACATATACGTCATAATCTTTTATATCGGTCGAAACCTGCGTGGACGCAGTGTCCGCTGCCATTTCCATATATACAAGTTGGAATACCTGCGCAACCGTCATTTTATACTTTGCGGCTTTTTCCTTATCAACGTGAATGGTAAGGGAGGCTGTTGTATCTTCCAATCCGTCATTTACATCTACGGTACCTTCCGTTTCTTCCACGATTTTAGCCACATCTTGCGCAATTTCTTCCAACTTATCCAAGTCACGTCCCTGTACCTGGATACTAAGACCGCTACCTAACAGTGCCGTCATATCTGAGGACTCTGAACTGATATTAACCAAACCGTCAATGTCCTTTGTCTTTTCTTTTATTTCATCGATAATATCGTACATGGAACGGTCACTTTCCGGATCCAAAAGAATGTAGTAAGTAACCGATTCTGTTCCGGTCGACATCAAACTCATGGTTCCTCCGCCACCGGCCATTGCACCAATGGTTTCGATACCTTCGATGTCTGAAATTGCTGCGGTAGTTTCGTCCGCTAATGCCTTTAATTCATCAAACGTAAGAACTTCTTCTTCCTTCGGGCCTACTGACATGGAAATCTGGTCAGCCTCCATCTCCATATCCATAAAAGTAAAACCTCTGGAAAAAGCAGCCCAAGTACTTAAAACCAGTAAAACCAGTGACAAGATTAAAACCAAGGGCTTCATACGCAAAATATAATGTAATATATTTCCGTACCAGTCTCTGAATTTGTCGTATAATTTTGTTTTCGGCTCCTCCGCATTTTTAAGCATACCGGATGCCATCATAGGTACAAAGGTTAATGCCACAATTAAACTTGCTGCCAAGGTAAATGCGATGGTTAAAGCAATATCCACAAACAACTGTTTCGTGATACCATCCGTAAAAATAATCGGTGCAAATACACAAACGGTCGTTAATGTAGATGCTATAATTGCACCACCTACCTGAGAGGCACCTTCTACTGCCGCTTTTTTAGCAGACATACCAAGTTTCTTTAATCTATAAATATTTTCGATAACTACAATGGAGTTATCCACAAGCATACCGATACCAAGTGCCAAACCGGACAATGAAATCAAGTTTAAGGTAATATCGGTAAAATACATCAAGACAATGGCAAATACCACACTCATGGGAATGGAGCATGCAATTACAAATGTGGAACGCCAGTCTTTTAAGAATATAATCAAAATGATGACAGCCAATGCCGCACCCATAAGCATATTCTGTACAACAGATTTTACAATCATATCAATATAAACACCCTGGTCCATCAAGACTGCTATGTTTAATTCCGGATTACTTTTTTCCAAATCCTCAAATCTGGCCAAAAGATTATCGGTAACTTCACCTGTGGAATAACCGGTCTGCTTTTCAAAAGAAAGCATAATAGCAGGATTGCCGTTTACACGGGAGTAGGAATCTGCGGCATCGTTTACCAATGAAATATCCGCAATATCTTTTAAGCGAATCACACCTACACTATCCATTCCCATATCCATCAAAACAAGGTTGGCAAGGTCACTGTAAGAAGATACTTCATCGCCCACACTAACCATATACTGGGTGTCCCCATCCATTACGTATCCTGCAGGCATATAAAAATTCTGCGCCATAAAAAGGCTGTTAATCATGTCAACCGTCAGAATTTGTGTCAAATCTGCCGATTCCAAAGCAGACTCTTCCGCATCTTCCAATTGTGTTTCACCCATTTCAATCTGTGCCAAAGCAGAATTTAAAGTCGCCTCCAAACTGCTCAATTCAAAAATCGTTTTAATCTGGGTTTCGGTCAAAGTAATATAAGCTTCATCCAAAGCCTCTTTACCCTCTTTTATTTCACCCTGCGCTTTTTCCATCGTAGCAATTCCGGAATTCAAATCTGCCTGTGCTTTGGTTAATTTCTCTAATGCTGCAGGAATATCTTTATAAGAGTTTATGGTTACATTCAGGTCTTTAATTGCACCGGAAATGGTAGATAATCCTGCGTCGAGGGCCTCAAGACTCATAGCGGCCATATCCCGCGCAGCTTTTACCTGTTCACGTGACATTCCGCCGGATGCCGCCTGGAACATTGCATCATCTTCTATGGCAAGCAACTGATCCATTGCTTCAACCGTCTGCTGTAATTTGAGTGCTGACTGATAGGTATCATTCAACGTCTTAACTACAGTTTCCAAAGTTTTCTTTGTCTCTTTTAATTCAGGTAATGTCTGTGTTATGGTCGCTTCACCGACATAAATCTCTATTTTACCGTTTACGATTTTATTTGCGGCATCTGCAATTTCAGATGCCAACTTATCCTGACCTTCTTCTAATTCTTTTAAGCCGTCTTCGACTTCTGCTTTGGAATCCTCCAGTTCTTTTCGCGCATCCTCCAGTTCTTCGGATATTTCCGCCTGCATTTTATCATTTAAGGCGTTTACCTTATCTTCATTGATAACAACTGTATATCGTTCTTCAACGGTACCGGTCAAACTAACGGTAGCAACACCTTCTACACTTTCTAATGAAGGCTTTAACTCATTTTCAACATACTCCGCAATTTCAATTTGCGTCATGCCCTCAATATCGGCAGATGCAACCATAATCGGAAGCATATTGGGATCCAACTGCATAATCATAGGCGCACTGACTGTATCTGCCCAACCACCCTTTAACTGATCCAGTTTTTGTTGCATTTCAATAACAACAGAATCCATATTGGTTTCCTGTTCATACTCCAAAATGACCATAGAATAACTATTGGATGAAACGGAACTGACTGATTTAATATTTGATGTAGTAGCCATCGCCGCTTCAATCGGTGCTGTAATGCTCTTTTCAATTTCTTCCGGACTTGCTCCCGGATCAGTTGTAATAACAAGCGCATACGGAAGACTCATATTCGGTAAAAGGTCTGTTGTCATTCGCATAAGGGAAACGACGCCCAACACCAATACCAAAACGACTCCTACCCAAACAGTATATGGTTGTTTTACACTAAATTTTGAAAACATATTTTGCCTCCGTTTATTCTTCCGCTTTTATTTATGTTATGTAAAATAACTAGATTTCAAATTCTAATATTGGCAATTCTTATAATGTATTTTTCTTTTTTAATACATTTTATTGAAATCCGTTAAAACACGCTGAAACATACTTGCACAGTATATATTACATTTGTGTTTATATTGTGACCGACCGTTCGGTCAGTTTGGCTTAAAAAAATAAGAGTTCAAATGAACTCCAATAAAAAATGCCCAGAGCCGGAATCGAACCAGCGACACGAGGATTTTCAGTCCTCTGCTCTA
>X409_Impala__coassemble_361_pt1 | contig 41674 bp, 33 predicted proteins | sample X409_Impala__metabat2_low_PE_002 | metagenome-assembled genome bin X409_Impala
CCCGTAGAAACCGTCAAAAACATATACTACGGAAAGACCGCAGACCCCAAAGTACCCACGGTTTTAGCCATTGCAGAGGCTACAGGACACAGCATCAATTGTCTGATGGGCAAATGCCCGCATACGCCTCAGGAAAAAGCAATCCTTAGGAACTATCGCACCTGCGGACCTCACGGCAAAAGTTTAATTGAACTGATTGCCAAATACGAAGCCGGTGCCGTAAAGAGCGAACGTGAGTCCACGGAAAAGCACTTGATTCCCTGCCTCTTACCTCACGGCGAAATCCGCAAAGGTATCATCTACGACACCTGCGAAACCATTGAAATCGAAACCACAACACCGGAAGCATATATTTCCATCCAGATGACCAATAATGATTTGGCGCCGAAATATTGTAAAAACGATATTATTTTACTGGAAAACCGCTTCCCCACCAATGGTGAATATGCGAGTTTCTTCCGGAATGACCGCTTATACATCCGTAAATTCATTGAGGAGGACGGATTTTATCGTTTGAAGTGCCTGCACAATCAGGGAACGGATATGATTCTTCGCAGAATGGATGAAGTCCAGTACGTAGGAACCTGTTGCGGCGTGGTAAGACAATAAAATCCCTTAAGAAACAGCAAAGAGACCGCCTAAGAAGCAGTTAAGACAGTATTTAAGAAACAGCAAAGGGTTAATTTCGATTCTGAAATTAACCCTTTATATCGTATAGCAGGATACCGATTATCCGATTTCGCAACCTACACCTCATCTCTGTAAATAACATCCTTATATATATCAAAACAAAATGCTGCTTCTTCTTTTGTAAATTCCTTCGACGAGAAAGCTGCTGCCTTTACTATGGTTATAAATCTCTCCCAGTCTTCATTTTCCACCTCTGTAAAAGCATTCTTTAGAACATTTTCATATTCCGTTTCCGTATTTTTACCCGTCAACATATGCTTATACTGTAATTTATGATATATGCTGCCGTTTACAATCTGTATAACGCTTTTATAATTTTTTTTACGCATCTCTGTGCAAATCAATTTATAACGTGAACTTTCCGATGTAAAAAAGCGATGGGTACGCATACCCACGAAGGAAAGCACAATGACTAAAATCACACCGCCGACAACTGCAAACACAATACGCCAGTCGATTCCTTCCTTTTCTTCTTCATCATGCTCTTTCGGCACCACAACAAAACCGCCGGTGACTTCCTTTCCTGCATCCTCGCTTTCACTCTCTGATACATTTTCCCGTTCTGCCGTCTCACCTGAAACAGTCGTACCTTCGGGTTGATATACACCGGTTACCTCGATTGGTACCCAGCCTTCCCCGTCCAGATATATTTCTACCCATCCGTGGGAACGATCATCCATCAGTGCAACCCTGTATCCTTCTTCCGACTCTTCAAAATCACTGACCGGTATCAGGTAGCCGGAGACATAACGGGCAGGGACTCCCATCTGCCGCAAAAGCATAACCGATGCGGATGCATAATGCATACAATAGCCGGCCTGTGTGGTTTCCAGAAAATATTCTATCGGATCTGTATCTTCCGGCAAATCCGGTAATTCCAGACTGTATATTGTATTCTCTTTCATCCATTCCGCAACCAATTGAGCCTTGGCCATTTCCATATCATTTTCCGCAATATTCCCGGTACTCTCCAGTCTCTTCTCCAAATCGGCAGCCACACGCTTCACGGAATCCAAATGTTCCGGTACTTCCAGACATTCTTCATACAGATAAGTATTATATTCTTCTTCCGACATATAATCAGCCCATAAATCTTCCGTTACCGTATGCTGCTCCCGGTCCCATTGTGCCACATAGTACAATTCTTTGTTTACTTCCTGACCGCTCCACATGCCCTCCGAATAATCCGCGCTGATATAATCTTTTAAATACAAATTGGACGAAGCCCTGCGTTCAAATAACATCTCCTGCACTACAACATGTTGAAACTGCGGAGTATCGTTATTCATCACCTCTATGGTATCATTGTCAAAACCTGTCACCCATTCGGAATCCGTTCCAATATGACCCTTTAACCGCCACTTTTCTACTTGTTCCTGTATATGTTCCGTCACATCTGCCACAGTTCCGGCATTGTTGTCAATAATCACTTGTGCTGCATTCTTCCCCATTAGCAGAACCAATGCCGCAATCATCCAAACGATAACAGGTTTTATAATATTTTTATGTATATAACCTTTTTCCGCATAGGAACCCTGCTTGCCGTATGCCACCTGCATATCGACACGCCTTGGTAAAATACCGCATCCCAAGAGTACACCCGCCAATAACAGAAGAATAGCCATTGTTCCCGGGACTTTTTTTACCATAATTTCCGCCGCCAAAACCGTTACCGGAACAATTAACACCCTGCCGTACTTCTTGCCGGCACAAGCCGACCGGTATGTAATCCAAACCAAAAATAATATTAGCCAAGAACTGCCTTCTCCACAATACTCCGGATTCCCCGTATGCCAATATACGGGCATCTTATACACTTCTTTCCAATCCAACAGATACATGCGGATAAAAGCCACAATCCCCTGAGCCGTATCCGAAGAAATCCACAAATATAACATAAAACCGATGATTCCTGCAGGCAGACTGCACACATACACCAAACGTGCTGTTTTACCGTTGCATCTTTGCACATAATATATTATACCACCGGTCAGCAAAAATAACAGGAAACTGCCGATTCCGGCTAACCATCCCGGCGGTTCGCACCCATAACAATCTCTTACGGCATACACCGCACTTCCCATACAAAGAAGCGCACAAAAAACAGTGGGAATTACCGTTTTTATCCCGGCTAAAATTCCCCGCAGAAAGTCATCACTTTTACGGCTGTCTTCTATTGCTTTTACCCACTTTATTCTTTGTCCTGCTTTCATAACCGTTCCATTTTTTATAATATCAATTCAATTTCCGCCATAGACGTTTCCAATTCCTTTGCGGACAACCTTCCCAGTTCCTCATCATTACAGCGAACCACCAGTTCATCCGTCAGGACATACTCTCTTATATAAGATTCCTCTCTGTACTTATCCCTGTATTGTGCCAACAAACCGCCCTCGCAGTTATCGATTTGCATCTCGGTAATGGTGGCAATCAGATAAAACATACTCTCTTCATCGTCTACGCGAATACGAAGGACATCTTTTTCACGTTGGTCATACCAGGTAATATAATGAGGACATCCTGCCTTCATAACAGAATAGGATATCCCTGCTGCCGCTTCCAAAAATGCAATGCGTTTTCCTTCATTTCCCTTTTTAAACCCCAGTGCAAAATCCAAATACAGTACCACCGGACAGGGTTTGGGTAGGGAATGTTCTTTTACCACCAGTTCATCATGTCTTGCGGTTAATTTCCAGTGCACATTCTGCATCCTGTCACCTTTTCGGTATTCCCTGATTTGAAAAACCTCACTGTGATCCAAACCGCTTCTCTTCTCATCATAAATATCCGTCTCGCCTAAATACATCCGGGTTGCTTCCGTACGATAAACCGGAACTTCATACATTCCCGGCATTACGCGGACAGACACCGTACTGTTGCATTTTTTTCTTACGCAGATGCAACCGCTCAAATCATAAATACGAATGCCTTTTAAAGTCACCTCATACTTACCCATTTCTCCAAAAATCAGGCTTTCCACAAAGGTGGATTCTCCCTCACATATACACGGCAACTTTCTGCGATATTTTCTGATTTTACCCGATGTTATTTCTCTAACGTTGATAAGCACATCCGCTTTCCCGATGCTGCTGCGCATTTCGTTGTTTACTTTGATACGAACCATATTTTCCTGTTCTTTTTCCGATATCTGAATGGGAATTTCCATATCAACCGCAGTATGCCTGCATGCAAACCACAGGGACACATAGGCATAGACACCATATCCGCCCATAACACAAGCCAGTAATAACAGCATGACATTTTCCAACAATAATGCAAAATATGCAATTGTAATTATGCAAAATACAAGTATCAATAAACGAATCACTTTAGTCTTCTTTCTTCTTATATGAGGCAGGGCGATTGGTTTTAATCAAAATTTCTTCCAAAACCGACGTTGCCGTAATATGCGCCACTCTTGCCTTGGTACTCAACACGATTCTGTGCCTTGTCACATCCATAAAAATATCCGTCACATCCTCAGGCAGTACGTAATCCCTACCCTTTAAATATGCCCAAGCCTTTGCCATACGCGTACAGGCAATGGCTCCTCTGGTACTCAATCCCAGTTCAATATAGGAATGCTCTCTTGTGGCCTTGGCAAGTGTAGCAATATAATTCAAGATGCTGTCATCCATATAAATATTTTCTGCCAGGCTCTGCATATGTTTTAACGTATCCGTATCCAACACCGTCTTGCTTAATTCTTTTACCGTTTTGCTTTTTCCTTTCAGAATTGCCACTTCGTCCTCCCTGGTGGGATATCCCATACTGATACAGATCATAAAACGGTCTAACTGGGATTCCGGCAACAATTGCGTACCGGCACTGCCCTTTGGATTCTGTGTCGCCATTACAATAAAAGGTTGTGGAATTTCCTTAACTTCCCCGTCAACGGTTACTCTGCCCTCTTCCATTACTTCCAGAAGGGCAGACTGGGTCTTCGGCGAAGTACGATTGATTTCATCTGCAAAAAACAAATTACACATTATGGTTCCCGGGTAATATTCAAACTTCCCCGTTTCCTTCTGATACATATGAAATCCTATAATATCCGCCGGCATAACATCCGGTGTAAATTGCATACGATTGCTGTCAAGTCCCAACACACGGGAAAAGGCCATTGCCATAGTGGTTTTACCCACACCCGGAACATCCTCAATCAGAATATGTCCTCCTGCCAGAATAGCCGCAAACACTTTACCAATACAATCATCCTTTCCGGTAATTTCTTTTTTGACCTCACCGATTACTTCCTGAATTGTTGCATTCATAACCTCACCCATACTTCCCCTCCATTTTCTCTTTTTAAAAATAACCGACGCATGGCCGGTTATTTTACATTATCCTAAAACAAGTCCGCGGAACGCTTCCCCGCGCTCCTCAAAATTTTTAAAATATCCATAAGATGCTGCTGCCGGCGACAATACACAGGCCTTCCCCTCCCGGGTAATTTTTTTAGCCTCCATAACCGCCAACTCCAGATTCGGCATGTAACTACACTGCTCACACAGCCCTACCGCGTCATAAATCCGTTTTCCCGAATCATACATACATATAAAACGATACTGCGGATTCTCCCTGATAAAAGCAATCAGCACGTCATAGTTAATTCCTCTGTCCATACCGCCTATTAAAATGGTCTGCACCTCAGGAACACTCTTGATTGCACTGATGGTTGCCTCGGGAATCGTGGAAATGGAATCATCATAAAATGCCACACCGTTTACATCACCGATGTGCTCCAAGCGATGAGGAAGCCCCTTAAATCGGTGCATACTCTCCAGCACTTTATTCTCTTCGCATCCAAATAATTGAACCGCTATGTAATGTACAAACTGTGCATTATAATGATTATGCTCTCCCAAAACATTCAAGTCAAACGTCTGCTCTTCCGTGCGTTTCATTGCAATCACATTTGCCTTGGTATCAATTGCGGGTACATTATCGCCCGTAAAGAAATAATCTCCCGCCTTTTGATAACGGGCAATATTACTTTTGGCCTTAAAATACCGCTCCACGGTTTCATAGTAATCCAAATGTTCTTCATAAAAGTTCAAAAAGATTGCAATGTGCGGCGAAACTTCACAATGTGCCAACTGATGACAGGACATTTCGAATACTACAACGGTATCTTCATCAATCTCCTCAAAATAATCAAGACAGGGCTGGCCGATATTTCCCAGGATAACCACCTTTTTATCAGTACACTCTTTTAATACGGTATATAACATGGAAGAGGTGGTACTTTTCCCTTTGGTCCCTGTAATACCGATGACGCGGTCACGATATGCTTCCAAAAAAATTTCAGTCTGAGAAAGATACTTCAAATTGGCTTCATGATACACAATTCCCGGACTTTTAATAATCCAGTCGTATGCATCCTCGTCAAAACCGTCCCGCTTCCCCTCATAAACCTCTACCTCGGCAGGTTTGCAACATCTTTTTAAAAACTGTTCCGTAGACTGTCCTTCCCGTCCGTATCCCCATATCAGTATTCTTTTTCCGTTTATTTTATCAATTATGCTCACTGCTTTATACACCTTTCAAGAATACTTTTATAATTCTCGGGCAGATTATTTTCTTCTTCCCAGCCGCTTAATAACGTTTCCAGTTCATCCGGCTCTTCTTTTATAAAATCCGCATATCTGTCAGTCAGAAGACTATGACCGCCTTTTTTCATAAAATTCTTTAAAGACACAAGTACTTCTTTTCTCGTACCCACACATTCAAAAGGTTTGTTTTCCTCAATGCCTGTCAATTCACGGAAATACAAGTCAAGCGACTCTTTTTCCAGAAGATTCTCACCAAAGATTTCCACTAACTCTTCCTGACTTAAAAAAGGCAATAAAATAATATATACAAACAAACATTTCGGGCATTCACAACACCAGATTCCCTGCTTACTTCCCACATTACAACTTCTGAATACTTTATGGTATTGCTTACTTCTTGCAAAAAGCATTGCAATCTGAATCTCCATCAGCGGACGTAACAAACTGAAATAAAGAATGGGCGTATCCACCATACTTCTTACATACCACATAAAATCCTGCTCAAACTCATAACTCTTGGAATACTGATGATTTACAAAAGAATCTTTTACCGTAGTTTCGTTGGCACTTGTTTCATTCGATAAAACAATGTAGCGGTTACCGCTTAAGTACGCCGAAATCACGGACGAAAAAGCCACTACCGCAGAAAAAGGAATATGACCGTTTAAGTAACCCTGCTTGTTTAATTCAAGCAACTCTTTATCAAGCACGCGTCTTGCCTCATAAGTGCCTTTTTTATAATCGCACACATCAATGACATTATGTGTAGTTGCATTGCCGTTTACCGCATACGTGGTAATTCCCTCATCTTTTAACAGTTCCAATGATACGACAGAATCCTTTCCGCCGCCTACGGATACAAGGCACCCGCTGTATTCCTTATTATCTTTTAAGGGGGCAATGGTTGCTTCCTTACACTGAATATGCATCAAATCTTCCTGAGACACTTCAATGCCGTTACGATACATAAACTCGCCCAAACCGTTGTAATAAAGTTTTTTCCACCAGGCACACTGCTCCTTGGACAACTCACCGCATTCAATCACTAAATTAGGCGGGCAGGCACATTTCCAGTAACTGATGGTCTCCACCATACCAAGATTAAAAAACAGGCGGTCAAGAATCTTTTCATCAACTTCTTCCAACGCCGGAAACTCCCAACTTGATTTAAAATCCTTAAGCCCCGGAATACTGAAATGATATTCCACGCGATAGGAACCTTCCTTACGCTCCACAACGTATTCTTTATATATAAAAGTACTGTACTCTTTTCTTAAATTTTCAAAAGTAAACACTGCTGCCTACCTCCTTACTCTTAACACACCTATTATAATCACTCTTCTTTACAAACTCAATCTTTTTCCTGTCTTCCGCATAATTCAGGATGTTTTTTCTTAATTTCCGCTTTATCCTGATACATAAGTTCATCCGCCTGATGATATATATCCATATAATCCTTTGAATACTCTCCGGAAGCACACCCCATGGCAATACTTAAAATAATCGGACTGTCTTTATACTCTTCGCAAGCCTTACGCACTTCCTTCATGTCATCTTCCATTACGCCATCTTTAAATGATAAATAGATTGCCACGAATTCATCTCCGCCCACGCGATATACATCATGTGCGTGACTCATTTTATCATTTAAAATACCTGCAGCTGCCCGAAGCAATTTATCACCTTCAATATGTCCGAACTTATCATTAATTACCTTTAACCCGTTCATATCACAGACAACGAATCCGACTTTGGTTTTCTTGTTACTGTATTTTTTCTCCATCTGCTCTAATTGCATTTTATAACCGTTTTTGTTTTTGATTCCCGTTGCCGCGTCCCAATATACCTGCTCTCTGTATTCTTTCGCAGGATTATTAAATGTTGCGAACAATCCAAGACATACAAAAGTAATCGCAGCACTCGTCATAAGAAGTTCCGGAACCAGTGCCTGAATTACGATGACAAGAATCATCATTCCGGTCATCGGATAGAGCGTTAATTTCTTTTTGCGTTCCAGTTTCTTATGATTACATACCACTAACACAAAACAGATTAGGCAATATACCACAAACGCACCGTAACCGACAAAAACCAGAGGTCCGTAACTGTAATTGGTTCCGTTGCCCTCCACGTATTCCACCGGCAAAAAAAATGCAGACAAAGCAAAAACAAAGGCAGGAATATATTTAAATATTCTTGCTATTTTTTGCACTCTTTTAGATGCCGTCATTAAAACAATATATTCATAGAATGCCATGGTAAATGCAATACTGAACGCGTAATAAAGAATATGCAGAGCAGCGTTTACCTCAGGCGGTACCACATCCAATTTATTGACGGTAATTACCGTAATAATATCAAACACTACATGTGCCAATGAATAAATTAATATCCTGAAAAAGGTATTATGCTCTGTCTTTATTTTATAAACTGCGGTATAGCATAATATAAACGTAATCACCACCAGACACACAAACTCTTCCCTTAATATGAGCAGCGACATAAATACCTCCTTATCACTCATCCGATAGCATCTTTATTTCTTAAAATATTCTTTTACCAGTTTAAATACAGTTCCTGACAACAGCAATACCGCAATAAGATTCGGAATTACCATCAATCCGTTAAAAGTCTCTGCAATGCTCCACACAAGCCCTAAATCCACTGTAGCACCCACAACGGCTACCATTGAATAAATCACCATAAAAGGCTTGACAATCTTCGCTGAGAAGATAAATTCCGCACATCTTGCACCGTAAAGGCCCCAACCGATAATGGTGGAAAACGCAAAACAACACATTGCCACCGCCGTAAAAATCGATACCCAGTTACCGTACGTAGACGTAAATCCGCTGATGGTAAGTTCCGCACCGGCCGCATCACCGAACACAACCGGTGTGCCGCTGCAAAGAATAACCAATGCAGTTAATGTACAAATAATGATGGTATCCGCAAACACTTCAAAAATTCCGAAGAAGCCCTGTTCCACCGGCTTACCCGTATCTGCACAGGCATGTGCAATGGAACCGGTACCAAGACCTGCTTCGTTGGAGAAGATACCTCTTGATACACCCTTGGTCATAGAGGTAAAGAAACTGCCTACCACACCGCCGGTCACTGCTGCCGGATTAAAAGCACCGTAAAAAATATCAGTGAACACACCGGGTACATTTTTGATATTTAACAACACAACACCCAGAGCCAGTAAAATATAGAAAACTGCCATAAACGGCACCAGTTTTTCGGTTACTTTTCCGATTCTTTTGACGCCGCCCAACAAAACACAAACAACCAGAAGCATAATAACAATACCAATTATCCAATTGCTGATTGTTACACCTTCTGCAGAAATCAAATTATAATTAAGAAGCGCCGAATTTACTGCCGTTGCAATGGTATTTACCTGTGTGGCATTACCGGTACCGAATACCGTAAAAATACCAAAAACCGAAAATAACACAGCAAGCCAATGCCATTTTTTACCCAAACCGTTCTTAATATAGTACATCGGTCCGCCGACATACTCACCTTTTTCATTCTTTTCTCTGAAATGAACTGCCAAAACCACTTCCGAAAATTTGGTACACATGCCAAGAAAAGCAGACACCCACATCCAGAACACCGCACCGGGACCGCCGATTGCAATTGCTCCCGCCACACCGGCAATATTACCGGTACCAACGGTTGCGGAAAGTGCCGTACATACTGCCTGGAACGGTGTCATGGTGCCGCGCTTTGCTTCTTTTTTCTCAAAGACCTTACCTATGGTCTGTTTCATTGCCAAAGGAAACTTTCGTATCTGTATAAAACCGGTGCGGATGCTTAAATATAAGCCTACCCCGATAATGCAAATAATCGCAGGAATACCCCACACGAAATTATTTACCGCAGCATTTACATTTTCAATAATAACTAACATATAAAACCTGTTCCGTTCTTCATTTTTCTAATTTTATTCTTTACACGCCTGTATTAATTTGTTTTTAGCCGTTTATACAAAATATTTCTTTTTCCGGTCTACTCAAATTTCTCTGCCACCTGCTTAAGCAATTCTCTGATACTTAAATGCTGTGGGCAGGTCGCCTCACACAAGCCACACTCAATACACTCTGAAGCCTTACCTTTACCCGCAGTATGCATATTATAATGCCACTCGCCGTTCCATCCCACATATCTTCTCAAACAATTCATATCCGAGAACAAATCCGGAATGGAAATATTCATAGGACAACCATCAATACAATATTTACAGAACGTACAAGCAATCAAATCCTGTGCCTTAAAAATATCACAAACTTTCCATACCGCCTCAAACTCCTCTTCACTAAGCGGTTTAAAATCCGTCATAAAACTTAAATTATCTTCCATCTGCGCCATATCGCTCATTCCGGAAAGCACCATCATTATCTGATCAAAACTTGCCGCAAAGCGAAGGGCATAACTTGCATTGCTGCCGCCTTCCAATGCATTAAAAACTGCCTGTGCCGTATCGGGAAGATTTACAAGATTTCCGCCTTTTACGGGCTCCATTACAATCACCGGTTTATTGTGTTTTACGCATACCTCATAACACTTTCTGCTTTCCACTCCCGGATCATCATAATCCGCATAATTGAACTGAATCTGCACTACATCAATTTGCGGATACTCCGTCAAAATGCGTTCCAGAACTTCCGCTTTATCATGGAAGGACAAGCCTACATTTTTTACACGTCCCTGTTCTTTTAATTCAAAGGCAGTTTCGTATGCACAACAATTTTTATAATGTTCAAATAATTCCGCATTCTGGGCATGCATCAGATAAAAGTCAAAATAATCCACGCCGCAGGCTTCCAACTGTGCTTCAAAACAAGGAAGAATATCATCTTGCGTTTTTAAATAATTTGAGGTCAGTTTGTTTGCTATTATGTAGTCTTCCCTTGGATATCTCTTAACAAGACACTCACGCAAGGCTATTTCACTCTTTCCTCCGATATAACCGTGGGCTGTATCGAAGTAATTGAAACCGCTGTCCATAAAAGCATCTACCATCTTAATGGTTTCTTCGTAATCCACGTCTTCGCCCTTCATCGGCAGACGCATAAAGCCGAATCCGAAATTCTTTTTTACATTACCATAAAAACGATTAGACATATAACCTCCCCATAAATGCTGTCGCTCGAAGCATTCCTTACCCGTGATTCATAATGCATACGCAACGCATCATACCACTTTTTTTACCGGTAAATATTATACCAAACTTTTTTACAACTGTATACCCATATCGTAACCTCTCACTTTTGTTTTCTTCCTCTATCCACACCTTTCAACGTTTTTAATTTCGAAATTTCTTTTTTAAGTCCTTTTTTCAGATGCTATTATTTTACTTTTCTTTTATCCTTAAATATGTTATATTCACTTTGATTGATTATTTTTAATTCATTATCCATGAGAGGCATATTATGTTTGGTGATAATTCAAGTAAAAAAGAAAAAATGAACATTATTATTGTTGGTTGCGGTCGCGTAGGTTCTACCATCGTGGAACAACTTAGCAAGGAAGGCAATAATATTACCATTATTGATAAAGATTCCGAAGTTGTAGAAACGCTTACGAATCTATACGATGTTATGGGTGTTGTCGGCAATGGTGCAACCTACAGTGTACAGATGGAAGCCGGTATTGAAAACACCGACCTTTTCATTGCGGTTACGGAATCGGACGAATTAAACTTACTTTGCTGTACCGTTGCAAAGCGTGTCAGCAATTGCTCAGCCATTGCCAGAGTCCGTACCCCGGAATACAGTAAAGAAGCTGCTTATCTGAAAGAAAAATTAGGGCTTGCAATGATTATCAACCCTGACTTGGAAGCTTCCAGGGAAATAGCAAGAATTTTGGCACTTCCCTCTGCATTGGAAGTAAACTCCTTTGCTCACGGTCAGGCAGAACTGATTAAATATAAAGTTCCGGCAGAAAGTATGTTGAACGATTTGGCCATTATGAATATCGGTAAGGTTGTATCGCAACAAGTCTTAATTTGTGCCATTGAGCGCGAAGGAGAGGTATACATTCCCTCCGGTAATTTTATTATCAAAGAGGGAGATATTATTACCTTTGTTTCCACAAGAAAACAGGCCCGCAAGTTCTTCCTTGCTTTGGGTTCCAAAGTAAAACACGTACGCGATTGTATGATTATCGGCGGTGGCAAAACCACCCACTATCTTGCTGACCAGTTAATTCACGCCGGTATTAATGTTAAAATCATCGAAAAGAAGAAAAAACGTTGTCAGGAATTAAGTACTTTACTTCCGAAAGCAATTATTATTAACGGCGACGGAACGGACGAAGAACTGTTACGTGAAGAAGGAATTGAGACCATTGAATCCTTTGTACCTTTAACCGGTATCGACGAAGAAAATATTATGTTAACTTTGTACGCAAGACAGGTATCTCCTGCCAAAGTAATTACCAAGATTAATCATATTAACTTTAAAAATGTAGTGAATAATTTGGATTTGGGCAGTGTGATTTACCCCAGATACTTAACTTCAGAAGCGATTGTGGCTTATGCCCGCGCGAAAAAAGACTCTTTGGGCAGTAATATCGAAACTTTATATCACTTATTTGATTCCCGCGTGGAAGCCATTGAATTTGTGGTACGCCCCGATTCCAGAGTCATTAATGTTCCTTTGATGGAACTTGCTCTGAAAAAGAATTTATTAATTGCCTTTATTAATCGTAACGGCTCCATCATTATCCCCAGCGGTCAGGATTCCATCCACCCCGGCGATACGGTAATGATTGTAACCACCCACACAGGCTTTAACGATATCGAAGATATCTTGGAGTAGGAGGACTGAAATTACCATGAATTTTTCAATTATCCGTTACATTTTAGGTTGGATTCTTAAAATTGAGGGAGCCTTTATGCTCCTCCCCTGTTTAACCGCTTTGATTTACAAAGAAAAACAGGGCTTCATATATTTAGCAGTTGCAGCAGTTTGCGTATTGCTTGGACAGTTGATGTCTTTCCGCAAACCCAAAAGTAATGTATTCTACCTGAAAGAAGGTTGTGTTGCTACTTCTTTAAGCTGGATACTTATGAGTATCTTCGGATGTCTCCCCTTTGTTTTTACAGGTGAGATTCCTTCCTTTACAGACGCCTTATTCGAAACCATTTCCGGTTTTACCACAACAGGAGCAAGTATTTTAAGCGAAGTGGAATACCTTTCACACTGCTCTACATTATGGCGCTGCTTTACCCATTGGATTGGCGGTATGGGTGTATTGGTTTTCTTATTGGCCATCATCCCCATGAGTGGCGGTTCGCACATTAATTTAATGCGTGCAGAATCTCCCGGTCCCTCCGTTGGTAAAATCGTTCCAAAAATCAAACATACCGCGAGAATTCTTTATTTGATTTATATCGCCTTAACCGTTATACAGTTTGTACTTTTACTATTCGGTAAAATGCCCGTTTTTGAAGCATTAAATACTGCGTTCGCTACAGCAGGTACCGGCGGTTTTGGAATAAAAAATGACAGTTTTGCAAGTTTTTCTCCCTATTTACAGTGGGTTACCGCAATCTTTATGCTGTTGTTCGGTGTAAACTTTAATGTTTATTATTTAATTCTTTTAGGCAAATTTAAAAAGGCATTTTTTAACGAAGAAGTACGATGGTTTTTTATTATGGTGGCAGCTGCAATCGGACTGATCACTCTCAATATTTACGAACTGTCCGGCAACTTTTTTAAGGCATTAACCGATGCCACGTTCCAGGTATCTTCATTGGTTTCGTCTACCGGCTTTGCGTCTGCAGACTTTGATACCTGGCCCGCAATCTGTCGCACAGTCTTGGTATTGATTATGTTTGTAGGTGCCTGTGCCGGCAGTACCGGTGGCGGCTTAAAAGTTTCACGTTTTATCATTATGGTAAAATCCGTATTAAAAGAATGCTATTCATACATTCATCCGAAAAGTATCCGAAAGATTCATTTGGATGAAAAGGAAGTGGAAGATGAAACCGTACGCTCCGTTGCCGTTTATGTATTGACCTTTTTACTGATTTACGGAATATCCATGATTGCAATTTCCTTTGACGGTCAGAGTTTCACCACAAATTTCACTGCAATCATTGCCTGTATAAATAATATCGGCCCCGGTCTGGATGCAGTAGGTCCAACCTGCAATTTCGGTTTCTTTTCAAACTTCTCTAAGTATGTACTGATGTTTGATATGATCGCCGGACGTTTGGAACTCTTCCCTCTTTTGATTCTCTTCCATCCCGGAACCTGGGAAGGAATGTTCCGCAAGAAACATAATAAATAATTTTTTATACAGAATTCGGCCCCGAGCCAGGTTCTTATGTTAGAACCGGACTCGGGGCTTTTACGCATATGATATAATCCGAACGAAAAAGAAATCATCCGTTGCTTCATTCCAAATAATTCCTCTTAATCAAATAACGAGATTCCGTATCTTATTTTACGATAAAATTTCTGAATAATGATGATAAACATATAACCAACAATTGCAACTACACTTCCCACACCCATAATACACATAATCGCAACAATCAGGTAATATAACAGATTAATCATTTTGCCACACCTCTCCTTATGTTTTTTCTATCTAACCTACTATCAAAAGATACGGTAAAGATTCAGCAAAGGAACCATATAATCCGGAATAAAATATTTTTTGCTTTTACCATTTATATATATTATAATGAAATTCGGTATACTAATAAAAACAATGTAAGCAGGAGTCTGTTATGTCTAATTTAAAAAATAATAAACCGTTAGTGGTTATTTTACTGATACAGGTTATTATTCTACTGTTTGCCGCGGGCAATTTTATTTTTTGTAAAACGAATTTATATAATATGGTAATTTTCCCCAATGAACTGGAATGCGAAGCCGATGTGGTATACGGCGAAAAAGTCTGCGCTAATACCCAAAATTCCGCAGGCGGCATTTTTGCTTCCACCGTGCCTTTAGAACTAAAACGGGGCAGTTATCTTGTATATGTAAATTATCATACCGATGCAGCAGGAAACAAAATCAGTGCATCTGCCACCGATATTCCTGCCCATAGTTTTCAGTCCAACGCAAACCGCTTTATTGAACCCGCTGACGGCACCACAACCTTGGCGTTTCGTATCAATACCCCGGGAGAGATAGTCATTCATGCGGAATATTGCGGCACCGGTTCTTTTGAAATTTCCCAGTTAAATATTGTTGAGACTACCGATATGGCCAAACAGGACTTTTTATATGCAGTCTTTTTCTGCCTTCTTCTTATGTTTGGATATTACATTTGCACAACCACTCTATCCAAAAAGAAGACCTGCTTAGCCCTCAGTACCATTGTACTGTTGTCCTCTTATCCTTTATTTATGGACTTTTTGCTTGTAGGACACGACATTCCATTCCACCTGCTTCGCATTGACGGAATTAAAGAAGGCTTACAAAACGGTACTTTTCCTGTCAAAATATATCCGATGCTGGTACGGGACCACGGCTATGCGGTAGGCGTTTTTTATGGTGATATTCTGATGTATATCCCCGCGCTCCTTCGCAGTTTCGGATTCACATTACAGTCTTCCTATCAGGTATTTTTATTTATCATAAACGCCGCAACTGTTTTTATTTCCTACTTCTGCTTTAAGAAATTATTCCAAAGCAACAAATGGGGACTGTGTGCATCCATGTTATACACGCTTTCGTCTTATCGACTGATTAATGTATATACCCGCGGGGCCGTAGGCGAGTTCTGTGCCATGATGTTTCTTCCCATTTTATTTTTGGGATTCTACAACATCTATACACAGAAAAAAAATAAGTTCAATTGGAAACTTGCAATCCTTCCTGCCATCGGTTTAAGCGGCATCATTCAGACCCATACTTTGTCCTGTATTATGGTTGCAATTTTTATATTGTTTACCTGCATTCTTTTCATCAAAAAGACGTTACGTCCCCATACCTTTTTCACTCTTTTGTTAACCGTGGGACTTACCCTGTTCCTGAATGCCGGTTTTCTGGTACCTTTTGCCGATTACTATTTTACGGAGAATTTTATTATTAACTCCTCTGAATGGGGACGCGCTTCCGTAGAGAATTACGGATTGTTTTTTACCCAGATTTTCAGTATGTTTTTTGACTCCGTAGGACCTACATCCTCTACATCCATCGGTCTTGTAGGCGATTTTGGACCTACACTGGGACTTACCTTATCCTTAGGCTTCTTTGTTTGTATCTACTATCTTTTTACTGCAAAGAAAGAAGAATATCGTAATTCCGGTTTTATACTGATTGGATTTACTTTTGTATGTGCGGCACTGGCAATCTGGATGGCAAGTTACTTATTCCCTTGGGACGCTATAGCCAATTCCGGCAAACTCGGTGCTTCGCTGGCGTTAAGTTTGCAATTCCCTTGGCGCTTCCTTTCCATGGCCACGTTGTTTATTACCGTTTGCCTGTGTCAGGTTTTAAAAAATATGTCCGAACAGACGGAATCCAAAAACGCATTATCCTTTTCGTCCGTGGCAATACTTCTTTTATGTATCAGTACTGTAATCAGTTCCGGATGGTATTACTACTCCTTCTTATACAGCGGTTCACCGTATCGTGTATATGAAACCTATGAGTTACCTTCTTACCAGATTTATACCTGCGAATATTTACCGCTTGATACGGAACTGAACGAAATTGTCTACAAGCGATATGAGGCATCCTCCGATATCCATATTGCCTACGAGGAATTAAACGGCACCACTTTGACTGTGCAACTGCAAAACTTCGGTTCCGACGGTTACCTGGAAGTACCTTTGATTCACTATAAAGGATATGATGCCGTTGATACCCAAACCGGTACTCCTTTAAATATTACCAACGGTTTTAACAACTGTATCCGGGTTGAGATTCCTGCGGGATATGACGGAACAATGGAAGTTGCATTCCGTGAACCTTTCTATTGGCGTATCGCAGAAGTTATTTCTGCGCTCACGGTACTTTTCCTTTTGGCAATGCCTTTTATAAAATGTGTAAAAAAGAAAAAAGGCATAAAAACAACCGAATAATCAATCAAAAATACCCACACAATCATTTCCCTGATTCTGTGGGTATTCTTTCATAAACATTTCTTTTTATTTTAAAATCCATTCACTGATTTCTTCATAAGGATTTGCTTTGGCCAAACCGATTCGCACGACTTTTCCTTTTATAATGTGAAAAGAACCTTGCACGGCATGGAATCCCCGGGTTAATTGTTCTGCGCTCATCTTTTTACCGATGGTTGTATGGGCCAGCCATTCATATGGTCTGTAATACCTGCTGATTACCGCATCCGGACAATCCGAAACACACGCATATAATTGCTCCATCAGAGTCTGCAGATATTCGTTCAAGACCGGTGCCAAATACAATACCGAACTCATAAAAGCACCGCAGCCTACCCATTGTAACTCTCCTGCACCGATATTTTGCAACACTGCTCCCATGCTTTGTTCCAGACTTCGGATTTCCGAACTGTCTTCTTCTTTATCCAGTTCAAAGGAAGAGATTGTAATATGCGGCGGCACGGAATTCTTCAACATATAATCATTTCCCGTGGCGTATGCCACTGCTTTCATATGCTCAAAGATCTTTTTATTTGTACTGTCATCAAAATATAAAGAAATTAAATATTTCATAATGATACCATCTCCAGCATGTGCCATATTTCTTTCAAAAATGCCTTATATTCTTCCGGTTTCTTTGCCTTATGAAGTTTCTTAATCAACTTATCGGAATCCGCAAAATTTCGTCCCAAATAAAACCATAATTCCTTCATTTTAAAAAGTACATCCTTTTCTGCACCCAAATCAGCAAGATAACCCGCATACAATGCATCATGGTAACGTTTCAATTCCTCTTTGGTAATGCATTGACCTGTTTTCATTTCTCTCAGCAGTCCCGGATTGGCAACAACACCGCGACCAATCATCACTTTATCAAGTTTCGGAAAACGCTTTAATAGGTTTACATAATCCTCTTTTGTATTGATATCACCATTATAACAAATCGAATGCTTACAATTCTCCATTGCTTTTTCAAAAGCATCCCAATCAGGTTTTCCGTTATAAAAATCCCTGCGGACTCTTGGATGAATAATTACTTCCTTCAAAGGATAATCATTATATATTTCCAACAATTCTTCAAACTCATCTGCGTCTTCCATACCAAGGCGTGTCTTGACGGAAATCTCAAAACGCTCTTCTTCCGGCAATCCTGCATTCCAACGATATACTTCTTCAAAAAAGCGCTCCAGCCTTACGGTCTCTCCAAGAAAACCACTGCCTCTCCCCTTGGACACTACCGTAGGCGCAGGACACCCAAGATTTAAGTTCATCTCTTTGTAACCTTGTTTGTCCAGAAACTCACAAGTCTCTATAAACTGCTCTGCATTGTTTGTAAGAATCTGCGGAACCATATACATTCCGATGTTATGTTCCGGTGCCACATCCTTGCGCTCCCTGGTTCTGAGAATCTTCTTTTGGGTAGGCGTAATAAAGGGCGCAAAGTATTTATCCATATCTCCATACATGGAATGATACACATTCCGATATACAAATCCTGTCACCGCCTCCATTGGCGCAAGATAAAACTGCATTTTACCACCTCAATCGTTTATGGCTCTCGAATATTTTATCCGATACAATCAAAAAATCCGGTGCCGTAAAAGCACCGGATTCTTCCTATTCATCTCTTTTACACAATTATTTTAACACATTCATAAGTACTGTTCAACAATACTTATTTATTCCTCTTCAATAGAGTTTCTCTTATGAACTACAACAGTTTCATCAAGGCATGTAAAGATTTCATCCACTTTTTCTTTCTTCATCTTCGGTGTAATAAGGCTTACAACCGGAACGATGATAAGTCCGGCAATCATTGCGATTGCGCCGGCATTAATGGGCGATGCAATAAACTTAAAGAACATATTGGCAACGGTAAGCAATACACCACATGCAAAACTTGCCCACACGGAAGCCTTGGTAACGCCTTTCCAACGTAAACCGTAGATGAAAGGTGCAAGGAAAGCACCTGCCAACGCGCCCCAAGAAATACCCATTAACTGTGCAATGAAATCAGGGGGATCCAACGCAATCACAACACTGATTACGAGGAATACCACGAGAAAAATTCTCATGCAGAGAAGCTGCTTCTTCTCTGTCATATCTTTGATAATATTACCTTTGATAAAATCAAGGGTTAAGGTCGAACTTGATGTCAATACCAATGAAGAAAGCGTTGACATGGATGCTGATAATACCAATACGATAACGATACCGATTAAAATGTCGGGTAATGTTGACAACATACTTGGAATAATTGCATCGTAAACAATTTTACCGTCTGCATTATAAATTGCTTCTGTATCAAACAATCTTGCAAATCCGCCAAGGAAGTAGCAACCGCCTGACACAACAATCGCAAAAACAGTAGAAATGATAGTACCTGTCTTAATAGACTTCTCATCTTTGATTGCATAGAATTTATGTACCATCTGAGGAAGTCCCCAAGTTCCGAGAGAAGTTAAAATAACAACACCGAGGAGGTTCGGAAGGTCAGGTCCGAAGAAGGATGCAAATACACCCTGCTGACCCATGGTAACAGGCACATCACTTTCAAAGGTTGACAACTGTCTTATAGCTTCATAAAAGCCACCCTGTCCGTTTAACACGGCTACAATAACTGCCACGATACCAAACAACATAACGATACCCTGGATAAAATCATTAATGGCAGTTGCCATATAACCGCCAAGAACGACATACACGCAGGTCAATGCTGCCATAACAATAACACAAACCGCATAAGGAATATCAAAAGCCATTTCAAACAATCTTGATAATCCGTTGTATACAGAAGCAGTATACGGAATCAAAAAGATAAAAGAAATCATGGACGCCGCGATACGTAACGCATTGGAATCATATCTTTTACCAAAGAAATCCGGCATAGTTGCCGCTGACAAGTGCTTGGTCATAACACGGGTTCTTCTGCCAAGTAACACCCAGGCAAGCAATGAACCGATTACCGCATTACCGATACCAATCCATGTTGCTGCAAGACCGTACTTATAACCGAACTGTCCGGCATAACCTACGAACACTACCGCTGAAAAATAAGAAGTGCCATATGCAAAAGCGGTAAGCCAGGGACCTACGCTTCTTCCACCCAGTACGAAATCATTTACATTGGTTGCATGTTTTCTGGAATATAATCCTACCCCGATCATTACTGCGAAGAAGATTACCAGAAAAATAATTTTTACTGCCATAACTGCCTCCTTAAAAATATACACTTTAAAACTTACACACTAATTTCTCTGCTGTATATTCTTTCAATTTGTTGTCGCTTTAAACTTTAGAAGTTAGACGCTTTAAAGCGTTAAAGCATTTATGATTATACAAAACCCTCACATAAAATGCAAGGGTTTTCTTTAAAAAAATTATATTTCAAGAAGTTTTTTTGCGTTTTTAGAAAAGATTTTATCTTTGACTTCGTCAGTCAAATTGAGTTTTATCAAACTTTCCCCATCTCTCTTCTGATATCCCCAAGGACAATCCGTGGCAAAAAGAATTCGATCCGTGTCATGTTTATCCATTATTTTATAAAACATATCTTCTTTGATGTAATCAAAGGTAAACGCGGTATCCAGATACAGATTCTCTCCCGCCAGATACTCATACACTTCTTCCCATTGATTCCAACCGCCATAGTGCGCTACCACCATTTTCTTCGGATGCAGTTTGTCCATTACTTTGCGCATTCTGTCAGGGGGACAATGCACGGGATCCGGCAATCCGATATCAACACCGGCATGCGTTAAAATTATCAAATCCAAAGCATCCGCATATTCAATGATATTCATATAACGCACATCATCAATCATAACGCCCTGGTAATCAGGGTGGATTTTGATGCCTTTTAATCCCAGTTCTTTGATGCGGTCCAGTTCGCCCTTATAATCTTCCGTATCCGGGTGAATTCCTCCAAAAGATAAAAGTTTTCCTTTATACTGTTTGTTAATACTTGCCGCAAATGCATTTACAGTCTCAAATTGGCTTGGTTTTGTTACCACCGGTAAAACAACCGACAGATCTACTCCGGCATCCTCCATGGACGCAAGAAGCCCTTTTACGGTACCGTCAGTGGATGCAGTAAGCCCGGCTTTCGCTTCCAGTGCCTCTATGGTACGCGCTGCAATTTTATCCGGAAATATATGTGTATGAAAATCAATAATCATTTCTCTACCTCTTTACACCCAATCTTGTCAATGTGTCATTGTTTTCTAACCGCAATGTACTTATATAGCTTATCACTTGCATTTATTATCTGCATAGAACACAAAAAATATGTCCCAATTCTTTTATTTGCATTCTAAGTTGATAATTGTTGTATAAATATTTTCATTCCGCAAAGGACCGTTTTTGACTGCGTCAGTACTTAACAAACAGAAATGGAATGCACTGTGAGTTTAGTACTGTTACGTCAGTCAAACGAACGAAAGTGTGTCCTGTCGGAATGTAAAATAGTTTATACAACATTCCACGATTAAAAACGCAAATATGAGAATTGGGACTCTCTTATCTAACTTTCATAACCTAAAAGAAAGGCTTTTTTATTAATTTCCACAGTTTTAGGCGGAACGGTCTTCTCGATTACTTCCAGCCATGCTTCCTTTGAGAAGTCCATATGCTTTGCCGCAACACCGAGAACAATGATGTTAAACACTTTGGAATTGCCAAGTTTCAATGCTTCTTCCATTGCGTTTACTTTATAAACACTGTGTTCTTTCTCTAAGTTTTCAATGATGTTTTCAGGATACTGTGCTACGCCGGTTACAACCGTAATCGGATCAATTCTGTGGTCGTTTACTACAATCGCACCGTCTTTCTTTAAGAAGTGTGCGTAACGTAATGCTTCCAACTTTTCAAAAGCAATTAAAACATCCGCCTGACCTTCTTCTACGATAGGCTCTGCTACCTTCTCTCCGTAACGAACGAATGTAACAACGCTACCACCACGCTGTGCCATACCGTGCACTTCAGATAATTTTACATCATATCCTGCTGCCACGGTAATACCGCCTAAAATACGGCTGGTAAGAAGTGTACCCTGACCTCCTACACCAACAATCATAATATTCTTCGTTGTATTTGCCATGACTACACCTCCACTTTCTCAATTGCATCGAACTTACAAAGATTCATACACAGTCCGCAACCGTTACACATAGTTGCATCGATAGCAATGGTTCCGTCTGCATTCTTGGTAAGTGCAGGACAGCCGGGCTTTAAGCACATACCGCACTTTTTACACTTATCTGCCACGGGAACACACTTATAGGGGAATTTATTTCCTTTTAAAAGTACGCAGGGAGACTTGGTAATAATAACGGATACTTCTTCTCTTGCAGTTTCTTCTTTTACAATTCTCTCAAGTTCTGCGGTATCGAATGCATTGACTTCCACAACATTCTTAATGCCCATAGCCTTGCAAAGTTCATAGATATTGATTGCGGGCACTACTTCGCCCATCAAAGTCTTACCGGTTGCCGCATGGTCCTGATGACCGGTCATACCTGTTGTAGAGTTATCAAGAATCATAACCGTACCGGTACCCTGGTTATAAACCATATTCATAAGGGAGTTTACACCTGTATGCATAAAAGTAGAATCACCGATTACCGCTACCCAATTTTTGATATAATCCTTACCCTTAGCCTTTTCCATACCGTGAAGTGTGGAAATACTTGCACCCATACATACGGTGGTATCCACTACGCTAAGAGGCGCAACCGCACCTAAGGTATAACAGCCGATATCGCCGGCTGCGTGAATTTTTAACTTGTTCAATACAGAGAATACACTTCTGTGAGGACATCCGGGGCAAAGAATGGGAGGGCGTGCAGGTACCTGCGCAGCAGCCTTGCCGTCTACATCTTCTTTTAAAATTGCCTTACGGATCATGTTGGCACTGTATTCACCCTGTACGGTGAAGATTTCCTTACCGATACACTTGATTCCCCATGACTTAATCTGCTCTTCAAAAACAGGTTCCAACTCTTCAAAAATATAAAGTGTCTCAACTTTAGATGCAAACTCTTCAATCATTTTACGAGGAAGAGGATGTACCATACCTAATTTTAATACGGAAGCGTTCGGACAAGCTTCTTTTACATACTGGTATGCAATACCGCTGGTGATAAAACCAATCTTGGTATCATTCATTTCCACGCGGTTAATGGGCATATCACAGCCGTCTTCCGCCATAGCCTTCAGACGCTGTTCTACGTACACGTGTCTGCCCTTGGCATTACCGGGCATCATAACAAACTTGCTTACATTTCTCTCATAAGTAATGTCTACAGGCTCGCAACGTTCTTCCAAAGTAACAGGTCCCTGGGAATGTGACAAACGTGTTGTGGTACGCACCATAACAGGAGTGTCATATTTCTCAGACAAATCAAACGCATATTTGATAAAATCTTTGGCTTCCTGAGAATCGGAAGGCTCTAAAACAGGCACCATAGCCGCTCTTGCCACGCATCTGGAATCCTGCTCATTCTGTGAAGAATAAAGCCCCGGGTCATCTGCTGCCACAAGAACCAAACCTCCGTTTACACCGCCGTAAGAGATTGTGTAAAGAGGGTCAGATGCCACATTAACGCCAACGTGCTTCATAGATGCCATTGCTCTTACACCACTGATAGATGCTCCGATAGCCACTTCCATTGCCACTTTTTCATTGGGAGACCACTCTGCGTAAATCTCCGGGTATTTTACGATATTTTCACTGATTTCGGTACTGGGTGTGCCGGGATATGCCGCAGACACTTTCACTCCTGCTTCAAAAGCACCTCTGGCAATGGCCTCATTACCTAACATAATTTTTACTTCACTCATTGTATATTTCCTTTCTTAACCATTGTTCTGATCTGCAATTAACTTGCCTGCACCATACTTCTCGCGAAGCTTCGGCTTCTCGATTTTACCTGTCGGATTTCTGGGGATATCTGCAAAAATAATGGTCTTGGGTCTCTTGTATCTGGGAAGACCTAAGCAGAACTCATCCATTTCTTCCGTGGTCATTTCCATACCTTCTTTTAATTCAATGATTGCAGCTGCAATTTCACCCAAACGCTTATCGGGTAAGCCGATTACCGCTACGTCATGTACCTTATCGTTGGTACGGATAAAATCTTCAATCTGTACCGGGTAAAGATTCTCACCACCGCTGATGATAACGTCTTTTTTACGGTCTACAAGGAAGATAAAACCGTCTTCGTCTTCCTGCGCCATATCGCCGGTAAATAACCAGCCGTCTGCAAGCACTTCATTGGTAGCCTTTTCATCTCTGTAGTAGCAGGTCATAACGCCGGGTCCTTTGACTGCAAGTTCACCAACTTCTCCCTTGGCAACGGTATTGCGGTTCTCATCTACAATTTTAACTTCCCAGCCGTAACCTGCCTTACCGATGGCACCTACCTTATGTATATTCTCAACACCGAGATGTACGCAACCCGGTCCGATGGATTCTGATAAACCGTAGTTGGTATCGTAATCGTGGTTCGGGAAGATGCTCTTCCACTTCTTAATCAAACTCTGGGGTACGGGCTGTGCACCGATATGCATCAGTCTCCACTGGTCTAACTCATAATCATCCAAATTCACTTTACCGCTCTCGATGGCTTCTAAAATTTCCTGCGCCCAAGGCACTAACAACCATACGATGGTACATTTTTCTTTGGACACCGCATCAAGGATAAATTCCGGCTTGGTTCCTTTTAAAAGGATTGCTTTGCTTCCGGATAAAAGACTTCCGAACCAGTGCATCTTCGCACCTGTATGGTACAAAGGCGGAATACATAAAAATACGTCATCCTTCTGCTGTCCGTGGTGATTCTGCTCCACCTTGCAGGAATGCACCAGACTTTCATGTTTATGTAAAATCGCTTTGGGGAATCCTGTAGTTCCTGAAGAGAAATAAATCGCTGCATAATCCTGATCGTCAATCGCAATATCAGGGCTCTGGCTGGAGCAGTTTGCCGCAAGTGAATTGTAATCATCCGCAAAACTGGGGCATCCTTCACCAACATACATAAGCAATCTTCCCTTGCTGATGCGGTCTGCAATTTCTTCCACACGACCGATAAAAGAAGGTCCGAATACCAGAATATCAACCTCTGCCAAGTTGACACAGTACTCAATTTCATCGGAAGAATAACGGAAGTTTAACGGCACTGCCAAAGCACCGGTTTTCAAAATACCGAAGTAAATCGGCAACCACTCAAGACAGTTCATCATAAGGATTGCAACCTTATCGCCCTTCTGGATTCCTCTCTGAATCAAAAGGTTTGCAAAACGGTTCGCTTTCTCATTGAACACACTCCAAGTGATTTCACGTCTGTAACTGGTTTTGGCACTGGGTTCAATCAGTTCGTATTCCTTCCAGGTTACACGACGATCTTCTTTTATCTCGGGATTCATTTCCACAAGACATACGTCATTGGGAAACTCTCTCGCATTTCTCTCTAAAAATTCTGTAATAGGCATTTTAAATCCCCTTCCAAATTTTGCTTTTGTCAATTTAACGCTTTAAAGCGTCTAACTACTAATATAACATTAAAAGCAGTTTCGGTCAATGTTTTCAAGGACGTAATCTTTGATTTCTAAATAAAAAAATAATGTGTAGATTATTATATATTCCAACGGAACACGCTCTCGCTCGATTGACTACGTAGCAGTACTAAATTCGCAAGAATAAATTCTTGCTCATTAAGTGCTGACGCAGTCAAAACGGTTCCTTATGGAATAATAATATCTACACATTACATTATTAACTCTATTTAGAAATCAAAGATTACGTCTAATCAGCGTACGACTCTAAAGGCTGAACCTTCTCTTCTGACATTTTTACGGCCTCTTCCAAGGCCATCCCAGCAAAGTCCTGCGCCGAAAATAATCTGCCGGATTTTTTATCATCTACAAAAGCACCAACCAGAACGCCCGGCAATGCACTTTCGGGTGAATTCGGTGCCTTGTCTCCGCCAAGATCGGTACGGCACCAGCCGGGATCCGCCAAACTTAAAATAACATCCGTTCCATCCACCGTAAAGCCTAAATCCACGGTAATTTTATTTAAAGCCGCCTTGCTTGCGGAATATCCTGCCTGATAAGGGTCAAGACGAATACCGCTTGTGGTGTTTACAATACGCCCGAAGCCCTTTTCTTTCATCTTCGGCATGAAATGATAGCAAATCAGTGCCGGCGCAATCGTGTTAATCAGGAAACTGTCCGTATAATCCGATACCGGAGTCTCAAAATATTCGGTACGATATGCAATCTGCATTCCCGCATTATTTAACACAATATCCACGTCCACGCCAAGTTTATCAATCTCTGCAAGCATCGCTTTAACGCTGTCGGGATTTACCAGTTCCGCCGCAACTGCCACTGCTTTTACGCCTAAGGCTTCACACTCCGCAACAACTTTTTGGGTATGTTCCAAATCCCTGCTGTGCAGAATTAAGTTACATCCTCTCTCTGCCATAAAAAGTGCCGACAAATATCCGATACCTCTTGCCGCACCGGTAATAAACGCCCACTTCCCTTTTACATTAACCATAAAAATACCTCCCTGATTTCCTGTCGCTTTCTTATTCCTTTCTCAACATACAAATACATGTACCGTTTCATTATACATACGACCCGTAAATTATACTTTCATTTTTGTACATTATCTGCTAGAATTATCACGATAAAACAATTTTAACATATGTAAGAGGAGAATGAAATGAAAACACGAAAGATTCTTGCAATTCTTTGTTGCACAATGTTGGTAGTTTCCTTAACCGGATGCTTCCCTTTTAACCTGATTCAGGATGCGATGCAAAACGGCGGCTCCGATGGTCCCACCGAAATCATCGTTTCTGAGCCCGATGAGCCGGCGGAACCTTCCGTAGAACCCTCTGAAGAACCCAGCGAAGCGACTTCAGACTTTGAATTTAACTTTGATGACTTTGACAATTTAGAGCCCTCTGAAGAGGATGTTCTTGACGCTTCCGATTATGACGATTTGCTGGACGGAACAGCTTGGTTCAATGTAGACGATGATAATATCATGTGGGTTTTCTATGACGATAATGCAATCTTATATGAGGATGCAACCCATTATACTTTGGCAACTTATGAATGCTACTACAACGAAGACGCCGTACAGTATATTGCCAACGACTTGGCTGAATACGGCCTTACCGAAGAAGAGCAGCGTGATGCAATGGAAGGGCTTGAAGGCACGGATGATTACTTCTGTCTTGTCTTCGCTGATTTGGCCGTTTATGAAGATGACACTTATATTGGTGAAGGTTCTTACGACATCCTTCCTTTTATCGGTTATTCCTATATAGAGGAAGATATGATTTTTTATGACTTAATTGATATGAACGAAGAAGAAGTTTTATCTTTCTACGCTTTTACAGATGAAGAAGTTTCATCTGATGATGTTACAACCGGAGACGCACAGCGTATCGGCGAGGAAAAATTCGGTTACACCGATGTTCCCGCAAATTATGTTGTATTCACGGATCCTTACATAAGCGGTGATTATATCCAGTATTCCGATCCTACCGGAACCAATATTGTAACTTTATCTTATTACGAAGAATCCTATATCGACGCAGCAAATTACGCATACGCCCTGCTTGAACAGTTGGAAGCAGATCCCAATGTAGACCCGACCTCGGTAACCGGTGCAATGGTAACCTTGGATGGTTGCGAAGCATATCAGGTATACGGTTACTACCCGGACGAAGACCTCTTTTTGGTAGCTTGGGTATTAGACAGCCCCGATGATGATTATACACACTATATTGCAGTTGAATTCACATCCGACAATTTTGATTTATTTGATATGGTAGAAAAAACCTACCACGTAAGTTACTAATTTTATAAAAAATTCAATGCCCTTTTATAAGACGATTTCTCTTATAAAAGGGCATTTTTTTATTCACTGATTATATTTTATGATACCTTCTCTACTGCTTCTTTGTCCTTTTTCTTTGGTTTTGTTATGCCCAGAATCAAAAAGCGCAACACCGGGATTCTCTTAATTATTTCATATAAAACGGGCAACGTAATCAAAGTGGCCGCCAACGGCACAATATAATGCCAAATCAACGGAAAATCCGTGTTTCTTACCCAAAGGTAGGCATATACCAGCATTACCGTATAATGCAACACATAAAAGGCAAAATTTGCTTTGGTCATATAAGTTGCAAACGCATTGGTTTTGTGAAACCATGCTTTAAAAGAACCGATAACCGCAAGTACGGTCATCCAGCAGTAAAAATTGGTTACAATATGTCTTAAACATTCCTTGGTTGTATAATTCTCCCCATAAAAAAGGAAACCGTATCCCACGCCTGCCGATACAGCAGCAATCAAAAGAGGAATTTTCCATTTTACAAGTCTGTCCGTTACTTCTTCATGTGAAAAAACATAATAACCCAAAAAGAAAGTAAATAAGTAGATACCGTTACGATACACTTCAATCACCGGCGTGTTAAAAAGAAAACTGCTGATCCAAACTGCCGCAAACAATGCAATCAATACAATTATGTTTGCCTTTCTGCCCAATTCATAGAGTTTATCTTTTTTATCTATTTTACGAATCAATAAAAGAAGCATACTTCCAAGCCATAACTCCTGGGCAAACCATAGCGGGCCGATACCGGAAATACAGTAAATAACAAATTTTATAATACCCGGAATCTCTCCCGGCGCATCTTTAAACATATCAATCTCTAAATCCGTAATCCAACCGTTTATCCATCCGTATATAAAAATAATCGCAATGGACGGAATAAGTAATTTAAGGGTCCTGTCCTTGGCAAACGCCTTACCGCTACGCTTCTCCAGGGAATATCTTGCACTCATACCGGCCACTACAAAAAGCAATACCATAAACCAGGGATATACTATCGACGCAAAGAAATCCATTTCCGGAATTCCCGGTTCCGCCAAATTGGTAATGATTCCCATACTGTTAAACATATAAATCGCGTGATATACAATGACCAGCACCACTGTAGTCCAGCGTATGTTATCTATGTAATGTTTTCTGCATGCACACTTCCCGCTGTTGTAATCTTCACTTGGAGTTTCTGAATTATTGTATATTATTTTGCTTTGCACACTTTCCATTTCAATTTCCTCTTTATTTACCTTTTACAATGAAAAAAATCCGTTATAAAATCTGCCTTAACCATAGCAAGTCCCTGTTCGATATCGCCAAGCACAATCAACTTATCGCCGGTTTTAATATCAAAAATTTTCCTTGCCTTGGCAGGGATGACAATCTGTCCCTTATCCCCAACCGTCACCATACCGAACATATACTTCCCCTTAGGACCAATGGGAATGCCTTGCGCTTCTTTACTGTCATAATTTACAAGTTCATCCAGGGTAACATCGAACAGTTTCGCCAAGGCAGCACATTTCATCAAATCAGGTTGCGCTTCACCCGATTCGTACTTGGCTACAGCCTGACGCGAAACTCCGATTGCCTCTGCAACCTGCTCCTGCGTCATTTCGTTTATTTTACGTAATGTTTGAATATTCTCACTTAACATACTTTTCCTCCTTTTCCTACATTTTATTGCATTTTTAACGTATATTCCACCAACTGTGGCTAGCATTTTGACTTATAAAAGCAACCTGCGGTTGCATTCATATAAAAAGAACCATTTCAGGATGTCCTCATATGGTCTCTTATTCTACTTTTCAAAATGTTGATAATCTTTAATATTCTCCCAACTTCCGCCCCACTCAAATCCGTACTTTGTAAAAATACGGTAACATACATCTTCTTCCGTAATCACATGCGGAAGACCGGTTGTACGGTCTATGTAATCATTGGCATTCTCATGCTCCCAAACCGGTTCCCCTGTCCGGTAACTCACATAAGGGTTCTGTTGCGGATTGATATCTATAGCCCGTCCGTAAGAATGCATGGATAATTTGCTCCCGCCGGTTACCGGACGATACAAAAAGCAGGACGAATTATTATCATCAATGGATGCCGTATCCGTATCGGTAGGGTCTCCGGTCCAATATCTGTCAGGCAGATACAGGGACTGAATCTCATACTCTGCTTCAAAAAGTTCCGTAAAAATACCGATATAATCCGACTCCAGTTCTGCCGCCACAATTAATTCTCCCACCTGCAATTCATGTTCAAAATTATAATGCAATAATTTCATATACCGCAAATCCGACAATAATACATCCTCGTTTTCACGGTAGGATTTTTCATTGATATAATCATATACTTCATCCGATATCTCATACGTCACAAAATACTGAGAAAGATTGCTAAAGTCTATCTCTTCTGCCTCTATCACGGTTCCCGCAGGAATGTTTTCCCAGTTTGCAATAAGTGTCTCCCGGGCAGCATAAAGGTCCGACAATTCTTCATCGGCATTCTCCCCGTCATCACTGATTACCTCCCATTCAACGCTCACCAATTCCTGTACAGATTCGCATTCCGTCCCAAAAGATTCCTGTTCTTTATTTTCTTCAACCTTTTTTATAAGGATGATGAAAAGAATGACCGCGCAAATTAAGACAATAACCGTTCCCAAACCATAAGCAACCAAACGGAATGTATCCGGCTTATTGTTACATTTTTTCTTTTCGCAGTTATGTTCTGACATATTGATTATCCTTCTTTACTATTATAATGACCCTTATTATCTTCTCCATTTTTATAAAAAAAAGCACCTTTGTCAAGGTGCTTTCTATGACAGTTTCTGGATGATTTTTTATTTTTCTTCCGGATGATAACCACAGTTATCACCAATACAATCAACGCAACTATGCTCAATGCGATAACATTTCCATTCTAACAAAGCAAAAAACCCTTGAAAATCAAGGGTTTCCGTGAGAGCGATAGACGGGGCTCGAACCCGCGGTCTCGACCTTGGCAAGGTCGCGCGTTACCAACTACGCCACTATCGCATATTCTGTTGTTGTTCGTACTGTCTGCCGCGAACAATAGTTATATTACTATAAGTAAAATAAAATGTCAACAACTTTTTTTAATTTTTAATTTTTTATTATTTCCTTTTCACAACTGTGCATAGCAAGTTTACATTTTATGTTCTTATATAAAATGTAAGAAACCCTGCGTCGCCATTTCGATCACAGGGCTTCCTACTCGACTATTTGATCCATTGGACCATACCTCCAATTCTCTTCTGCATTCCTACCACTCTCTCCATTGTATTGATTATACTGTGGCGGGCATTTCCTTCGATGCTCTCTCACCACTCATCAGATGTGACTCGGAATACTCCGTTCTCTCTTGTCTTGTACCTGGAACTTCAGGTTTGTTAACTTACGTTTCGGGTGGTCCGTACCTCCTTTTCTTTAGGATATCTATCTGAAGTTTTATTATGTATTGAGTATAACCCGATGCGAACAATTTGTCAATACAATTTTATAAATTATTTTATATTTTTCTGAAAATTTATACATTTTCTGTTATTTTATCAGATTATTATTTTGAGAATGGCATAAATATGATATTTTTATCCTTTTGTACATAATACAGAAGAGGTTTTGATCTTTTTCAATCTAAATTTGTTCAAAAAATATCCCGGATACTTTTTTGTACTAACTTAATTAATATGTAGAACCATAGCAGGAAAAGAAGGACTTGACCAAAAGGAAAGACAAAAAATGCCAAATAACATAAATCATACCACCTGCGCCAAAACATACTCCGCTTTCCTTTCCCTTTGACTTCTTGTAAATCAGACAAATGCCCGATGACGGAAACGTTCCTCCACTTGAAAAAGTATTAATACTCATGCTAAAATAAATTCACTTGTTTCATATCATAAAACAGAAAGCACGGAGGATATACTATGACCAAACGACAGGAAGGATTTGCTTTAACCGCCAAATCCATCATCAAAGAACTGGAAAAGAGAAATATGGAAGGATACTTCTGTGAAAGCAGCGAAAAAGCCGTAGAACTCGTTCTCTCACTTCTGCCCGAAAACGCTACCATCAGTTGGGGCGGAAGCGAAACCATCAAAGAATGCGGCCTTATGGACGCAATCAAAGCAGGAAATTATACTCTTTTAGATCGTTTCGCCGTAACCCCGGAAGCATACCGTGAATTCTACTCCAAAGTCGTTATGGCTGACGCGTTTCTGATGAGCAGTAATGCCATTACCGAAAACGGAGAACTGGTAAATATTGACGGTGCTGCAAACCGCCTCGCCTGCCTTTTGCACGGACCTCAAAGCGTTTATGTGATTGTCGGCATGAACAAACTCGTAAGCGATGTAGAAGCAGCGATCGGACGCATCCGTAACACAGCATGTCCTGCCAATACTTTACGCTTAAACCGCAAAACGCCCTGCGCCCTTACCGGAAAATGTGGCGACTGCTATTCCCAGGACAGCATCTGCAGCCAAATCGTGGTAACCAGACGCAGCACACAACCGAAACGAATCAAAGTCATTCTTGTGGCAGAGAATTTGGGGTATTAATGATACATAGTTCATATTTTTATGAATATAAATAAATTGTCAATTAAATTAAGCAATATATATCTTACTTAGAACAAACAGCGAGTCTATAAAACCATCTATACATATAAAAAGAGAACTAAAACATATATTTTCGAATGGCTTTTGTACTCGTCGGCATTTGGGTTGCGTCTTTTGCAACCCTATGTGCCGCTACGTAGTACAACAGAGCGAAAGCGTCCATAAGAAAATTTTGTTTTAGTTCTCGCATTCTCTAATGATACATGGTTTTATAGACTCGCGTCCTTTTTTAATAAAAATTATTCAGCTAATCCGAAAATATCGTGAATTGCATTTGCTGCACGTTCTGCTTCATTTACATCGATAAGAACGGTTACGCGGATTTCTGAAGTAGAAATCATCTTGATGTTAATATGTTCGTTGTAGAGACATTCAAACATCTTCGCAGCAACACCGGGATTAGACATCATACCTGCACCTACTACGGAAACTTTACATACATTCTTTTCAATTTCCACATGCTGATAGTTGAGTCTTGCCTTTGCTTCTTCAATTACCTTCAATGCTTCTTCACCGCAGTTACCGTCAACGGTAAAAGTAATATCCTTGCTGTTGTCACGTCCAACAGACTGTAAAATCATATCTACGTTAATATTTGCTTTTGCAAGTGCGTCAAAAAGACGGAATGCGGTACCGGGCTTATCTGCCAGACCTACTACTGAAATTCTTTCTGCACTCTTATCTACGGCTACACCGCTTACTAACATTCTTTCCACTTTCACATCCTCCTTCACTGTTGTTCCTTCTTCGTTTGTAAGACTGGAACGTACCACTAACTGAACTCCGTATTTTTTAGCCATTTCTACTGAACGGTTATGCAAAACGCCCGCACCTAAAGTTGCAAGGTCGAGCATTTCATCATATGTAATTTCATCCAGTTTCTTAGCAGTCTTAACGATACGGGGATCTGCTGTGTAAACACCGTCAACGTCGGTATAAATTTCACACTTATCGGCACGAAGCGCTGCTGCCAACGCTACTGCTGTAGTATCGGAACCGCCACGACCAAGTGTGGTATAATCATCATACTTATTGATACCCTGGAAACCGGTTACGATAACAATTTTACGTGATTCCAATTCATGACGGATACGCTCGGTATCAATTCTTTTTAATCTTGCATTTCCGTAATTGGAAGTGGTATGCATTGCAACCTGGAATGCATTCAACGAAATTGCCGGTACGCCAAGCGCTGCCATTGCCATAGCCATAAGTGCTACGGAAGTCTGCTCACCGGTTGTAAAAAGCATATCCATTTCTCTTTTGGAAGGGTTGGGATTAATACTTTTTGCAAGTTCAATCAATTCGTCCGTCATTTTACCCATAGCAGATAAAACAACCACTACATCGTTACCCTTCTGGTACTCTTCAATGCATCGTCTTGCCACGTTGTAGATACGTTCTTTGTTGGCAACCGATGTTCCACCGAATTTTTTTACTACTAACATTTTTCTTACCTCCATCGTATTAAGCTTCAAAAAGCTTCTCGATTATATTATGACCCTGTGCCGTAAAATGTCCTGTTGTCGCGGCACATTTCTCACAATAAAGTACACCGTCTCCGGTCTTCTTTGTACTGTCGTATAAAAGATACGGTACGCTGTCTGCCGTATGGGTACGCAGACGTACCGGTGTGGGATGATCGGGCAAAATCAGCATTCTGAATGCCTCGCCTCTTTCTTCCATCTTCTTTATAAAAGGCCCAACAATCATCTCGTCTATATTCTCAATCGCTTTGACCTTACGCTCAAAACTTCCCTGATGCCCCATCTCATCCGGAGCCTCAACATGAATATACACAAAATCATTGCCTTCTTCGGTCACTGCTTTGACCGCAGCTTCCATTTTGCCTGTATAATTGGTGTGAAGTCCGCCATTGGCTCCCTCCACTTCAATTACCTCCATATTCGCGCCGATGGCGATTCCTTTTAAAAGGTCAACCGCAGAAATCATTGCACCCTTTTTACCTGTCTTCTCCGTAAAATCAGACAACATAGGCTTGGTGCCTGCACCCCAGAACCACACACAGTTTGCAGGATTTAAACCGGCAGCCTTGCGCGCCACGTTAATGGGGTGGTCCTTTAAAATTTCATAACTTTTCTTCATCATGGAAAGGAATACTTCATTTGCCGGAAGGTGAGGTCTAATCACTTGCTCCAATACATCGTGGGGCTGTGAGAGTTTCTCTACCTTTCCGCCTTTCCAAATCAGGCAATGGCGATAACTGGTTCCCACATAAAATTTGTATTCGTCCGTCTCAACCGCTTCTCTTACCGCATTTAAAAGCACTGCCGCATCTTCCGTACTGATTTCGGAAGAACTGTGGTCAATGATAGTCTTCTCTTCAAAAGGTACGTCGTCGTCGGAAATGGTAACGATGTTACAACGAATTGCAATATCATCCTCCTCCATATCCACACCAATACTTAATGCCTCCAACGGAGAACGTCCGGAATAATATTTCTTGGGATCATATCCTAAAACGGATAAATTAGCAGTATCGCTTCCCGGTGACATTCCTTCGGGGATGGTATGCACCATACCGATCTCAGACATTGGTGCCAACGCATCCATATTGGGTGTCTTGGCATATGCCAAAGGTGTTTTACCACCCAACTGCTCTATAGGTTCATCTGCCATGCCGTCGCATAAAACAACAACATACTTCATTTTTTAGCCCTCCAAACGAATTCTTGTAATTACGTTCGCAACACCTTTGATCATTTCATCAAATTCTTTTTCGCTTACTTCGTCTGTGATAAAAGCAAATTCATCCGCACATTCAGGCAATTTAATAATTTCGGTTTCGCCGAATACTTCTTTCGCTCCGGATTCTTCGGGAGTACCTTTCACTCTTACAAAGAATTTCCAGCACATTTCATCCTTGGAAGAAAGTTCTACCTTCTCCTGATCCCAGAAACAGAAAATAAACTTGCCCTGATGTTTTGCACAATCAATGATATCGGATACTACTGCCGAAGCGGTAGGAAGTTTTCCTGCGCCTCTTCCGTAGTACATGGTGCTTCCAAGCATATTACCGTGTACACAAACCGCATTAAATACGTCTTTTACGCAGTACAAAGGGTTGTCGGAACGAATCATAAAAGGAGCAACCATGGCAAAACATTTACCATCCATATCCTTGCTCATTGCAAGAAGTTTGATGCTTCTCTTCATTGCCTTGGCATACTTGAAATCTTCCTTAGAAATCTTGGTAATACCTTCTGTATAAATATCTTCGTAACGAACGGTCTTTCCGTATACAAGAGAGGAAAGGATTGCGATTTTACGGCAAGCATCATAACCTTCCACGTCCGCCTCGGGATTACGCTCTGCATAACCCTTTGCTTGTGCCTGCGCAAGGACTTCTGCGTAGTCCATTCCTTCATCGTCCATCTTGGTCAACATATAATTTGTGGTACCGTTTAAAATACCTGTAATGCCGTCAATTTTCTCCGGAGTCAATGACGCATTCAAAGGACGGATAATGGGAATACCGCCGCCAACACTTGCTTCAAATAAGTAATTGCAGTTATTGTCTTTTGCAATCTGAATCAATTCAGGACCATGGTTTGCAACCAACTCTTTGTTCGATGTACAAACACTCTTACCTGCTAAAAGTGCCTTCTTAGAGAATGTATATGCAGGTTCCACACCACCCATGGTTTCACAAATGATTTTTACCTCGGGATCGTTTAAAATCACGTCAAAATCATGCACCACATGTTTTTCCATGGGATCCCCGGGAAAATCTCTTAAATCCAATATGTATTTTACGGCAATGCCAACGCCTGCCTTTTTACTTACTTCATTCTGGTTCTTGTTGATAACCTCAACCACACCGCTGCCTACGGTGCCATATCCTAATACTGCTATCTGAATCATGTCTTTTCCTCCTGCTTTCCTTTTATCATTTTATTGTAAAAGGCCTCACAAAAATGCGTACCTCTTCGTTTCCCTGCCTATTCTTTCGCCACAATCTTTACATATTTTACGCCGGGCTTGCTTTCGATTGCCTGCACCATCTCTCCCACATCATGGGTGGACGGCAGTATCTGCAAACTGATACTCAAAGATGCCATATTATTAATCGGAATACTTTGATGTATGGTTAAAACATTGGCTCCGAAATCCGCAATGATTTTTAACACATCCGATAAAATTCCCGGTTCATCCTCCATTTCACAGGTAAAGGTAAGTGTTTTTCCTTCCGTACTGTCGTGGAACGGAAAAATGTCATCCTTATACTTATAAAAAGAACTGCGGCTGATGCCGGTTTTATCCACCGCCTCCTGGATGGTGGCTGCCTTTCCGGTTCGTAAAAGTGCCTGTGTTTCCACCACTTTTAATAAAACTTCCGGCAGTGCTTTCTTCTTTACAACGTAATATCCACTGCTCTCCCTCATTGGTTGCCTCCGCTTGACATAATCTTTTATCCATCCACACTTGTCGGACATTTGTCTTTCTCCGGTGGATTTTTTGCTTTTATGTCTTTCTGTTGCGAACATTTGTCTTTCAGCGAAAGATATTGTAACACGATAAAAGGGCTTTTGCAAGCCCTTTTCCTAAGAATTATCGGTTATTTTAACCCTTTTTCGCGTTTCTTAGTATTTTTATCGTCTCTATGCTTCACTGTTTTCAACCAATGCCGCCATCATACGGAGATATTGTTCTGCTTCCTGTTTATAATTCTCCTCTGAAAACGCATCTTCCTCATACTCTTCCCTTAAAAATCCGTCCAACGTAAGTCCGAGCGTCCGCGCTAATATTTCCATGGAAACTTCGTCCCTGAAATTATCCATGCGAACCTTTTCATATGCCTTCATACGCGCTTTCCGATAAGAATCTTTATATTCGCCCAGTACGGTCAATGCCTCCTCATCCTTTTCTCTTTCCATGGAGGACAAAAACAAAGGAATGTACGGATAAGATTTTCTCACGGACATCTTGGTCAATTCTACAGCCAATGTTGTTTCAAAGTAATCTTCGGGATGACGGTTGAACATTGCCGCAAGTTCCATATTCATATATTTTACGGCATAATCCGCAACAAAAGCATACAATCCAAGTTTATTGCCGAAATAATGGAACCATAAGCCTTTACTGACTCCCGCTTCTTTTACCATATCGTCTGTACTTGCTCTTTTGTATCCGTTACGTGCAAACACTTTCATTGCACCGTTGATCATACGGTCCTGCTTGTCTTTTTTTAATTCAAAAAACTTCTCGTTCACAGTTTTCCCTCCCATCATCACAATTGACTTATTGGGTCTACGCATCAGCATAACACAGTCCCTCGGTCAATTCAATGTTAATTTCGTACTTTTTTCAATTTTTTATGTTTTTTTGCATATTCTCTTTTCATTTTCCCAAAATAGTATTAAAATAGAGATATCTTATGAATGGCTATTTTGAAAGGAGCATTACCGACATGAAGAAACAGACCAAAGGCTTTTTACTTGGTATTGGCGTAGCCGCTGCCGCAGCAGGAGCATATTACGTATACAAGAACAAAGAGAAATTTGTTAAAACCGAAGAAGTGGTAAATCCCGACGGAACTACCGAAATCAAACGTACTTATGTACCGATTGATATGGACAATGCCAAAGCCAAAGTGAGCGAAGCATATAAAAAGACCGTTGACAAGGCAAAGGAAACCTGGGAAAAGGTAGAAGATAAAATCGAAGAAATGAAAGACAGCAAAAAGGAAGTTGCCGAAGATGTAACCGAAATCGTAGAAGATGCTGCCGAAGTTGCCGAAACAGCAGTGGAAGAAACCGTTGAAGCAGTAGAAGAAGTTGTTGAAGATGCAAAAACCGAATAATTAAAGTTTATTTTTATTCAATAGAAAGAAACCGGATGTATTCATCCGGTTTCTTCTTTTATTCTTCCTTTTTCCGTTCCTTAATATCTTTCTTTAATGCTTCTTTCAGGATTCCTGTCTTTTCTTTGATTCGTCTGTTTGCGGATGGCTTTGCCATAATCTCGCCTACCAGTCTTGCACTCACTTCCAAATGTCCCAACCGGTGTGCTAATGCTGCAAGTAAATAGTCAAACGTCAACTCGTCCATACCGCAAATCGGGAATAATTCTTTTCGCCTTGCCGCTACCATTCCGTCATACGCTTTTGTCAAAAATGCCTCTTCTTCTCTTTCGCACCTTTTCAGTTCTTCGGTTTCCGTTTCCGGCAAATGTTCTGCTTTACCACGGAATAACCAGGCAATTTTTAAACATACATATGCTTTTTCACTGTCTTTTCCTGTTTTTATAACAGCAGATAAAAGGGCAAGTTTTCCACGCTCAATTGCCTCATCATAAGAATAAACTTTCCGCTTCTTTTCTTCACTGATCTTATAATTTTTGCTGATTGTTTCTTTGATTTTTTTAATCTGCATAGTGGTCAGCGGTGCAAAATATCTGTTCAATACCGCATAACCGCAACAGGGACATGCTATCATATCATATTTGACAATATCAATGTTCTGATGCACCGGACGCAAATCCATATCTGTGCTGATTAACTTTGCTTTATTGGCTTTCAAGGTTTTACTTTTAAAACTCTTATCGCATACCGGACACGTATATGTTTTATCAAAAATATACTCCGCTTCCATCTCTTCAGGCGTTTTTGTCTTAACAGCCTTGGTTTCATCAGCACCAACACCGTCTTCACTTCTTGCGGAATCATCACCGTAAATATCCAAATCGCCTAACCCTTCAATTCCCAAACTTTCCAATCCTGAAAATAAATCCACAATTCTACCCCATTCTTTTGTTATTGTTGAAAAATGCAGTTCCGGTATCCTGCCCGAAACTGCATTCTGCTGTTTCTTATGTTATTTGCTATAATTATACCTCGTGTATCACTGTTTCTATATATTATACTACATCTAGTCGTTCTTTGGCAATACGAAAGAACTCTTAAGTGATACGATTCTGTTAAATACAGGTGCACCTTCCTTAGAATCCTTATAATCTACGCAGAAGAAGCCGTTTCTTACAAACTGGAAACTTTCATATGCCTTTACATCTTTTAATGCAGGTTCAAGATAAGCGGTGATTACAGTCTTGGAATTCGGGTTAACATTAATACTTCCGTCTTCCTCGTTGTACACACCCTTTTCTTCGTCGATGATGTTCTCAAAAAGACGAACTTCTGCCTGAATTGCGGTTGATGCATTTACCCAGTGAATGGTACCTTTTACCTTACGTGCATTGAAGCCGGAACCGGATTTAGTTTCAGGATCATAAGTACAGTGGATTTCAACCACTTTACCTGTTTCATCCTTCACACAACCTGTACAGGTTACAAAATATGCATTCATAAGACGAACTTCATTTCCGGGGAACAATCTGAAATATTTCTTAGGAGGTTCCTCCATGAAATCTTCTCTTTCAATCCAGAGTTCCTTACCGAAAGGCAACTGTCTGCTTCCCAAAGACTCGTTCTCCAAGTTGTTGGGAGCATCCAGCATTTCAATCTTGCCGTCTTCCCAGTTATCAATTACCAGTTTTACAGGATCTAAAATTGCCATCATACGGGGACGCTTTAATTTCAAATCCTCACGGATGCAATACTCAAGCATTGCCATATCTGCCGTTGACTGTGCCTTAGACACGCCGCAAAGTTCCACAAACTTCTTAATGGATTCCGGTGTATAACCTCTTCTTCGAAGAGCAGCCACGGATACCAAACGGGGATCATCCCATCCGTCTGCAATACCGTCTTCTACCAACTTCTTAATATATCTTTTACCGGTAACAACATTCTTTAAATACAACTTTGCAAACTCAATCTGCTTGGGAGGATGAGGATATTCCAACTCGGTTACAACCCAGTCATACAAGGGTCTGTGATCTTCAAATTCCAAAGTACAGATAGAGTGAGTGATTCCTTCAATGGCATCCTCAATGGGATGTGCAAAATCGTACATAGGGTAGATGCACCAAGCATCTCCGGTACGATGATGTGTCATATGCGCAACACGGTAAATAACCGGATCTCTCATATTCATATTGGGTGATGCCATATCAATTCTTGCACGAAGCACCTTCTCGCCATCCTTGTAAACACCGTTCTTCATGTTTTCAAACAACTCTAAGTTTTCTTCCGCACTTCTGGTTGCATAAGGATCTTCTTTACCGGGCTCGGTTAACGTTCCGCGATATTCTCTGATTTCATCCGCTGTCAAATCAGACACATACGCCTTACCCTTCTTAATCAATTTTACGGCAGCCTCATACATCTGGCCAAAGTAATCCGATGCAAAGAACAATCTGTCATCCCACTTTGCACCAAGCCACCTAATATCTTCCAACTGCGAATTAACGAATTCCACCTTCTCCTTCGTAGGATTGGTATCATCAAAACGCATATTAAACAAACCGTTATACTTCTCTGCCAAACCGTAATTCAAAAGAATACTCTTGGCATGTCCGATATGCAAATATCCATTGGGTTCAGGCGGAAAACGTGTATGCACGGTGTCATAAACACCTTCCTCCAAATCCTTGTCTATAATCTGCTCAATAAAATTGCGGGAAACAACTTCCTTTTCTTCATTTTCCGCGCCGTTAAGCATTTCATTCTTCTCCATAATTCTAACTCCATTCCAAAAGGACCTGTATTTCCGCCCTTTCTCAATTTTCAACATTTCCATAATATCACAAACCCCTAAAATAATAAAGACTTCCCTTAAAATAATTTTTCACCGCATATTTGCAACTTTGGTCGGCCATTTTTACCGCCCGCGCGGTCGGGGCAGGAGCTTTTT